>Ga0247611_10001346_pt1 | contig 44326 bp, 31 predicted proteins | sample 177DNAGHGhighgp2_FD_192422 | JGI IMG/M metagenome (GOLD analysis project Ga0247611, IMG submission 192422) | Sheep rumen microbial communities from Palmerston North, Manawatu-Wanganui, New Zealand - 1770 DNA GHGhigh gp2 | ecosystem: Host-associated > Mammals > Digestive system > Stomach > Rumen... | reverse complement strand
CACGACTTTCCGGGAGATATGCGGGGGAAGAGCTTATGGCGTCCGAGCAGCGAACCCGTACAATAGGCTCCCGTGTCATTCAGCCAAAGGAACACAAAGACACTCATGGGGAGCACCCAGTTGTACACCACGCCGTCCTGTTCGGGACTTTGTTGGAAGGCCAGCACGTTGATAGACGACAGGGGCAGGGCTATATACATCTGTCCCAACATAGTGTATGCCCAGTCGTTGATGGCATTCTTGTTGCCGGTGTATAGTTCACTGATAAACAAGTAGATGACGGTGAGCAGATAAGGAATGAAAGCCGATGACGGAACCATGTCTGCACAGAAGCCCGCGATGGCCAGAAACAGATAAATTCCTGCCGCCGTCGAGATGAATCGGTTGACGGTGACATCCTTCACCTCGTTGACAAGCCCGGTATATTCCCAGAGCGAGAGTCCGGTGATGAGGGCAAACAACAGAATCATGGCATCGCCTCGCAGACAGATGCCGCTGACCATGACGGCCACAAACAAGATGCCAGTGATGCTGCGTATCAGTAAGTTCTTCATGTTCTTATATTAGTCTTTCTTCTGGTTCTTCTCATATTCCTCCTGAGCCTTCTTCACCTCTTCGGGCATATCCTCCAGGAGCGGAGTGTCGGTCTCCTCTTCCTTTGTCTGCTCAGCGTTTTCCTGTAGGGCATTCTCGTCTATGAGCTCCTGTGTGCGGCTAACCCACGGACGCGGTCCGAAGATTTTTTCTACGTCCTCGGCAAAGATTACCTCACGGGATATCAGCAGCTCTGCCAGTTGGTTGTGACCTTCCTTATGTTCGGTAAGAATCTCCTTGGCACGCGCATACTGGCCGTTAATAGTCTTCAACACCTCCTCATCGATAGTCTTAGCCGTTGTTTCGGAGTAAGGACGCTGGAACTGATAATCCTGGTTGTTATAGTAGCAAATGTTGGGCAGCTTATCGCTCATGCCTGCGTAGGCAATCATGCCGAATGCACTCTTCGTGGCCCGCTCCAGGTCGTTCATGGCACCAGTCGAGATATGTCCGATAAAGAGTTCCTCGGCAGCACGTCCGCCGAGCAGCGAGCACATCTCGTCAAGCATCTGTTCCTTGGTGGTAATCTGTCGTTCCTCCGGCAGATACCATGCAGCACCGAGAGCCTGACCGCGGGGCACGATGCTCACCTTCACCAATGGGTTGGCAAATTCACAGAACCATGAGATGGTGGCATGACCGGCCTCATGGATAGCGATAGCACGTTTCTCAGCAGCCGTCATCACCTTGGTTTTCTTCTCCAGGCCGCCGATGATGCGGTCCACGGCATCGAGGAAGTCCTGTTTGGTGACAGTCTTGGCATTATGACGGGCAGCGATGAGGGCTGCCTCATTGCACACGTTAGCAATGTCGGCACCCGAGAAGCCAGGTGTCTGACGTGACAGGAAGTCAATGTCGAGACTCTCGTCCACCTTCAGGGGTTTGAGGTGCACTTTAAAGATTTCTTTACGCTCTGTCAGGTCGGGCAGATCGACATGGATCTCTCGATCGAAGCGGCCTGCACGAAGAAGTGCCGAGTCGAGCATATCCACGCGATTGGTGGCAGCCAGCACTATGACACCACTGTTGGTACCGAAACCGTCCATCTCCGTCAGGAGAGCATTCAGCGTATTCTCACGCTCGTCGTTGCCACCCATGGACGGATTCTTTGAGCGAGCACGTCCCACAGCGTCAATTTCATCAATGAAGATAATGCAGGGTGCCTTCTGCTTTGCTTGCTGGAAAGCATCACGCACACGGCTGGCACCCACACCGACAAACATCTCCACGAAATCGGAGCCAGACATCGAGAAGAAGGGTACGCCAGCCTCACCGGCCACCGCCTTGGCCAGCAAGGTCTTACCAGTACCCGGAGGCCCTACCAGCAAGGCACCCTTGGGAATCTTACCACCCAGGTCGGTATATTTCTTTGGATTCTTCAAAAATTCAACAATCTCCTGCACCTCCTGCTTGGCACCGGCCTGTCCAGCCACATCCTTGAAGGTGATGCCCATCTCGTTGGCCTTTTCATAGAGTTTGGCCTTCGACTTGCCCACATTGAACATGCCGCCGCCACCCATGCCGCCACCCATGCGACTAAACAGCATATACATAATGAAGAAGAAGAACAGCAGCGGACCAAAATTCAGTATCAGGTCCCAAAAGCCGTTACCCTTGCGCGACTCATAACTGTAGTCGGCAATCTTGCCCTGCTTCTGCGCAGTGACAAGATACTTGTCCAGTTCATCAATGCTGCCATAGTCAACCTTTACATACGGATCCTTACCTGTCTGTTCGGCCGTCAGGTTGAAGACGTCGCGGATGCGTTCCGGACGTACATACATGCGGAGAGTGCCCTCTGTCTTGTTTACCACCACTTTCCTGGCATAGCGATTATCCACATAGTGTTTAAACTTTGTGTAGGTGGCCTCCTTTGTGGCACCGCCTCCAGCCGCACTGACGATGGAGTCGCCACCTCCCGTATAAAAGAGTACGAGGAGGGTGGCAATGATGAGCATATAGAACCAGCCCATATTGAACTTCGGCATCTTGGGCTGCTTGTCGTTGTTGTTCGGTTGTAAGTTATTATTGTTATTCATCGGGGCTTTCCTTTTTCAAGTGATTAATTATTCCTCGTCGGGTACCAGCGTCAGGGGAGCATCCTCCCATAGATTCTCCAGATTATAGAATGTGCGGGCCTCGGGAAGAAAGACATGCACCATCACATCAGTATAATCCATGGCTATCCATTGTGCCATTTCACGACCGATGACATGTGTTGGCTTCTCGCCCAGTTCCACCCGCGCCATTTCCTCAACAGCGTCGGCCACGGCGTCAACCTGTGTCGGAGAACTACCCTGACAAATGACGAAATATTGTGCCACAGCACCATCCATCTTCCTCATATCGACAATGGCAATTTGCTGTCCTTTCTTCTCCTGAATACCCTTTACAATACTTTTTACTAATTGTTCTGTTTGTTCCATTTATTGTTTCTTCATTGCAATTTGGCTGCAAATATAGCCAAAAAAAATTGATTCACAGAAAAAAGTAGCAAAAAGTTTTGGCGGTTCAAAAAAAAGCACTACCTTTGCACCCGCAAAACAAAGGAAACTGATTGCAAAGGACATTGGGGTATGGTGTAATGGTAACACTACAGATTCTGGTCCTGTCATTCTTGGTTCGAGTCCGAGTACCCCAACTGAAAACGCTAAGCAGCCACATCGCTCTTAGCGTTTTTATTATCTCTGCTACCCTTTTTTCTCACACGATTTTGCACATTATTTAAAAAATAATCGTATATTTGCAGACAAAACAATCAAGAATATGGCTCAACATCATTTAGACTCATTAGACAAGAAAATCCTCAAGATGATTTCAGAAGATGCACGCGTTCCCTTCCTTGAGGTAGCACGCGCCTGCGATGTCAGCGGAGCGGCTATTCATCAGCGCATTCAGAAGCTCACCAGCAATGGTGTGCTGAAAGGTTCACAGTATATCATTGACCCAGAGAAAATCGGCTATGAGACCTGTGCCTATATCGGACTATACCTGAAGGATCCCTCAAGCTTTGATCAGGTAGTGGAGGCCTTGAAAAAGATTCCCGAGGTCGTGGAATGCCACTACACCACGGGAGGCTATGACTTGTTCATCAAACTCTATGCCCTGAACAACCACCACCTGCTGAACATCATCCACGACAAGCTGCAGCCCTTAGGACTGTCACGCAGCGAGACCATTGTGGCCTTCAACGCTGTCATCGACCGTCAGCTGCCCGTCAGCGACATTCCAACGGAGGATTGACATAGTCAGCAAACACATAGTCGAAGGCATGACGCTCATCTTTCTGATGAACCTCCTTTCCTTCTAACACCCATCCGTCATACGGCGGAAAGAAAGCATCGGCTTCGACCGGCGTGTCGGCAATCTCTGTCAGACATAGTCGGTCGGCTTTTTTTATGGCCTGCTCATAGACGCTGGCCCCGCCGATGACATACACCTCCTCATCCTCCTGGCATTGGGCCAAGGCTGCATCAAGAGATTTAAAGACCTCACAACCTGGAATACTCGTCACCTGTCGGCTGAGCACCACGTTGCGACGATTGGGCAGTGCTCCTTTGGGAAGCGACTCAAACGTCTTTCTACCCATGATGATGGTATGTCCTGTCGTCAAGGCCTTAAACCGCTTCAAATCGTTTGGCAGCCAGTAGAGCAACTTGTTCTGATAGCCGATGGCTCTGTTACGGGCCACGGCAGCAATGATATTGATTTGCATAGAAACATGTTTTCAGATTTCTCCGACAAAGTTAATAAAAGTTTTCGTACCTTCAATAAAACCATGATACATTTTGTTGGATAATAGAAAAACGCTACTTTTGCCTACATTAATAAAACGAATATGAAAAAATTCTTCTTATCCCTCATATTACAACTGGTTTTGTTGCCAGCATTGATACAGGCACAAAGCTACACCCAGTTGTGGAAACAGGTAGAGGAAGCCGAAGGCAAGGACCTCCCCAAAACAAAGATCAGCCTGCTGGAAAAGATTATCAAGAAAGCTACTTCTGAGAGATGTTATGGCCATCTGTTGAAAGCCTGTCTGAGCAAAGCCGATGCACAGGTCAGTATCACTCCCGACTCACTACCATCAGAGATACAACGTCTGAAAGCTGAAGCCGAAAAACTTGAATCTGAGAATCCTGTGCTATGTGCCGTTTATCAGAACATCATAGGACACATCTACTTCCATGCATTCTCACTCGGCGATGACCACGAAACCGTCGGCAGACATTGGTACGAACGCTCCATGAGCCACCCTGCCCTGTTGGCCGCCACACCGTCCAAAGGCTATGAGCCCATGGTCACAGTCGGAGCAGACAGCAGACTCTTTAACAACGACTTGCTGCACGTCATCGGCATGGAGGCTAAGGCCTACCATCAGCTCCACGACTACTATGAGTCGGTAGGCATGAGGGCTGCAGCCTGCCTTGCCGCCCTTTACCAAGAGCAGGCCGACAAAGAGCTGAGCAACGATGAGCGCATAACCCTCATCGACTCACTCATTCATGTATATGAAGACCTGCCCGTGTGCGGTGAGCTGGCCATTGAGCGGATAAACTTAATGGACAGGGCCGAGAGCTACTCTGCCGTCCGGAGCTATTCTGCCAAGGACAAGATTGATTTCATCGAACATTCCATCTCCAAATGGAACAACTGGCCGCGTCTCTTCCTGCTACACAACAAGAAGCAACTGCTCACGCAACCCAGTTTCCGGCTGCAAATGGGCAACAGCATCTCCATGCCTGGTGACGAGCGCATGGTGGTATTTGAAGAGTTGCGCAACATATCGCAGCTCACGCTGACCGTCACCCGTGTTAAGGTGGACGGACGCAACAAGCTCCGTCCCTACAACACTAGAGATTACCAGCAGTTAAAGACCTTGAAAGTCCATGACGGCAGCGAACAGTCACACACGCTGACCTTCGGTCACCATGAAGCTTATGAATTTTTCCAAGACTCCGTGCTGTTGCGCGGAATGCCCAAGGGAGTCTATCTGGTGGAAGCCAGTGCCAAGACGACCAATACCGAGGGCAAAGAAGAAAGACTGGAGACAACAGCCTGTCTGCTCTATGTCAGCGATCTTTTTGTCATCAGCGAGGAGCTGCCTGAAAACAAAGTGCGCCTGGCTGTGGTCAGCGCCAAAAGCGGCCGTCCCGTCAGTGGTGCAACCATCCGTCTGACCACACGATACGGCCAGAAAGAAGACGATGTCACTATACTGACCACCAATCATCAGGGCGAGGCTCTCTACAGCTATACCAGCCGCAAGGCCAGCGACATCTATGTCTCTACGGCCGATGATACTGGGCTACCCGAGAATATGCTCATCAGCGGTTTCAGTTTCTACCAGCGCGATGGGCAGCCACAGGTTGTCAGAATCTATACCGACCGCAGCATCTACCGACCAGGTCAGACTGTCCATGCCGCCATCATTGCCTTCAACAAAGTGGGACATGAGGATGCTCAGCCCGCCACAGGGAAGGAGTACACCCTTGTACTTCGAGACGCCAACAACAAGACCGTGAAGGAACTTCACGTCACTACCGACCTCTACGGAAAGGCTTCTGCCGACTTTACACTTCCCACCATCGGACTGACGGGGCTGTTCTCTATTTCCTGTCCAGACCGTGGCTCCAAGAACTGCAGTTTTCGCGTAGAAGAATACAAACGTCCTACCTTCCAGATAACATTCGACGAGGTCAGTGAGGCCTATGACCAGGGTGATACCGTGGTAGTACGCGGCATAGCACAAAACTTTGCCGGCATCCCCGTACAGGGGGGGCGTGTTGAACTGAAAGCAACGCGTCAGCCTGCCTTTTGGCATTGGCGACAGGCTAGCGACTACAACTCACAACTGGTGGCCCTCACGACAACGGTAACCGACGACCAGGGGGCCTTTACCTTAAAGGTTCCTATGCTCTTACCCAAGGATGCCCCGTCTTCAGGAAAAGGCCAGCACCAATACTATCGTTTTCTGGTGGAGGCCGACGTCACAGACCAAGGCGGTGAGAGTCACCACGGAGAGACCAGTCTTCCACTCAGTTCTCACCCCACCGCCTTCTATCTGGACATGCCGGAGAAAATCTTGGCCGACAGCATCTGCATGCTCACCTTCCGCTATCAGAACAATGCAGGCAACGACATAGCCGGCAAGGTATGCTATATCTTGAATGCTTCTAACAACAGCAAAGCCTTGAAGGACGCCATGGGCATGCAGACCGTCGAAACCAACAAGCCCTTCTCACTTCCCGTAAAGTCACTACGCTCCGGAGAATATATGCTCACTGCCATCTGTGGTAGCGACACCCTCTCACAGAAGTTCATAGTCTTCAGGCTAAACGACAAGAAGCCTGTCACCGAGACCCACAATTGGTTTTATGTCTCCGCCAAAGAATTTCCTCGCGACGGTCGTCCCGTATATGTACAGATGGGTTCGACGGATGACCATCAGCACATCGTCTATACCCTCGTTTCAGGCACTACCGTCTTGGAAAGCGGTGTCATAGACCAAGACCACGCCATCACTCTTCGCGCGTATAAATATAAAGAGGTGTACGGCGACGGTGTCACCTTTACCTGCGCATGGGTTAGGGAAGGCCGCCTCTACACCCACACGGCACACATTAACAAGCCATTGCCCGAGAAGAAACTCAACTTGAAGTGGACAACTTTCCGCGACAGGCTCACGCCAGGACAGCAGGAACAGTGGACACTCCATATCAGTAATCCCAACGGAAGTCCTGCCCATGCTCAACTGCTGGCTACGCTCTACGATGCCTCGCTTGACGAATTGGCTCCCCACCAACTGGATTTTTCTCTTTCACTTTTCAGGCAGCTACCACATCTTTCATGGAATGGTACTTATGCCGACGACCTGCAACTCTATGGTAGCAGAAAACTGCAACTACACGAGATAAACGACCTGTCTTTTAGCAGCCTCAACACCAGCATTCTCCAGTTTGCATACTATGGCACACCGTTCAGAAACGGCCGTTTTGTAAGAGTAAGGGGCACTAAGAAGTTCGACACGTTGACGGCAGCCCCCGTCATGATGGCCAAGGCTTCCAACAGCCAGGCCATGGATGCCCTGCCTGAAGTAGAACTCGCTATGAATGATGAGAAACAGACCGACACCAAAGACTCCACGAAGAAAAATACTTCCCTTCAGGTGCGAGAGAACCTGACAGAGACTGCCTTCTTCTATCCAGCCCTAATGACAGATGCCCAGGGCAATGTCTGCCTGCGCTTTACACTGCCTGAGAGCATCACCACCTGGCAATTCCGCGCTCTGGCCCATGACCAACAGATGAATTTTGGACAGCTGGAGGCACAGGCCGTGGCACAGAAAGAGGTTATGATCCAACCAAACATACCACGTTTCCTGCGTCACGGCGACGATGCCGTTGTCACGGCCAAAGTCATCAACAACACCACCGTGCAACAAACAGGTATGGCCCACCTTCAACTCGTCAACCCCTCCACCGGAGAAGTCGTCAGCACAGAACAGTGCACATTCATGGTCGAAGGCTCTCAGACCACTCGTGTGACCTTTCCCTTGACCACACCCGCCGAAGGCCTCTACGTCTGCATCGTCACGGTTGAGGGTACCAGCTATAGCGATGGCGAGCAACACTATCTGCCTATCTTGCCCAACAGAGAACTGGTGACCACCACCCTACCCTTCACCCAACATGAACCTGGCACCCATGTCATAGACCTCTCAGCCCATGTCAAGGAAAATGCAGACGGCTACCGCAAGGCCCATCTCACCATTGAATATACCAACAATCCGGCATGGCTGATGATTCAGACACTTCCCTACCTCTCTTCCACCAACGAAAAAGATGCCATCAGCCTGGCATCGGCTTTCTATTCCAACACCCTTGCTGCCGACATCCTGCACAGTAGCCCGAACATCAAGAAAACCATCGAGTTGTGGAGGCAGGAACAGGCTTCTCAGGGGGGAGGCTCCTTCAAAAAAAGTCCACTGGAGAGAGACGAAGAACTGAAGCAGATGGTGCTGGCCGAGACACCGTGGATAGCCGATGCCAGTCAGGACGAAGAACAACAACAAATGCTTGTCAATTTCTTTGATGAGAACAGCCTCAACCAACGGCTCACAACGCTGAGCAGCCAGTTGGCTATCCTGCAAAACAGCGATGGATCGTTCAGTTGGTGGCCGGGCATGCAGGGAAGCCGTATGGTGACCACTCTGGTAGCACATACTTTGGCACGACTACAGAAACCGTCATCCATGCTGACACGGGCTGTAGAATTCCTGGCAGCCAAAGCCCACGAGGAAGTCGTGGAACTGAAAAAAGCAGAGAAAAAGCACAGAAACCTCCAACCCAGTGAACTGGCTATAGACTATCTTTACATCTGTGCCATCACCCAGACAACACCTAACAAAGCCGACAACTACTACCTGATAAAACTGCTGGCTCGCCAGAACAAAGATCTCAGCATCTACGGAAAAGCCAATGCCGCCGTCATCTTCGCCTACAACGGACACCCCAAACAAGCCGACGAATTTCTGAAGAGTCTTTGGGAATATTCGGTCTATACCGAGGAGATGGGACGTTACTTCGACACGCCGAAGGCACTCTATAGCTGGCGCGACTACCGCATACCCACAGAGGTGGCAGCCATCGAGGCCCTTCGCCTGCTCAAACCCAGCGACCAACAGACCGTCGAGGAGATGCAACGCTGGCTACTACTGTCTAAGCGAACCCAGTTGTGGGACACCCCGGTCAACACAGTAAATGCTGTGCAGGCATTTCTCTCACCCCTCGCATCTCAACTCTCGCCACTCACCACTGTTTCCACCTTGAAAATCAATGGCGAAACACTCACATTGCCACGCGCCACAGCCGGACTGGGTTATGTGAAGACCAGTATTGAAACCGACAGTCTTCAAACCTTTTCTGTAGAAAAAACTTCCAAGGTAACCTCCTGGGGTGCCGTCTATCTGCAGCAACTCCAGTCAAACGACATCATCGATGCTTCCAACTCTGGCATCACTGTTGAACGTGAAGTAGTGGAAGATCCCCACACTGAGCTCACTGTTGGCAGCAAGGTGAAGGTGAGAATCACCATCACGACTGACCGCGACTACGACTTCGTACAGGTCATCGACAAACGTGCTGCTTGTCTGGAACCCGTCAGCCCTCTCAGCGGCTACCGTCATGGCTGCTACATCACTCCGCGCGACCATGATACCCGTTACTTCTTCGACCAGATGCCTAAAGGGCGCCACATCATAGAGACTGAATACTATATCGACCGAACTGGCACTTACCAGACAGGAACCTGCTCCGTGCAGTGTGCCTATGCTCCGGAATATAGCGGGCGCGCCAAACCCATAAAGTTAAGCATTCTCCGGTAACATCACACTTCATTGGCTTCTTAATGTTTGAAAAGGAATGTGTAAATCAAAAAAAGATTGTACCTTTGCAACCATGAAACTGCGACACATTATTATATATATTGGATTGCTGGCGGGAGTGTTTCTGTCAGCTTCTGCTCAAAAAAGCATTGAGAAAGAGACTGACTTTATTGGTGACACGATAGTACAAGACAGCATCAAGAAACCATGGTGCCTGCGCGTCAAAGAAACGATGGACAGTCTGCTCCACACAGAAATGTTTAAGACATCACAGGTGGGACTGTTGGTATGGGATCTTGATGCCGACACTTTGTTTTTTGCTCACAACAGCCAGCAAACCATGAGACCAGCCTCCACCATGAAACTGGTGACTGCCATCACGGCACTTAACCAAATGGGGGGCGACTACCGACTAACGACATCGCTACGGATGGAGGGTAGCGTGACGGATAGTACACTCTATGGCGACCTGGTTGTAGAGGGCGCCATGGACCCGATGCTGGACAAAGATGACATGAGGGCTTTCGCCCAAAGTGTTTACAAACTGGGCATTGACACCATTAGAGGCCAATTGAGAGCCGACCGCTCCATGAAGGACAATGACCTACTGGGCGAAGGTTGGTGCTGGGACGATGACAATCCCATGCTCTCTCCGTTGGTATATCAGCGCAAAGACTCTTTCTTGGAAAGTTTTGAACAAGAGTTGCAGGCACTGGGCATCGCTGTCTGTCCACCCGAACCATCAGAACTGTCAACCACTGGCTACACTCCCATTAAGACAACAACAAAGAAGATTACACAGACCGTGCTCTGCCAACGAAACCACACTGTGGCCCAGTTGCTGATACCGATGATGAAAGAGAGCGACAACCTCTATGCTGAAGCCCTATTCTACCACCTTGCCAAGGCTGCTGGAAGAAAGCCCGCCACGGCCAAGCAGAGCGCTTCCATAGAACGTCAGCTCATCGGCAAGCTCGGACTCACCCCCTCTCACTACCGTATTGCCGACGGCAGCGGACTTTCGCTCTACAACTATATTTCGCCAGAGTTGCTCGTCAGATTTCTACGCTATGCCTATCGCAACGACCAGATTGCACGCCACCTGCTGCCATCGCTTCCTGTGGCTGGCATGGACGGCACACTGAAGAAGCGCATGACAGGCACAGCTGCCTACGGCATGGTGAAGGCTAAAACGGGTACACTTTCAGGTGTCATCACCCTGGCTGGCTATGCCACGTCAGCCAATGGACAGCACCTTTGTTTTGCTATTCTCAACCAAAGTATTCTCTCGGCCTCTACCGCCCGCGATTTCCAAGACAAAATATGTATTGCACTATGTTCCGAATAAAAGTTTTCACCGAAGCCATCTTCGCCAATCTGGGTCTCACGGGTGACATGATTCCCTTGGCCCGCCACATTGTCCTCGTTGTCATTGCCATCCTGTTGGCAGGTCTGACCGGGCTGGCCTTCCGCAAGTTAGTCATCCCACTACTATTGAAATTGACTAAGAAAACCGACGTGAAGTGGGACGACATTATCTTCAACGAGCATGTACTTATATCGGCCAGCAACATTCTACCAGCCATTGTCGTCTGGCAGCTGCTGCCCATGGTATTCTTTGAATTCCCCACAGCTCATGAGGTGCTCACACGACTGACTGCCATCTATATCACCTTCATGTCGGTGAAGACTGCCATCGTCTTCATAGACTCCTTTAAACAGTTTGAAGGCGACAAGCGAACCTCCACACAACAATATCTTTACACTTTCTGCGGGGTACTGAAACTTATCATGGTCTTCATTGCCATCATCATCGTAGTAGCCATTACACTGAACAAGAACCCCTCCACACTCTTTGCAGGACTGGGCGCCACATCGGCCATTCTCATGCTGGTGTTCAAAGATACTATAGAAGGACTGGTAGCCGGTGTGCGACTGACCTCTGAAAACATGCTCCACAAGGGTGACTGGATTACCGTTCCAGGAGCTGGTGCCAACGGTACAGTGGAAGAGATGTCGCTCACCACCGTGAAGGTGCGCAACTTCGACAACACCATCACAACGGTATCACCAACCACACTGGTTAACGGCTCGTTCCAGAACTGGGTGGGCATGCAGCAGAGTGGTGGAAGAAAAGCAGTAAAGAAGGTATTCTTCGACTTTCGTTCCATCAGTATTGCCGATGACAAACTACTGCAGCACCTGACGGAGCGTGGCTATTACTCACCTGAGAGTCTGGAAGTCTTACAAAAACAAGAGCCGACGTTGGTCAACCTCACTCTGTTCCGCCAATATCTGGAACAATGGTTGCACGGGCGGCCAGAAGTGAACAGTGAGATGACTATACTGGTACACCAATTGGAAGCCACCCAAGCAGGACTCCCCATAGAGATTGTATTCTTCCTGCATGCCAAGGATGGTCTCAATTACAACCACCAAGCAGATTTTATCATGGAGTATGTCTATGCCGTGAGTCCCGACTTCGGTCTGCGTATCTACCAACAGTTTCCAGAGCAAGACGCTTAGAAAAAGGAGCGACATGATGTTACATAATCTTAAAAAAGATGAAGTGTATCCGATTATGCATAAAAAATGAATCATTTCTTTTTGCTCGCCACTTGATTTTTTGTAATTTTGCGCTTGAAAACAAAACATATTAAAAAAATAACAACTATGGCATTCCTAACAAATGACAAACTGGTCATCGTCGGCGCAGCTGGCATGATTGGCTCAAACATGGTTCAGACCGCCTTAACAATGGGTCTGACAAATAACATCTGCTTGTATGACGTATTCTCACCCGAAGGTGTGGCTGAAGAAATGCGCCAGAGCGGTTTCGATGGTGCAAAGATTACCGCTACCACCGATGCCAAAGAGGCTTTCACCAATGCAAAGTACATCATCTCCAGCGGTGGTGCACCCCGTAAGGCCGGTATGACCCGTGAGGATCTGCTGAAAGGCAATTGCGAGATTGCCGAGGGGCTGGGTAAGAACATCAAGGAATTCTGCCCCGACGTAAAACACGTTGTCATCATCTTCAACCCCGCAGACCTGACAGGTCTTGTCACCCTGCTATACTCTGGTTTGAAACCCAGTCAGGTGACAACACTTGCCGCCCTCGACACCACCCGTCTGCAAAGTGCTTTGGCCAAGAAATTCGGTGTGATGCAGAACGAGATTAGCGGCTGCGCTACCTATGGTGGCCATGGTGAACAGATGGCCGTCTTCGGTTCTCATGTTGAGATTGCCGGCCGCAAGCTGACCGATATCATCGGCACTGCTGAGTTCCCAGAAGCTGAGTGGGAGCAAATGAAGAAGGATGTCACCCAAGGCGGTGCCAAAATCATCGAACTGCGCGGACGCTCTTCTTTCCAGAGTCCAGCCTACCTGTCAGTGGAGATGATTCGTTCCGTGATGGGCGGTGAACCCTTCCGCTTCCCTGTCGGCACCTATGTGAAGACCGAGAAATATGACCACATCATGATGGCCATGAAGACCACTCTTGATACCACAGGCGCTCACTACGAAGTTCCCCAGGGTACTGCCGAGGAAAATGCCAAGCTTGACCAGAGCTACGAGCACCTCTGCAAGATGCGCGACGAGCTGGTGACGCTGAATATCGTTCCTGAAATCAGCAAGTGGAGCGAAATTAATCCGAATCTCTAAATAAGATAGTATAAATCTCATGATAGAAAGAGGGTGTGTCAAATGACACACCCTCTTTTTTGTTATATCTATGATTCCCATAAGTGCGACTTGGGGAACAGACTCCTAATGAGTGTCACTTCGTGACAGAAATCATGTAAATAGTTTCAAAACATGTCTGTTTGATTTCAGCGATATGTGAACTTTTGTCCTGTCAAAGGATAGCGTCTATCCCTCAACAACAACCTTTCTATCTACCAATATAATTTATTTTACTTTGTAATATAATTTATTTTACTTTCTAATATAATTTATTTTACCCTGCAATATAATTTATTTTACTTTGCAATATAATTTATTTTACTTTGCAATATAATTTATTTTACTTGATAATAGGAATGCTCTCAGGTGATTACAAGGCTGGTTTCAGCTGATAAATAGTCTGGGATGAGAAGAGGAGAAGTGTAGGGGAAGTGTGAAAATCAACGTGACCTTGTCCTTGCCGAATTTACGACATAACAAAGCCCTGGCTTGAGAAAGTCGGGGCTTTGCGATAAAAAAAGAAGATGCGGCTATTTTGAACACCCTCTTTTTGGCACAGTTTTTGTTAATCTGTAAAAAAATCAAGATCATACATTCGTAATGAATTTAATCAAAGACAAAGAATTTGGCGGTGAGCGTCCTCTGTTCGCCCAGCACGATTTACGATTAGAAAACATCACCATCACTGATGGAGAGTCTGGCATCAAGCAGTGTCAGAACATGGAAGCCACAGGTTGCAAGTTTTATGGCAAATATCCGTGGTGGCACGTTGACGGAGCCCGCATCGACAACTGTTACTTTGCCGAGGGTTCACGATCGGCTATCTGGTACACCAATGACCTGAGCATGCGCGACTGCGTCATCGACGGCCCGAAGTTTTTCCGTGAGATGAAAAACGTGGAACTGGAGAATGTCACCATCAACGATGCCGACGAGACCTTTTGGAAGGTTGACGGACTGCGTATTAAGAATGTGAAACTACACGATGGCACCTACCCTTTCATGTTCTCTAAGAATATCTATGTCGATGGTTTGGAGAGCGACTCGAAGTATGTCTTCCAGTATTGCAAGGACGTGGAAATTCATCATGCCAAAATTCTGACCAAGGATGCCTTCTGGGAATGTGAGAACATCACCATCTACGACTCCGTACTTGACGGCGAATACCTGGCATGGCACTCCAAGAACGTACGATTGGTGAATTGCCACCTGGCAGGTGAACAGCTGCTCTGCTACGTTGACAATCTGGTACTGGAGAACTGCACCTTCGACAAAGCCTGCGACCGTATATTTGAGTACTCCACCGTTCAAGCCAGTATTCATGGATATATAGAGAACATCAAAAATCCCACCAGCGGTCACATCGTGGCAGATAGCATCGGTTCGATAACCATTGACGAAAACGTACGTCAACCCGCCAACTGTATCATAGAAAAGCGCTAAGCCATCATGAGCACATATCACTTTGACAAGCACACTACACGACGTGGCACTAACTGTGTGAAGTGGGACGAAACCTCACTGGAGGATATCATCCCTCTGTGGGTAGCCGACATGGATTTTGAAGTATTACCCGCCATAACTGAAGCACTGAAGAAGCGCGTGGAGCACGGCATTTTCGGCTATGCCTTGGTAAGCGAAAGCTATTACGAGAGCATCATAGACTGGTTTCGCCGTCGTCACGGATGGAACATTCGGCGCGAATGGATTCAATATACCACGGGGGTTGTTCCTGCTATCTCAGCCGTGCTTAGAGCATTGACCATGCCAGGTGAACGCGTGCTGGTGATGTCACCCGTTTACAACTGCTTCTTCTCCAGCATACGCAACAACGGCTGTGAGGTGTTGGAGAGTGCCTTGCAAGTGGTCATTAAAGATTCACAACCAACTTACACTATAGATTGGAACGACTTTGAAGCCAAGTGTGCCGATGAGAAAACCACGGTCTTTCTGCTCTGCAACCCTCACAATCCAGCAGGCCGTGTATGGACTCGCGAAGAGCTGAAGCGGATGAATGACATTTGCATGAAACATCAGGTGAAAGTCATCAGTGACGAGATACACTGCGAACTTGTCATGCCCGGCTACACCTTCACCCCCTTTGCAGCAGTTTCCGAGGAGTGTGCGTCCAACAGTGTGGTATGCGGCTCCCCCTCGAAATCGTTTAACACAGCTGGTCTGCAGATGGCACACATCATCTGCCAGAATGCCGAATGGCGGCATCGCATTGATCGCGCCATCAACATCAATGAGATATGCGATGTCAACCCCTTTGCGCCAATAGCTGTTGAGACCGCCTACAAGGAGGGTGACGAATGGATTGACCAGCTGAACAGATATCTCTTTGACAACTACCAGGCCCTGCTGGCCTATGTACGAAAAGAGCTCCCACAGATGAAGGTCTATATCCTGGAGGGCACTTACCTGGTGTGGTTGGATATTCGCGAAACAGGAATGACATCAGACCAACTCACCCGCAGGCTACTCCATGAAGGACGCGTGTGGGTGAACAGCGGGACAACCTATGGTCCCGTTACAGGAGAAGGATACATCCGTATCAACATCGCCACGCAACGAGACCGTATGATGGAAGGTCTGCGCCGCATACGCCAGGTGATGGGTAAGTGAGCGCACACCTGTCTGAGGGAGAAAGCCTTAGTCTTTTAAAGAATATGTAATCGTGGTCACTACTCTTACCTTCTTAATATAAGGAGTATTCTCGTCGCGGTTCTCAATAGAGAACTGCCCCTGGTCAGCACTAACAATCTTGTTCAGCTGACTGTTAGAGTTTTCTGCAAACTGCTGGGCTGTCTGCTCAGCATTTTTGATGGCTTCAGTCATCATCTTGGGTTTCATGTCTTTGAATGACACATACTCATATTTGATAGGAGCCTCATAGCCACCATCAACAATAGCAATGCCCTGACGAAGGAGTTCACCCTGACGGGCAATGATAGAACGGACCTGTTTCACATGACGTGAGGACACGGTGATGGTGGAGGTAATGTTATAGCGGTAGCCACGGTTGTTGTCACCATAGCGCTCCGCATTCATGTCGATAACCGTAGGAGCATTCACACTGATTTCCTCTTCCTTCACGCCATTCTTCAGAAGAAAAGCCTTGATGGTTGCATTGGTAGCATTGATTTTACCGTAAAGCTGGGGCAGGTCGTTACCAATCTCCTTGGTTTGGATAGGCCATGTCACCTTGTCGGCTTCTACTTCCTGTTCAGCCAAGCCCTTGACGGTAACCTTGCGGTCTTTATTCGCAATGTCATCGATGCCTGCCTTGAGAAACCATCCCAACAGCAGGAAGCCTAACACCATGCCACAAGCTATGACAATGGCTTCGTTTAAGTAAGCTGTCTTTTTCATTCTATTAAAATTTAAGTTGTCGAGTTCTTAGAATTTAACGATACTGAAGATCTTCTCTGTGGCGCCTGTCAGACTGGCCACATAGGAACCAGCTTTCTGTCCAGCTTCTTTCAACGTCTCAAGAGAAGTCGAGAAGTTGTCCATAGTCTTCTCAAAATCCTGGGCACAAGAAATCTCAATACCGCCACCACAGGCTTTCAGGTCTTGTGCCTCCTGGAACTTCTGGTTGTTAGGGCCAAAAAGTACGGGTACATCCCAGACTGCAGCTTCCAGAAGATTGTGGATACCCACGCCAAAGCCACCACCCACATAGGTCACGTCAGCATACTGATAAACCGACGAGAGCAGTCCGTAGCAGTCAATGATGAGCACGTCGAACGTCTCAAACGGAGTTTCTGCCCCAGCTTCCTGTGCAGCGGTATAGAGCAGTACCTTCTTGCCCAGTGACTCAAACCGTTCTTGAAGCAATTTGATGCGTTGAGGTGATACGACATGGGTAGCAACGATAGTTTTCCACGACTGCTTGGCAAGATAAGGGATATAAACATCCTCGTCGGGTTCCCAACTGGAACCTGCCACGAAGACTCGATTGCCACTTCCTATGAAATTCTTGACGATATCGAGTTGCTTGGCTGCCGCCTTGATCTGCAGGACTCGGTCGAAGCGCGTGTCGCCCACCACGTCAACATCGTGTATATTCAGCTTGGCCAGCAGTTGACGGCTCTGCTCGTTTTGTACGAAGTAATGGGTGAAGCAACGTAACACCTTACCATACTGATAGCCATACCACTTGAAGAACACCTGGTCCGGACGGAATATGCTCGACACGCTGTAGGTAGGAATACCGCGGTGTTTCAAGATATGGAGGTGGTTGTACCAGAACTCATACTTGATGAAAAAAGCCATGACGGGACGTATGGTTCGCAAGAAGCGTCGTGCGTTGGTCACCGTGTCAACAGGCATATAACAGATGATGTCGGCACCTTTGTAGTCTTTGCGCACCTCATATCCCGAAGGAGAGTAGAATGTCAGCAGAATCTTATATTCCGGATGCTCCTGCCGCAGGCGTTCCATGAGCGGTCTTCCCTGCTCAAACTCGCCGAGCGAGGCAGCATGAAACCATACATACCGAGCCGTGGGATCGACTTTCTCACGCAACACACGGAAGGCATCACGCTCTCCGCGCCACATTTTTCGAACTTTATGGTCAAACAGGGCAGCAATGGCTATACCCAATTGACATGCATACATGATGATGTTATACATACCTTCACCAGTTAGCAGTTATCTATATGTCTGCCACAGCGCACTTATCCAAGCACTTCAATGGCGCGACGCATACGTTGCAGGGTTTCACTCTTGCCGAGGAATGCTGAGATATCAAACATGCCAGGTCCTTTTCCTTCGCCAACAAGTGCCAAGCGCCAGGCGTTCATCACGTTGCCCAGCTTATATTCTTTTTCTTCCACCCAGGCATGGACAACCTTTTCTTGATTCTCCAGAGAGAAATCATCCAAGCCTTCCAACAGACTGGCCAACTCGCTCATCACCTGTGCAGAGTCTTCTTTCCAGCGTTTTTTCACGGTCTTCTCATCATACTCGGTGGGAGCAATGAAGAAGAAGGAGCACAAAGGCCACAACTCCTTGACGAAGCTGACACGATCTTTCATCATCCTGACAACCTCTATAATGCGCTCCATGGGTTCATCGACACCGTTGTTGGCAACGATAGGAGCAAAGAGATGAGCTATCTCCTCGTTGCTCTTCCTAAGGATATACTCATGGTTGAACCAAATACCTTTCTGATAGTCAAACTTAGCACCGGCCTTAGAACAACGGCTGATGTCAAAGGCCTGTACCAATTCTTCAAGAGAGAATATCTCCTGCTCGGTTCCGGGATTCCATCCCAGCAGGGCAAGAAAGTTCAAGACAGCTTCAGGGAAATAGCCACTTTCACGATATCCGCTGGATACCTCTCCCGTCTTCGGGTCTTGCCACTCCAGTGGGAAGACGGGGAATCCCAGTCTGTCGCCGTCGCGCTTGGACAACTTCCCCTTACCTTCAGGCTTGAGCAGCAGAGGCAGATGCGCAAAGGCGGGCATGGTGTCGGCCCAACCAAAGGCCTCATAGAGCATGACATGGAGCGGAGCACTGGGCAGCCACTCCTCACCACGAATGACATGGCTGATTTCCATCAGGTGGTCATCAACGATATTGGCCAAGTGGTAGGTGGGCAATTCATCAGAACTCTTGTAGAGCACCTTGTCGTCAACAATATCACTCTTGATAACTACCTCTCCACGAATCAGGTCGTGCACATGTACCTCACGACCAGGCTCCACCTTGAAGCGTACCACATACTGCTCTCCATCAGCCAAACGACGTTTCACCTCTTCTTCGCTGAGGGAGAGGGAATTGTTCATCTGCATGCGGGTGTGAGCATCATACTGGAAATTGGATATTTCATTGCGCTTCTGTTCCAGCTCCTGCGGTGTGTCAAACGCAATGTAAGCTTTTCCAGCTTCCAGCAGTTCGTCAACATATTTCTTATAGATAGCGCGACGCTCACTTTGGCGGTAAGGACCGTACTTCCCGCCGAAGCTGACACCTTCATCAAACTTTATTCCCAACCAGCGGAAGGACTCTATAATATATTCTTCTGCTCCTGGTACAAAGCGGTTGGAGTCAGTATCCTCAATACGGAACACCAAGTCTCCGCCATGCTGCCGTGCAAACAGATAATTATACAGGGCGGTACGCACACCGCCGATATGTAAAGCCCCTGTCGGGCTCGGTGCAAAACGCACCCTTACTCTTCTCTCTGACATGTCTTTTTATATATTTTTCCGCAAAATTAATCATTTTTCTTGAGTTATGACACATTTTTTTCGTATTTTCGCAACTGAAAAAGAAAAGAACAAGCCGAAAGTCATGAAGAATAACTATACAACAGAGCGGTACTACTGGCGAAACGCAGCCACACGCATAATCCTCACTGTCCTCACCGTAGCCCTCATTGTTTGGTTTTTACCCCGCAACGAGGTGCAACATTTCCGCTACGATGTGGGCAAGCCGTGGATGTATGGTTCGTTCATTGCCAACTTCGATTTTCCTATTTATAAGACAGAGGAGGCTATACAGGAAGAGAAGGATTCGCTGACACGTTTTTTTTACCCCTACTATAAGTATGACGCCAGTGTTGAGCAACGGCAAATCAAGCAGTTTCTTCAAGACTACAAGGACGGGCTGCCAGACCTTTCAGACAGCTATCGTCAGCTGATTGTGGAGCGTCTGCATTCCATTTATGCTGCCGGCATCATGGACACACCAGACTACAACCGCCTCTATCGCGACACAACCAGTCAGTTTCGCCTCATCAAAGGTAAGGAGTCACACAGCATTCTGATGCGTAACGTCTATTCTACCATGGCTGCCTATGAACATCTCTTTGCCGACCCCAGGTTACAAGAGGTGCGCCACATTCTGCAGAAATGCAACCTCAACGAATACGTTGATGCCAATCTCATCTACGACAAGAACCTCTCTGAGAGTGAGATGAACGACCTGCTCAGCAGTGTTTCACCAGCCAGCGGAATGGTGATGAGCGGACAGAAAATCATTGACCGCGGTGAGATTGTCAACGAATATACCTATCGCGTGCTCAACTCCTTTGAGCAGGAATTGGCCCGCCGCAGTGCCTCATCCAACGAGCTGGCCTCTACTGTCATAGGCCAGACGCTCTTCGTAGGCATTCTCGTTGTTCTGTTTACCGTATATCTGTTACTTTTCCGCCACGATTATTTCGAGAAGCCGCGAAGCATCATGATGCTCTATCTGCTGCTGTTGCTCTTCCCCATTTTGGTTTCACTCATCATGCAGCACAACTTCCTGAGCGTCTATATCGTACCCTTCGCTATAGCACCCATGTTCACTCGCGTCTTCATGGACTCACGAACAGCCTATTCCCTGCATGTCATCATGACACTCATCTGTGCCGCAGCAGTAAGATATCAGTATGATTTCATCATCGTACAACTTGTTGCTGGTACCGTAGCTATCTATTCTCTACGCGAACTTTCCAGCAGAGCTCAGGTATTCAAGTCGGCCCTGCTCATCACGCTGGCCAGTATGGCCACCTACTTCTCGCTGCAACTCATGCAGAAAGGAGAAGCCCTGACCATTGACAAGGATATGTATTACCACTTCCTGGCCAACGGCATATTGCTCCTGCTGACCTATCCGCTGATGTATCTCGTCGAGAAGACGTTCGGTTTCACCTCTAATGTCACTCTTTTTGAGTTGTCCAACACTAACAAGGGACTGCTGCGCGACCTCAGTGAGATTGCGCCAGGCACCTTCCAGCACTCCATCACAGTGGGCAACCTGGCGGCAGAGATTGCCAATCGCATCGGAGCCAACAGCTTGTTAGTGCGTACAGGCGCCCTATACCACGACATCGGCAAGATGACCGAACCCGTTTTCTTCACAGAAAATCAGGCTGGCGTCAACCCACACGACAACATTCCCTACACCGAGAGTGCCCGCATTGTCATCAGCCACGTCACCGAAGGTGTCAAGATGGCTGAAAGCCAGAACCTGCCTACCATCATCAAGGACTTCATCCTCACACACCATGGACAGGGACTGGCGAAATACTTCTATATCAAACAGCAAAACGAGCATCCCAACGAAGAGATTGACAAGGCTCCATTCACCTACCCCGGACCGAATCCCTTCACCCGCGAACAGGCCATTCTGATGATGGCCGACACTGTGGAAGCCGCTTCACGCTCACTCAACGAATACACCGAGGAGAGTATCTCGCAACTGGTGAACCGACTCATCGACTCACAGGTCAGCGAAGGCTTCTTCCGCGACTGCCCCATCACGTTCCGAGATGTCGCCCAAGCCAAGGCCGTGCTCATCGAACGACTGAAGAGCATCTACCACACCCGCATTTCCTATCCTGAACTGAAATAGGAGACAAACACATTTTCGGTTTGCCCATGGCGAGTCGAATCGACTCTACAAAATAAGTAAAAAGTATATATGAAAAAATTATTTCTATTCACCGCACTGATGATTACCGTGCTGACAGCCTGCATGGATAAAGAAAAATCAAAAAATAAAGAAAACATGAAATCAACTCTAACATTGACACATGAATGGGACAAGGTGTTCCCCCTGAGTGAGAAAGTTGCTCACCGCAAGGTGACGTTTGAGACACAATATGGCCTGACACTGGCCGCCGATCTTTACTCTCCGAAAGGTTCACAACCCATGGAGAAGAGTAAAGGAGACAAGTTGCCGGCCATCGCCGTATCGGGACCATTTGGAGCCGTGAAAGAACAGTCCAGCGGACTTTATGCCATGCGGATGGCTGAGCGCGGGTTTGTTGCTCTCGCCTTCGACCCGTCATATACCGGCGAGAGCAGTGGCGAGCCCCGCCGCACCGCTTCTCCAGACATCAACACAGAAGACTTCATGGCTGCCGTTGACTTTCTGTCAAAGTTGGAGGGCGTGGATGCAGAACGGATTGGCATCATCGGCATCTGTGGCTGGGGCGGTATCGCCCTTAACGCAGCTGCTGCCGACACCCGCATCAAAGCTACTGTGGCATCGACGATGTACGACATGACACGCGTCAGCGGAAACGGCTATTTCGATAGCGAGGACAAAGAATCTTCACGCCATACTGCCCGTGAAGCCCTTGCCAAACAAAGGCTCACAGACCCGAAGGCCATGGCTGGCGGTGTGATTAATCCTTTGCCTGCCGACGCACCCCAGTTTGTCAAAGACTACTACGACTACTATATCACCCCGCGTGGCTACCATCAGCGCAGCGGCAACTCTAACGACGGCTGGCGAGTCATCGGCACACAGGCATACTCCAACAGTCGTTTCCTCTACTACATCAACGAGATTCGTTCTGCCGTTCTTGTGATGCATGGAGAGAAGGCACACTCTCGCTACTTCGGAGAGGCTGCCTATCACTACATGGTTGACGGGAAAGCCGACGGCTACAACGTCGTAGGCAAGCCCAACCCCAACCCCGAGAACAAAGAACTGCTCATCATTCCCGGTGCCTCACACTGTGACCTCTATGATGGCGGCTATACCGAGCTTGTCGGTAAGGGCGAAGCGAAGAACCTGATTCCCTGGGACAAGCTGGCCGACTTCTTTACCCGCAACTTATAGATAGCTCTTAAACAGATGCCCGTGATACTGACCTACACCATGAATGCCAATACTGAACAGGCCAAAGGCATCTTCCAAATGATGGGTATTATAGAGAACTGTCTGGAGCGAGCTTTTGGCGATGAAGAACATGCGGATGCCTTCAACACCTACCAGGTGAAAAACTACGACCGCTATGAACTGGCGGCTTTCCCCGAACCCATGAAACGCCAGTATCGGGAGCAGCATTGGGAAAAAGGCCTCCAAAACGCCTTCGAAGCCGGCAGACGCATGGCAGAGAAGATACGGTCATAAAAACTTTATACCGTCAGTTAGTCTTTGTGGAGTCGGCCGGAGCCCGCATGTACTGGGTTTCCCCCGAAGGCTTGGCCATCGGTCTCATGACAGGCATCGTTGTCTTTGAATCCTTGAATCGGAAGAGTTCCTGGAAATGACTTAGCTTTCGACGCCAGATAAAACCAGCGCCATACTGTCCAATCTCTCCCTCCAGCCAGTCATAGCTATCACGGTTGTAGAACAACTTCAAGAACTTCGAGGAGCCTTCATTCAGACGATATTCAAACTGCACATTGTTGAAGAATGTCTGGTTCTGCGATGACACGTCAGAACCTGTAGAGAGCTTTCCGCCAATGATGATACGCAGGCGGTTATCCCACAAGCGCTTGGCAAACTTAAAGGAATAGTCAGTATGGAGATTGCCATTGGCATCAGTGGCATTGTCCATACCGAATGAAAGGTCGAGGGTACGAAGTGCATTGCCGGCGATGCCGTTAATCTGGCTGTTGAGGAAGGCGCTGAGGGCACTGTTCATAGAGAACGAGCTGGTATTGCCGTCAGAGAGATACATGCCCGTGGTAAGCATGGTAACAGCCAGCTTGCCACGCTCTTCCTTACTCATCATGTTCAGTTCATTGCTGACCTCCATATCTTGTAGGGCTTCAATGATAAACTCAAGGCCCATGTCTTTCAGATTCTTGGTGATGACCACACCACATTCAAACTCTACCATGCGCGACTGCGAGCCTTCCGAGCCTACGCTGGCCTTGGTCTGTTCGGTGGCTGTGATGTTCAGGCGCGGATTCATCACGTTGCCCGTAAACTCTATGTAGCTGCCATCACGGATGGTAAAGGTCTTCAGAGGGATGACAGGCAACGAATATTTCATCTCACCATTGGAGAGCGTGTAGCGTCCCGTCAGACGGAAATTGTCAGTGGGATTATACTGCATGCGCAGATCGCCACCGCCGATGAGGTCCACATAATTACTCTTATCGGCATTCAGCGCACACATGATATGTGCACTCTCGTCTATGCTGAGTGTCATGTCCATGTTGAGACCTGTGAGCTGTGGTCTCTTGACACTCTTCACGGTCGTGGTGTCACTAAAGTCAGTGAACTTCACCAATTCGTCAAGCTGGTTGTCGGTTGTCAGCGGAGAATCTCTTAGGATATAGGTCATATCCGTAGAGCCCAGCACGTCGAGCTTTCCACGTACACTGAGATTGTCGAGTTCTCCCCTCATCACACCAAAGAAGTTCACAAAGGCTTTTCCGAAAGCCTCCGACCGACTATTCTCCTTTGCTTTTATTACCTGGAAGTTTTGCGCCCTCATGCGCATATCCATGTGGATATGTTCCGGATCGGCAAAGTCGATATATCCAGCCGATGTCAGCGGCTGGTCGTTGATGGCATACATATTGAAGTTTTCCAACAGCAGCCGGCTCTGCTTGATGGTCACGGGGTCGTTGTCGAAACGAAGGGTGACACCATAAGGCTCGCTGAAGATGTATGCCGAGTCAAGAAACAGTTCTCCATCGATGACAGGAGCGGAAAGTCGTCCATTCACGCTCAGCGTTCCTTCACCATAGCCCTTCAAGCCTATCAGCTGGCGCGGCACAAAGGCATTGGCCAAAGCCAGCGGGAAGCGTTCCATAGACAAGTCTGCATTGAGGTTGCCGCCATCGTCGGGAAGATAGGTTCCGCTGATGCTGGCCACCTGCCGGTCATCGTGCATGAGGATGCCGTCAACATAGTGTCCGCCATTCTCCTGCGGCATATATACAAACTCCGTGGCAATGTCGCCCATGAGTGTCTTCTCATACGACAGCCTATCTACAGCAAGGTTGGTAGATACCGACAACGCCTTGTCGGTCTTGATAACATGGAAGTCTCCATTCATCATTCCGCCCAGGTCGGGAGTATAAGGAATAACAGACAGAATCTTCTCCAGGTCAAACTTATTCAAGCTGAAGGTGATATCTTGTTGGGCCGTGGAGTCTTCATCATTGGAATAGATCTGCACGCCCATGCCGTCGGCTGCCAGCAACTTCACATCGGCCGACACCCTTTGGTCGGGTCCGAGAAACACATAGTTGTCTTTATTGATTGTGAAGGTCTTATATCCCAACGTGGGGTCTGGACCGTATGACCGGAACATGAAGCCATTGTTTTCCATCGATGCCTGTATGCCGAGGCGTACGCCCAGCTGATTGCGGTCGTCATACAGTCGGGTACCGAGGATAGTGCCCTTGTCAAAGATGATGCCGTCAACGAGGGCATTGAAGGTATATTGCGGGTTCTTTTTGTTGTTGCGTACCTGAGCCTGATAGCTGATGCGGGCCGAGTCGGACTTGACAGCAAAGTTGATGGTATCGAGCAGCACGCTGTCAACAGTCAGTCCGTTGACATGTAGGTTTCCATTGATGCCCGCCAGGGGGGAGGTATCCATTTTCAGGTTCAGCCAGTGGAGCGTTATCCCATAGTGACGCAACATGTTGATCATGAAGTTTTCGCGCCCACTGGTCAGCCGGACGGAAGCCAAGGGCAGCCGGCGGCGCAGGCTCAGCTGGTCTATGGTGCGGGCGTCATATTGACGGTTCACTTCTTCGGCTATCTCCTTTCCTACATGCAGCAGGTCTTCATAGCCGCCACGGGCATGCAGGTTCAGGTGGAAGTCACCACAATCTACCACGGTCAGTGTGGTGTCCCGGTTTGTCAGGACATCAAGTACGATGTCGTCCGGACGATAAAGTTTCACGCTGTCGCGCATATAGATGTCACTGACCAGTCCTTGCATCTTATAGAATTTCTTCATGTCGGTCTCCAAATCCAGGTGGGCACAAAGACCTATCACCATCGGCTCTTCTACAAGTCGCAGGCTGTAAAGGTCTGCATGGGCCAGGTCGCAGGAGAGCGTGGCCTTCATACGCCGGCCACCGCTTATGCCATCGAGGTTGACGACACCCTGCACCAATGGATTGTTACTGCGGGCGCGGACCCTGCTCACTCCGTTCTTCACCATCGCCGTGGCCTGTATGTTGGCGAGGTCGTAAGCACCGTAGCCGAACTTCTTTACATCGATATTAGCTTGCAGGCTTGTACGGGTGGAGAGCGGGTCGGTGCCGTGTCCGGAAAGCTTTACTGTGCCAGTGAGAGGGTGAAGGCCGCTGCCGGGCAGAAAGTGCTGTAGCTGCAGAGCCTGTGCCCGCAGGTCAATGTCATAGCGCATGCTTTCCACATCCACCATGGCCCTGCCCTTCACGGAGCCCCTGCCTTCACGGAACGTGAAGTCTGAGGCATAGCACTGTCCGTCAACCCTCAGCTTTCCGTCAAGACTCATGCCGGCGGGCAGCCTCAGCGTCGGCCGGGCAGAAGTATCAAGCAGGGAGGTGACAAAGGAGAGATTTTCTGTAGCAGCATGGATGTTGAGTTCTGCGAAAAGGCTCTTGCTGTCGGCGAGGTTTCCGGCCTGTCCGTCGGCCTGCAAGGTGAAGGCCGATGGAAGTTTGATGGTCAGGCCATGGATAAATGCACGTTGCATGTTGCCCTTCACCACAGCGTCAATCGTCAGCTGTTGGTTGGGCCACTGTCTGCGAAAGGCTGGCGGCAAGCCACCCATGAAGCTCAAAAGATCTTGTTTGCCGAAAGCGCCATGTACGATGACATCCATCCTTCCCGGGTCTTGTGAGGCAAAGGTGTTAAGGTCCATATTGACTTTGGCCACAAGATTCGATTCCGGAGTGTTGAGTTTCAGCGAAGAGACCCGCACCGCCAACGAGTCCATGTAGAAGGAGCTGGCAGCCAGCGAGAGGTTGGACAAAGCGTATGGCCCGTATGCCACCCTGCTGTCGGCAATACCGAGCCTGCCTACCTCATAGCGTCGGGCACCTAAGTCTATATTGCCTCCTTTCAGGCTCACGTCTCCCAAGTAGGCAGTAAGCGGCAGGCTGTCGGTAGGAAGAAGCACAGAGACTGACGTTCGCTGAACCGATAAGTCGCGAACAAGAATCTTCCACCAGAGGGGTTCACTCTTCGTTGTGTCGGGCGGCACCGTGTCGGCCAGCTCTATCTGTACGTTGGCATCTGTCAACAAGGCCTTATCCACAGAGGCCTCCTCGGCACCCAGGTTGATGCCATGACTCTCCACCGACAGATGGCCCACGGCGCCGGCAATATGCACGTCGGGTATCAGTCCGTCGGTATTGACCTTCATCCCGTTGAAAGCCAGCTCATCGACCTCCACCTGTCCCCGAAAAAGCGGAAGCAGCTGAACATCGACCACCACCTGCTTCACGTCGGCAATGGTGTCACGAAGTCCCGGTTTCTCTGCATTCTTGATAATCATCACCTCTTCCACACTCAAGTCCAGAGGAAACGCCAAGCGTACATGCCCCACACGGATATCCATGCCCGTCTGCTCCGAAGCATAGGATGCAACATGCCTTACCGCCCAGTTTTGTATGGGCGGTATATAGAGTGCCACGGCCAGCAACGCCGTCAGCACAACGGGAGCCAGCAGGGCTACGGCAAACCACTTGAGAGCTTTCTTCATCTTGAAAGAGAGAATGTTGACATTCTAACCTGCAAAAATAAACATTTTTCGGGAAATCCTTCACATTCCCGTCCCTTTTTTGTTGTTTGCCCCGTGTTTTCATGGTCCATAACCTGCGGACCGCCTCCCCTTCGGCCAAGAGACCCGCTCCCCTGTTGCAAAAGACGGGGACCAAATTTTTTCTGCATAAGAAAAATTCTTTTCTCAAGTCCTTGCACAGCCATCTTAGGCAACAATCTTTGTATCAACACCCTCACACTGCGCTACAAAGATATTTTTTTGAAACATCTCTTATTTACAACCGATTTGTCAAGAAAACTTCGATTTTTGACCAAAATTTTGGGCGTTTTGAAAAAAGAATAATTGACGGTCTTCATTTTGCGAGTATTTCGCATCCTCAAAATCAACCTTTTTATAATAAAAAAGCAAAGATCATATTGTAAAAAGAAAACTCTGTCACTTTCTTTGCTAAACTCTGTCACTTTTCGGTAGAAAGTCGTCCATTTCTGGAGTTAAAGTCATTCATTTTAGGAGCTAAAGTCATTCATATTGGGAGCCAAAGTCGTTCATATTGGGAGCGAAAGTCGCTCATTTTTAGAACCCATGTCAGTGCTTCGAGAACGTCTGTCAATATACTTTTGAGGTGAAAGAAAAGCTCCTGGAGGTGTAAAGCAGGTCTGTTTTGGACTATTTTGAACAATGTTGGTTCTTCAAGGGCGTCTGGGGACGGCATCAGGAAGTACTGAAAACAGATGTCTTTTGGCAACACTTTTTCCCAGATTGCGAAAAGACGATGTAAAGATTTTTTAGTTTCACTACCGGCTATGTAACTGCTTCCGAAACTTTTTTGTTTAAGCTAAAATAGCTCTTACATTTAGAACATTATCAAGTTACGAAAATAAAATCATTTTTGTTTTACGTTTCCCGACTTTTTTGTATCTTTGCCACCAAGATCTACTATTACTCACATAACAAGTAACACCGAAAAGACTATGAGAAAAACATTAGTGCTGACAGCACTGTATCTGTCAACGATTGTGCAGGCGCAAACGCTGCCCTACCAGAATCCGGAGTTGAATGCGCACGACCGTGCCATAGACCTCTGCAGCCGGCTAACCTTAGAAGAGAAGGCATCACTGATGCTCGACGAGAGTCCTGCCATACCTCGTCTCGGCATCAAGAAATTCTATTGGTGGAGCGAAGCTCTCCATGGTGCTGCCAACATGGGTAACGTGACGGTGTTTCCCGAACCTATTGCCATGGCTGCCTCCTGGAACCCAGACCTGTTATATAAGGTGTTCGATGTAGCCAGTACGGAGTTTCGAGCCCAGTACAACCACAGATTGCAAAACGGTGGAGAGAACGAGAAGTTTCACAGCCTGTCTGTATGGACGCCCAATGTGAATATCTTCCGTGACCCACGCTGGGGACGCGGTCAAGAGACCTACGGGGAAGACCCCTACCTGACATCGGTCATGGGTACCCAGGTAGTGCGCGGTCTGCAAGGACCTGAGACATCCAAATATCGCAAACTCTGGGCTTGTGCCAAGCACTATGCCGTGCACAGCGGGCCTGAATACACCCGCCACACCGCCAACCTGACGAATGTCAGCGCTCGCGACCTGTGGGAGACCTATCTTCCTGCTTTCAAAACACTGGTTCAGGATGCAAAGGTGCGCGAGGTGATGTGTGCCTACCAGCGACTGGACGATGAGCCCTGCTGCGGTAACAGCCGGCTGCTGCAACAGATTCTCCGCGACGAGTGGGGCTTTAAGTATCTCGTAGTCAGCGACTGCGGTGCTGTGAGCGATTTTTACCAAAACCACAAGTCGTCGAGCGATGCCGTCCATGCCGCCAAAGTGGGAACGCTGGCCGGCACCGATGTGGAGTGCGGGTGGGGCTACGTCTATCGGAGCATTCCCGAAGCCGTTCGCCGCGGCTTCATCACCGAGCAGGAGGTTGACAAGCATGTTGTCCGACTCTTAGAGGGTCGCTTCGACCTGGGCGAGATGGACGACCCGTCGCTGGTGGAGTGGTCGCAGATACCCCTCTCAGCAATGTCCACGAAAGAAAGTGCACAGAAAGCACTCGACATGGCCCGACAGAGCATTGTGCTCCTGCAAAACAAGAAACAGGTACTTCCGCTAAAAGCCAACAAGGAGCGCATCGCCGTCATCGGTCCTAACGCCGACAACAGGACCATGATGTGGGGAAACTACAATGGCACGCCCAATCACACCATTACCATCCTTGAAGGCATACGACAATACAACAAGAACGTGTTCTACCTCCAAGGCTGCGACCTCACCAGCGACAAGGTGATGGACGGACTGATGGACTCCGACTGCCAGACAGACGGACAGAAGGGCATGCGCGGAACATTCTGGAACAACACCGAGATGAAGGGTACTCCCGTGACCACCCAATACTACACAGCTCCGATTGCCGTCACCACAGCCGGCATGCACAACTTTGCCCCCAACGTAAACATCACCGACTTCTCGGCCAAGTATGAGACGACCTTTACCCCACGCACAGCGGGCGAATATGTCATCAACGTGGAAGGGACCGGCCACTTTGAAGTCTATGTGAACGGTGAGAAGAAGCAGCAGCAACACACCTGGCGCACCACTCCTACCCGCACAGCTATCCAGGCCGAGGCCGGCAAGGCCTATCAGATAGAGATTCGCTACCGCTTCGTGCCCTCCTGGGGGGCTGACATGAAGATCAACGTAGCCAAGGAGGAAACTATCAACTACCAGACACTCATCGACCAGCTTCGCGGCATCAAGAAGGTTATCTTCGTAGGCGGTATCTCACCAGCCCTGGAGGGCGAGGAAATGCCTGTAAACATTGAAGGCTTCAAGGGTGGAGATCGCACAAGCATCGAACTACCCAAGGTGCAGCGCGAGTTTCTGAAAGCCTTGAAAGCCGCAGGCAAGAGCGTCATCTATGTCAACTGCTCCGGCTCGGCCATTGCCTTGGAGCCCGAGACAGCGTCGTGTGACGCCATAGTGCAGGCTTGGTATGCCGGACAGGAGGGCGGAACGGCTGTGGCCGATGTTCTCTTCGGAACTGTCAACCCCAGCGGCAAGCTGCCCGTGACGTTCTATCGCTCCACCGACCAGCTGCCCGACTACGAGGACTATTCCATGAAGGGACGCACCTACCGCTACTTCTCCGACCCGCTCTTTGCCTTCGGCTACGGACTGAGCTATACTTCCTTTACTACCGACAATGGACACCTGTCGGCTGCGGTCATCAACCGTGGCGAGCCCATCACGCTGACCGTTAACGTCAGCAACAAGGGCCGCAAGGCAGGAACCGAGGTGCTCCAGGTGTATGTGCGCAACACTGCTGACACCGATGGACCGCTGAAGTCGCTGCGGGCTTTCCAACGCGTCACCGTTCCGGCAGGCAAGACCGAACAGGTGAGCATAAAGCTGGAGCCCAAGACTTTTGAACTCTTCGACCCGGAAACCAACACCGTCTGTGTCAAGAGCGGAAGATACGAGGTGAGCTACGGCACCAGCTCGCGACCCGAAGACCTGAAAACACTAACGCTGGACATCCAATGAGCAATACTTATCTGTTGGGCTATGACATCGGCACATCGTCGGTCAAAGCCACCCTTGTGGATGCCTGCACGGGAACAACCGTCGCCAATGCCCACTATCCCGAAGAAGAGGCCCCCATCCTCTCCCTACATCCCGGTTGGGCTGAACAAGAGCCCGACGTATGGTGGAACGAACTGGTGGAGGCTACACGCCTGTTGGGCAAGAAGGTCTCACTTCAAAACGTGAAAGCCGTCGGCATTGCCTACCAGATGCACGGCCTCGTATGCACAGACAAGCAGGGACACCCGCTGCGACCTGCCATCATCTGGTGTGACGACCGTGCCGTCAGATATGGACAGGCCGCCCTTGAAGCCATCGGACGAGAACGGTGTCTGCAACACTTGCTCAACGCACCCGGCAACTTCACGGCGGCCAAGCTGGCATGGGTGAAAGCTGAAGAACCGGAAATTTTTGAGCACATCGACAAAATCATGCTCCCCGGAGACTACATTGCCATGAGACTCTCTGGAGGAGTCAGGCAAACCACCGTCTCGGGGCTGTCGGAAGGCATCTTCTGGGACTTCAAGGAAAACAGACTGAGCAAAGACGTGATGGACTACTTCGGCTTCAGCAAGGAGCTGATACCGGAAGTCGTCCCCACCTTTTCTGTTCAGACTCACGTCTGCAAGGAGGTGGCCACGCTATTAGGCCTTCCAGAGGGGACACCCGTCTCCTATCGTGCCGGCGATCAACCCAACAACGCACTCTCGCTGGGTGTTCTCGAACCGGGTGAGGTGGCGGCAACGGCCGGAACCTCTGGTGTCGTCTATGGTGTGCTGGGGGCTGTCAACTACGACCCGCTGTCACGCGTGAACACCTTTGCCCATGTAAACCATCAGATGAACAACGACCCTTCTATCTGCCGTCTGGGGGTGCTGCTTTGCATTAACGGCACAGGCATCCTCAATGCCTGGACCAAGCGCAACATAGCTCCTGCCGGCTTGTCATACCATGAGTTGAACGACCTGGCTGCATCTGTTCCCATCGGAGCGGAAGGTCTGAGCGTAATACCCTTTGGCAATGGAGCAGAACGGCTCTTAGAAAACACGACACCGGGAGCCAGCATCCGGGGCATCAACTTCAATATCCACACACAGGCTCACCTGATAAGGGCTGCACAAGAGGGCATCGCCTTCTCTTTTGCCTACGGCATGAGGGTAATGGAAGAGATGGGCATGGAGCTAAAAACCATCCGTGCCGGACTGGGCAACATGTTCCTCAGCCCCATATTCAGAGAGACTCTGGCCAGCGTTACTGGAGCCACAATAGAACTCTACGATACCGACGGAGCAGCAGGTGCGGCTCGAGGCGCGGGCATCGGTGCCGGCATCTGGAACACCCTGGAAGCTTTCCAAACGCTGAAGAGGCAACAGGTTGTGAAACCAGATGCCGTAAATATCCCTGCCTACCAGGAGGCCTACGACCGATGGGTCCATAGACTGGAAACTGAAATGCATGATGATTAATGCATCATGTTTTAATGCGTAAAGACTTTGGCTTGGAAATTAAAAAAGGGAAGTCAAGCGCTGCGAAATGAGTTAAACTTATATCAAAAAATAATATTCAGAAACAATGAAACAGTATTTTCCAGAGATCTCTGCCATCAAGTACGAAGGCATAGAGAGTAAGAATCCCCTATCTTACCGCTACTATGACCGCAACCGTGTGGTCATGGGGAAGAAGATGAGCGAGTGGCTAAAATTCGCCATGGCCTGGTGGCACACACTCTGTGCTGAAGGCGCCGACCAGTTTGGCGGAGGCACGAAGACTTTTCCTTGGAACGCTGCTGCCGACCCTGTGCAGGCGGCAAAGGACAAGGTCGATGCCGGATTTGAAATCATGCAGAAACTCGGCATCGAGTACTACTGCTTCCATGATGTCGATCTCGTGGCAGAGGCCAACGATGTGGAAACCTACGAGAGAAACCTGAAAGAAGTAGTGGCCTACCTGAAACTGAAGCAGGCCGAAACTGGCATCAAGCTACTTTGGGGCACAGCCAACGTCTTCGGACACAAACGCTACATGAACGGAGCCTCGACCAATCCTGACTTCGACGTTGTGGCACGAGCCATCGTGCAAATCAAGAATGCTATTGATGCCACTATCGAACTGGGGGGCACCAACTATGTCTTTTGGGGCGGACGCGAGGGATACATGAGTCTGCTGAACACCGACATGAAACGCGAGAAGGCTCACATGGCTACCATGCTGCGCATGGCTCGCGACTATGCCCGCAGCAAGGGCTTCAAGGGCACCTTCCTGGTGGAACCGAAACCTATGGAACCTACCAAGCACCAATATGACGTCGATACGGAAACGGTCATCGGCTTCCTGCGTGCCAACGGACTGGACAAAGATTTCAAGGTGAACATTGAGGTGAACCATGCCACGCTGGCCGGCCACACCTTTGAACATGAGCTGGCCTGTGCGGTGGATGCCGGCATGCTGGGAAGCATCGACGCCAATCGCGGAGACTACCAGAACGGCTGGGACACCGACCAGTTTCCCATCGACCACTACGAACTAACACAGGCCATGCTGCAGATTATCCGCAATGGCGGATTCAAGGACGGCGGTACCAACTTTGATGCCAAGACACGCCGCAACAGCACAGACCTGGAAGACATCTTCATCGCCCACATAGCTGCCATGGACGCCATGGCCCACGCCTTGCTTTCAGCTGCCGACATCCTTGAGCACTCTCCCATTCCTGACATGGTAAAGAAGCGTTACGCCAGCTTCGACAGTGGGGAAGGCAAGCGTTTTGAGGAGGGAGACATGAGCTTCGAGGAAGCATACGAATATGGTAAGCGTATTGGAGAGCCACGCCAGACAAGTGGCAAACAGGAACTCTACGAAGCTATCGTCAACATGTATTAAGTGATGATTGAAGAATAACTTGGTACGATTGATGAATATTATATTTGCACGGCTTGCCACAGCGGGTCGTCGGGCAACGGGGCATCAACGGAAATGAGTTGATGGCTAACCGGATGTTCGAACTCGATATGGCGAGCCAACAGCGAGATGCTGCCATCGGGGTTGCTGCGACGTGCTCCGTATTTCAGGTCGCCCTTGATAGGGTGGCCTATGGCTGAGAGCTGACAACGTATCTGGTGGTGGCGGCCGGTCATGAGCTGCACCTCGAAGAGGTCGTAGCGATCTAAGCGTCGGAGGCAGCGATAGCGCAGTCGGCCCTCCTTGCTGTGGGGTACCTCATGGTCGTAGGCGTAGCTTTTGTTTTGCTTCTCGTTGCGCACCAACCAGTGATGCAGAGTTCTAAAGTCTTCTTGCTGAAGCTCCGTTTCCGCTGCCTCCGTTTTCTTTCTCTCCACGATAGCCCAATAGGTCTTATGCACCTGTCCCTCAGCAAACATTTTGTTAAGTCGTGCCAATGCCTTACTGGTTCGTGCAAAGACCACCAGTCCGCCGACAGGTCGGTCGAGGCGATGGATCACACCCAAGAAGACGGCCCCTGGTTTGTTGTATTTCTCTTTGATATAGTGCTTCACTATCTCCGACAACGGTTCGTCGCCGGTCTTGTCGCCCTGCACAATTTCTCCGCTGCGCTTAGAGACAATGATGAGATGGTTATCCTCGTAAATGACAGTCATGGCTGTTCTGTAATCTCTTTATGTTCTCGGTTATCACTTTCCATTTCCCACTAAAAGCTTAGTGATGGCTGGCTTGAAGCCTTCGGCTGTAGTGGTGACTGTCACATGGCCGCCTTTCTTTCCTGCACGGAGGATGACCATGGCAGAGCCGTTGTAGAGGCGGCGGTGGTCCGTACAGTTCAACTCGTCACTCTTGATGTCACCATTGGTCACTGCCACGATGCGGGCATCGCCTTCTACAGCAAAGTGAAGTTCGTGTTGGGCATTATAGACACGGCGACCCTTACTATCCACGGCATGTATGCGCACATGTTGCAAGTCCTGGCCATCGGCCTTCCACTGACCGTTGTCGGCCTCAGCAATGAGTCTGACAGCCTTGCCGCTGGTCTCCACCTTGTGGCGGGCCACAACCGTCATTTTTCCTTCTTTTTGCTGGCTATAGGCCACAGCCTCTACCCTTCCTGGCTGATAGACAACATCTTCCCAGCGAATCTGATTGCGATGTTTAGCATCGTTCTTCGGATTTTGCTTGCGCCCCAGACTTTTGCCGTTGACGAGCAGTTCAACCTCGTCGGCATTGGTGTAGGTGATGAGTGTCAACTTGCTGCCGGGCTTGCGATCCCAGTGGTCACTGAGTCCGTCGTTGCCGGTCTGCACTCCATTCCACATCTGGTCGCCCTTGTTATCAATGACTGCGATATGGACGACAGGCTCTTCCGGCTTGAAGAAACTCTTCATAAGATAGGCCTTCGGCTTCGGCTCTAAAGAGATGTCGAAGACACCCTGTGCCCAGCCTTTGTTGGGCCAGCCCTGACTCTCACCCAGATAGTCAATGGCACCCCAGTAGGCAAGGCCAATGACTTTGTCGAGATTCATCTCGAAGAAGTTTGGTCCCATGGCTGCTATGGCTGCCTCACTCTGATAGAACTTCATCCATGGGAAACGGCGGCCATCGCCAGGGAAATACATGTAACGGTAGTTGTAGGCCTGTACGTCGGTCTCCATGGCCAGGTCGCATGGCAGCGAGTCGGTTTCCCAGTTGCGGTAGCGCGGGTGCATGGCCACGGTGACAAGACGTGTGGAGTCGTAGCGCTGCAAAAGTGTGCGCTGCAACTTATACATTGTAACACCCCAGTCATTGAATGGCTGGTTTGGGTCTTGCTGAAGTTCGTTGCCCAGACTCCACATCACCACCGATGGTGAATTGCGGTCGCGCTTCACCCATTCTGGCACATCGTACTGCCAAAGCTGTTCAAAGGGCACGCGCCCTCCTGTGTGCTGGCGGGTCCACTTATCGTAGAGCTCATCCACGACTAACATACCATACTGGTCACATAGTTCTATAAACTCGCGACTGTAGGGGTTGTGGGAAGTGCGAATATGATTCATGCCAAACTGCTTCATCAGCTGTATGCGCTTCTCAATGGCACGGGGATAGGCAGCAGCACCCAGGGCTCCCAGGGTATGGTGATTGGCATAGCCTTTCAGCAACACCTTCCGTCCGTTAAGCTTCAGGCCGAAGTCGGGACTCATCTCAATGGTGCGGATGCCGAAACGCTCGGTCACTTCATCGCTGACTGTTCCATCTTCGCGGAACAATGCTGCATGCACGGTGTAGAGATTGGGACTGTCTATGTCCCACAACTGCGGATGTGACAACTCGAATTCGGGCACCTGCATCTCTAACGTGCGACCTTGCGGATGACGCTTCCGTGTAGCGATGGTCTCATAGACCAATGCACCCGAGGGGTCGAAGACTTGCACCTTCATGCGTGTCTCCTTCATGCGAGTGCGGTTGGTGTACTCGGCAGAGATATTAACGAAACGGTTCTCACGGGTTGTGATATAGAGGGGATGGCGTTCAAAATAGACTTCGGCCGACGTGGCTATCAATCGGACACCACGAAACAGACCGCCTCCTGTGTACCAACGGGAATTCTGCGGTTCTCTCGTGTCGGTGAATACGGCCAACGTATTCTCTTTGCCGAACTTCAATAGCCGGGTCACATCAACCTCAAAGCCCACATAGCCATAATCGGTGCCGCCCACGCGCTGACCGTTCAGATAGACATCGCCCACGAACATCATGCCTCCGAAGTCTATCAGTACACGACGGCCCTTCAACGAGTCGGCCGGGGTGAATCGGTAACGATACCACCCTTTTCCCATTTCCTTGAAGCCACGACTGGAAAGGCGGCTCTTAATATTGGCAGCAGCGTCGCTGTTGTCGGCCTTTTCATCTGCAGCGGGTGCCACCCAAGGCTGCTCTATCTGGAAATCATGAGGGAGGTCCACACTGCGCCAACCGCTGTCGTTGAAGCTTTCGCTCTCAGCTCCCGTGGGATTGCCCGCTGCGAACTTCCACCCAAAATTCATGTCTTGCACTACACGGCTCTGCGCAGATACCGATGAGGTTAATAACAAGCCAATGGTCGCCAGCATCAGGCGGCCGGCCCATAAAGATACAGATGTTGAAAAGTTGCGTACCATCATTATTGCAGTTTTTTCTCTGTCTGCAAAGATATAATATTTTAAGGAAAACAACAGAGTGTTTTCTGAAAAAATTTTCGAGTGTTTCTTGCAAGGCCTCAAGTTTGGATTCCGTATAGCTAACCCCGAGTGTCCGCATGTTGTATTTTTCAAAACAATGGCCTCTGCCGAGGGTTCTCAGCAGAGGCCATGATGGATTAGGAACATGAGGGGACTACATATTCATGCCGCCATCAACCTGAATGACCTGTCCACTGACATAGCTGGACATATCACTGGCCAGGAAGGTTGCCACGTTGGCAATGTCGTCAACAGTACCACCACGGCGAAGAGGAATCTTCTGGCACCACTCCTTACGGATATCTTCAGGAAGAGCCTGGGTCATAGCTGTGTCAATGAAACCCGGAGCAATGGCATTGGCACGAATGCCTTTCGGTCCCATCTCCTGCGCTATAGACTTAGCCAAGGCTATCAGACCTGCTTTGGAGGCAGCATAGTTGGATTGGCCGGCATTACCATGAACTCCCACAACGGATGCCATATTGATGATGGAACCGCCACGCTGACGCATCATAATGGGCACACAGGCATGGATGAAGTTGAAGGCCGACTTCAGGTTGACAGCGATGACCGCATCCCACTGTTGCTCAGTCATGCGAAGCATCAAGCCATCCTTGGTAATACCAGCATTGTTGACGAGGATGTCAATAGAGCCAAACTCTTCTTTAACCTGCTGAACGACCTCCTCTGTCTGCTGGAAGTCTGCAGCATTGCTGGCATAGCTCTTGGCCTTTACACCCAAAGCAGCAATTTCCTTTTCTGTCTCTTCGTTCACCGCAAGATCGGTAAAAGCAATATTGGCACCTTCAGCAGCAAACTTCAGAGCTATTGATTTTCCGATACCGCGTGCAGCACCTGTAATCAGTGCTGTCTTTCCTTGTAACATTCCCATAGTATATAAATCTTTTTGTTGATGATTATTTTCTTTATTTTACTTAACTCTTGATACGCTTACCCAAAGCACCATAAACAACTTTGGCAACAAGTGGCTTACTGGTTTCCTCAGTCAGCCCATGGCCCAGACGACCATAGATAAACGGAACCTCAAGTCCCTTGATGCAATAGTGGGTAATGTCGGCTACAAGATCTACGTCTTCTATATCAAACTCTCCGTCTGCCTTTCCTTCTGCATAGACTTTGCGAAAGAGTTCTATCTCGTCTTCATCGAAATTCTTACGCACCTTCTCTACCGTCCAGATGTTGCGGAAGAACTCTGCACGAAGGTTTCCGTTTCTCATAACCGTTTCCTTAATCATACTCAGGTGGGTATATATCAATTCGATGATTTTTTCCTGAGGACGGGTCTTCTTGGAGGCTACCTCGTCGAGTTTGTCACTCAATCGCTCAAGCTCTGCTTCAATGACAGCGAAATAGACATCGTCCTTACTCTTAAAATAGGTGTAAAGCGTACGCCGGCCCTTGCCTGATGCTACAGCAATATCGTTCATGGTCGTGTTGGCAACTCCGTTCTTGGCAAAGAGCAAACGCGCCACATCAACAAGTTTTTGTCTGGTCTTTGAAATGGACATCACTAATCCTCCTTCTTTGAATTGCACATCAAGAAATGCGTGTGCAAAAATAGCTTTTTTATTTTATACAAACAAAAAAATCCTCATAAAAAGTCTGATTTTCCCTTTTTTGCTAATTTTATACAAAGAATATTTGGTCATTTAAAGAAATTGTTATACCTTTGCACCCGCAAAAGAAAAATATCGCGGAGTGGAGCAGTTGGTAGCTCGCCAGGCTCATAACCTGGAGGTCGCATGTTCGAGTCCTGCCTCCGCAACTCTCAGAAGCCCGAAGTATTTTCGGGCTTCTTTCGTTTCCAAGTGGGACGAGACCATCGCTTCGCTGAAGCGTACTACCAAAGCAAAATATGGCTATGCACAAAAACAATGGTTTGAAGATATCTTCGCGTTTTTCCTCAGGCCCGCCCACAAACGGATGTCACTCCAGATTGCTTTTGTCAATCTGTGATTCCACATCCTTTCTCCTTCAGGAACAAGCCCGTCTGACTTTTCACAAAGCCAGACGGACAACAAACTAAATCATCGCTTATTCTTGGGAATCTTATTAAAATGACAAGTGAGGTGCAACATCAGGTAGCGCGGTAGCGTGTTGCGGAGCTTTTCCGTTCGGCCTTGCCCATTGATAACTATCTGTGTGTTGGACAACTTGTGAAGGATATCGAAGGCCTCCAGGCGAGCGGTCAGTCCCCCACCCGATTTCTTCGCTAAGGGAAGTGAAAAGGTGCGCGAAACCGATGCGTTCCATACTAAGTCATTGCTATTCAATGAAGCATCACCATAACCTCTGCGTGAGAACATCTTGAGATCTGTGGCCAAGGAAAAGCCTTTCAAAATTTGATTCCACGACTCTTCCTTAAAGTTGTAGTTGCAGGTGATCCCATAAGAGAAGTTCAGTGCATGTATATCGTTCACCGTTCCTTCCTTATTACTGGCGTACCTGTACTCTACATAGCCCTGTGCACCTAAAATTACATGCATTCACCTTATTATATAATGACGGTAAGTTCACCTCAACGGAATAGTCCAAGTTATACTGGCGTGTCCAACCGTGAGTGGCCACCCGCATATTCAGCTGTGGTACAAATGTCCATGCCCTCTGCGAGAGCACGGTGTCTGTAGCCATGCCATGGTAGTTCATCCGTTCCTTTAAATGATTGATGGGCAGCCGTAGCATGACATGAACATATTTGTCTTTATTTTCATAATGATATTGTGGCATGAGTAGTACTGCGTAACGACGGTTTAGTTTCATGCGTTCAAAGCTATTGGCAGCATCAAGTACCGTGACCATTCCTGTATTATATGAAACCACACCCGACGTGTCTGCAAGAAAAGTATTGTTGGTTTCAGAGTTGTATTGCTGGCTGTACGATAGTTCACTACGCAGCGACAGACCGTTGAGCCAGGTAATAGTATAGTTGGGCTTGACGTACCACGAATACTCTTTATCAGGCTGATGGGAGTATCGATTCTGTACCATATTCTGTCCTGCTACTTGGAAATATGTTACATGCTGCTGCGAAAGGCCTTTCTGATGTTGGTCGTGGAAATTGGCATTGATCGTCACTCCCATCTCATCACCTGTAGGCAACTTCTTGGTAAGCTCAGCAAAAGAACCACCATAAAGGCGGTTCCTTTGCTGGCGGAAGCGCATATGGGAATAGTTAATGAACACAGCGGATTGTGCTGTCTGTGGAGATAGCATGCCCACCAATGTCCTTCAATTCCACACCATCCATCTGCCGCACCAATGCGTCGAGCATTGACCCTTCTGGCAGGTTGAAGGCATCAGCGTTAAAGACAATGGTGTCACCTTTATAAATCATCTTTACGCGGGTAGCTTTCACAACTACAGTTCCAAGTTCGCCACCCTCCCGCGAAGTCTGAACTGAAGTTTTCCGTTTCATCAAATACCAAGGTGCGTCAAAATAGGTATTGCGTGCCACATGCTTAATCTCGTAGTTGATGTAACATATTTCGTAGTCAGGATGCTCTGCTTTAATAATATACCGTGCAGGACGGGCTGGCACATGAAACCGATATCCAACATCTATCTTTGTTGCATTGAACTTCCCCATATTGAAAACGCACATAGTATCTACAACTATCGAATCTGACGTCATCAGCGTCACTCTCGTTTCTGGAATTCCAGACTTAGTGAAGCTATCCTTCACATGTCCCCAGAGTGCCACGGTACGCCCCTTGGCATCTATTTGTGCAGACATAGTAAGGGCTATACTGACCAGTATGGCCAGTAGTATAACTGTTCTTTTCATAAAAGATGTTGAATTATTGGAGACGGAAAGTTATTGGTATAGTGAAATAGCAACTGACAGTCTGGCCATTTTGACGGCCAGGAATCCAATTGGGCATCTCACGGATGAGTTTCTCCGCTTCTTCAACCATAGCCTGCCAAGCTGCATTCGTCCTGTCTGCTTCAACTTTCTGCTCTTCAGTCATATTGTCTTTGTAGGCAACAACAGTGACTGTCTCCCGTCCGTTCACCTGAGAAACATTTGGCCTGACGACACGGATGTCAGAGAGCGATCCGTCTTTATTGACAACAAACTTCACGATGACGCGGCCTTGCACCCCATTCTCATGTGCAACCTTGGGATAACGAATGTGATCTGCCATATATTTCATAAGAGCATCCGATCCACCAGGAAACTGTGGGTTATGCTCCACAACATTGAACACCTTATCATCACCATCGACAGCACCCTCCATCTGAAGAGCCTTTTTTCCTATAGAGATAACTTGCATGCCACGTCTGTAGGCAACATTTCGGTTAAAATCTTCTGTTTTCGATGTCATCGTAGTGGTAGTAGGTGCCATAGTTGGTACTTCAACCACAGAACCCTTTTCTTCTTCCCTATCAGAAACCGGAAGCGGTATCTTCCGATAGTCAACAACAGTTTTTGCAGTGGCGGCCAGAGACACACCAATAATCAATAATACATATACGAGTTTTGCCCGACTAAGACGGGACGACTTATTTCTTAACATCATAGTAACACGTTTTGAGAGGGTACTCTCCGTACTGATACCATTGACAATCGAGTACCCGGCATTGTCAGCGGCCCTGAGGATTAACAGATTGAGATATTGATAGATGTTGAATCCTTGAGAGATTACCATTGCATCGGCCTCAAACTCGTGAACGATTCGCATCTCTTGACGCATAAACCATATCACCGGATTAAACCATTGCAAGGCTGCAATCATGTCGATCAGCAGATTATCTATCGAATGTAGAGCCCGTGCATGGCATTTCTCATGGGCCAGCAATACCTCATTGCGGACATGATAGTCCGCCTTCGACAAAACGATAGTACGCATCCAACTAAACGGCATCACATTTTCGCTGATAACCACCACTTGGCAGCTGCCGATTCTTTCCACAAGTTGTCCTTTCCCAATAAGATTCCTTACCCTTGCAACAGAGATCATAGTGCGTGCCAGACAAAAAAACAATCCTATCAGATAGACCATCATAAAGAGATCATTATCTACCTCCTGACACGAAAATAAGGTCTGATGGTGCAAAACATCATCAACCATCATATCGTGGTGGTCAACCGAAGTCATCACAGCATAGTCTTCGGGACTTAGAACCTCCGTTCTATGAAAGGTCAACGTACACCAGGGCAAAACAAACGACAACAAAATCGATGACATTAATACCATCCGATTCAGTCTGCAGTAAGTTTCTCTTGAAACCAACAACTTGTAGAACGTGTAAAACACCGTCAGCAGTACTGCTACTTTTAAGTTGTAGATCAGCAATAAAGTCATTCTGGTTTAAAAACTATTTTTTAAGAATTTCTCACTATCAAATGAACACTGGTGCTTTTCTCCTTGTCATTTGCTATCGTTTATTCTATCGATAAGCAATTGGAGCTCTTCAACAGAAATTTTCTTGTCATTAACAAAGGAAGAGACTACATTCAGATAAGAGTCATCAAAGTAACTCTTTACCATATCGGCAATGCTTGATTTCCCAAATTCCTGTTCTTCAACTATGGGAAAATACTGAAAACTGGTGCCAAACTGTTTATGTCCAAGGAAACCATTCTTCTCCAGAATTCTCACCATCGTAGAAAGGGTATTAATATGCGGACGAGGTTCATCATAGAAATCGAGCAATTCACGTACAAACATCGGGCCATGTTGCCAAAAGAGTTCCATAATCTCACGTTCTTTGTTAGTAAGCTTCTTCATATCTGCCTTGTAATTTAGTTCATAATTATTCGACCATTTCGGTCTTTCAACAGTTTATCTATCAATATCTGGCAACAAAGGTAACTAAAAATAATTATGCAACCAACTAAATGTTTTAGTTTATCAACTAAATTAAATAGTTTTAACAATAGCGAAAGGGCACAATAAACACCATCTAATCCCTGAATATGTGAGCTTTCTCCATGTAAAAAGATAGAGTCTATCCTCTAAAGTGACAGAATCTATCTACTAAAATAATTTATTTTACTTTCCAATATAATTTATTTTACTTTCCAATATAATTTATTTTACTTTCCAATATAATTTATTTTACTTTGCAATATAATTTATTTTACCTGACAATATAATTTAAATCACTAGATCAAAGGATTTCAATTAGATAATCAAAGCGCTGCCTTCTGCAGATAAAGGGGTTGAGATAAGGAAGAAAGAACTTCTTGTTCGACTTCAGTATTACTATCGAAACTTGAAAAGAGCAAAAATGTGCTGTGTGCGAAGCGAAGCCGGCATGCTGGCAAGACAATAGTCTTGCAAAAGAATGATCCTTTTTACTTCCACGAGCGGAGCAAGTTTACTCCCGGTTTTACTCCCATGCCGAAGATATTACATGAAGCATTACGCATCAAGCATAAAAAAAGGGAGTCCTCTCATCCCGTGATGAAAGGACTCCCGAAGTAAAAAAAGGCAGCTACCTACTCTCC
>Ga0247611_10001345_pt1 | contig 44365 bp, 38 predicted proteins | sample 177DNAGHGhighgp2_FD_192422 | JGI IMG/M metagenome (GOLD analysis project Ga0247611, IMG submission 192422) | Sheep rumen microbial communities from Palmerston North, Manawatu-Wanganui, New Zealand - 1770 DNA GHGhigh gp2 | ecosystem: Host-associated > Mammals > Digestive system > Stomach > Rumen... | reverse complement strand
CTGGGCTTGACTTGGTGATGATAGAGGATGATAAAATCATAGGTCATGTAATGTTCTCGAAGGCTGAGATCATTCTTGATGATGGAACCAACTTCCCTTCATGGACATTCGGTCCCATTAGCATCCAACCCGACTACAAGCGCAAAGGCTATGGTCTGAAGTTATTGCTGTATGCGTTGGAGAAGGCTCGCACGATGGGCATCGGTCTTCTGCAGATGGAGGGAAATATCGAGTTCTACCGTCACGCAGGCTTCGACCTCGCCAGCAAGCTTAAGATTCACTATCATGCCGAGCCGAGAGAGTCTGAAGTACCTTATTTCCTTGCCCAGGAGCTAATTCCCGGCTATTGGGGCAATCGTGAGGGAACTTATTGTCCACCCAAAGGCTATTTCGTGGCCGACGAGAACCCTGAGGCCTTTGAGGCTTACGAAGCGACCTTCCCGCAGAAGGAAAAACTCCGCCTGCCAGGACAATTAGGATATGAAGAATAAAAAGATGGGGAAAATTCCTTAGTATTTGTGGAAGTTGTACTTTTCTCTAAGCTCCGCCTTTTTCTCGTCGCTCTGAGAGGTGAAGTACCCTTTCCAGCCCGGGCAGAAGTTGATGTGCCAACGCCAGAACTTACCTAACAATGTCAATAAGTTTGTCTATAGTGTCGATGATATAGTCTGCTCCAGCTTCTTCCAGTTCCCTTCTCGTACCGTTTCCGTAAGTCACTCCGCAGGTTTTTGCTCCAGCGTTTAACCCCATCAGGATGTCTACGTTCATGTCTCCGACAACAAGGGTCTGACTTGCATCGAAACCTGTTGCGGAAAGGGTTTTAAGGACGGGCTCGGGATGAGGCTTTGCCTTTTCCACGTCGTCTGCTCCAACGAGGTATGATATGTATTCTGCTATCCCTAAATCATGTGTCAGCCCAGAAAGGGACTTGTGCCAGCGTGAGGAGGCGATGGTGAGGGTGTATCCCTTAGCCTTCAGTGCTGACAGCGTCTCTTTGACCTTGGGGAATAACTGGGGCTTCATCGTCAGCAGGTTTTCTTGGAATATCCTCCTGTAGGTGTCGGCGCAAAGGCGGATGGTCTCTTTGTCTTCATCGGGGTATAATGACCTGAAGCAGCCGTCAAGGGGTAGTCCTATCTTGGAAGCACACTCGTCATCGGTACGACCTGCCAACCCTAACTCGGCAATGGTCATCTGCATGGTGGTAACGATATTCCGCCGGGTGTCACCTAATGTGCCGTCAAAGTCAAAGATGATCAGTTGCATATTGTAAAATAGATTAAATACTGGTGCAAAAGTAATTATTTTTGCACAATTCTGCGAACTTTTGCACTAACAATTTTAAAAACATTAAAACTATTTGGTAGTTTGCCAAGGTTTTCGTAACTTTAAAACAAAGTTTTTAAGGTACTCTCGTTCAAAAAAACTCAAATATATTTGGTTTTTCCTTCACTTATTCGTACCTTTGCAGTCCAATTGGAAATATAGCTATATTAATAAGGTATTAAGAGAAAGAATGGAATTAGACGTATTGACAGCCATCTCGCCTATTGATGGTCGTTACAGAAACAAGACAGAACAGTTGGCAGGATATTTTTCGGAGTATGCGCTCATTCGCTACAGGGTTCGCGTGGAGATAGAATACTTCATTACTCTTTGTGAACTACCATTGCCACAGTTGGAAGACTTTGACCATACCCTCTTTGAGCGTTTGCGTGACATCTATCGCAACTTCACGGAGGAGAATGCTGCACGTGTGAAGGAAATCGAGAAGACGACCAATCACGACGTGAAAGCAGTGGAGTACTTCATCAAGGAGGAACTCGACAAGATTGGTGACTTTGAGAAATACAAGGAGTTCATCCACTTCGGACTGACCTCGCAGGATATTAACAATACCAGTGTGCCCCTCTCTGTGAAGGAGGCTCTGGAGGATGTCTACTATCCTATGGTGGAGGAGCTTATCGAGCAGTTGAATGACTATGCCGAGCAGTGGAAGAACGTGCCGATGCTTGCCAAGACGCATGGACAGCCAGCCTCGCCGACCCGTCTGGGTAAGGAGGTGATGGTGTATGTCTATCGTCTGGAAGAGCAGCTGCGTGGTCTGAAGGACACTCCGATTACTGCTAAGTTCGGTGGTGCTACAGGTAACTATAATGCCCATCATGTCGCTTACCCGCAGTATGACTGGCGTGAGTTCGGCAACAAGTTCGTCAGCGAGAAACTCGGACTGGAGCGTGAGCAGTGGACTACCCAGATATCAAACTACGACTGGCTGGGTGCCATCTTCGATGCCATGCGTCGTATCAATACCATCATCATCGACCTCGACCGTGACTTCTGGATGTATATCTCCATGGAGTATTTCAAGCAGAAGATCAAGGCTGGTGAGGTAGGGTCGAGTGCCATGCCGCATAAGGTGAACCCCATCGACTATGAGAACTCAGAGGGTAACCTCGGCATTGCCAATGCTATCCTGCAGTTCCTGGCTCAGAAACTGCCTGTCAGCCGTCTGCAGCGTGACCTGACAGACTCTACCGTACTGCGTAACGTGGGTGTTCCCATGGGACATGCGCTGATTGCTATACAGAGCACACTGAAAGGTCTGCGTAAGCTGATCCTCAACGAGGAGAAACTGCAGGAAGACCTTGACAATACATGGGCTGTAGTCGCTGAGGCTATCCAGACCATCCTGCGCCGTGAGGCTTATCCCCATCCCTATGAGGCACTGAAAGCACTCACCCGCACCAATCAGAAAATGACTCCTGAACTGATTCACGAGTTTATCCAGGGACTCGATGTCAGTGAGGAGGTAAAAGAGGAATTAATGGCTATCACGCCAATGAATTATACAGGTATTTAATTTATTTTCACAACACAAGAGGGAGCCGTGAGGCTTCCTGACTAAAAAATCAACAAAAAGAATTATGGAATTAGAGAACGAAAAGAAAACAGAGGAACAGTCCTCAGAGCAGAATGCTACAAGCCGTGAGGGCTACACAAACCAAACAAGTGGTTATCAAGGTTACAAACCAGGACGTTCACCGCGTCCACGTATTCATCAGCAGGTGCGTCCTTATAATCAGGGTGGCTACAATCGTAATCAAAATCAAGAGGAAGGCGGTTTCCGTCCAGAAGGATTCGGTGCCGGCTTACAGAGTAATGCACCCCGTCAGCAGGGAGGCTATCGCCCACGTGCCAACTATCAGCAGGGAGGCTATCAGTCTCGTGGTGGCTATGGTCAGCCCCGTCAAGGTGGTTATCAGCAAGGAGGATACCGTCCTCGGTATAACCAGCAGGCAGAGGGTGAGGAAGGTGGATACCAGCCTCGTCAGCAAGGTGGTTATCAGCCTCGTCAGCAGGGTGGTTATCAGCCTCGCGGTGGTTATGGACAGCCTCGTCAGGGTGGTTATCAGCCTCGTGGTGGCTATGGTCAGCCCCGTCAGGGTGGTTATGGTCAGCCCCGTGGTGGTTACGGACAACCCCGTCAGGGCGGTTATGGTCAGCCTCGTGGTGGCTATAACAAGCAGCGTGGTGCTTATGATCCCAATGCAAAATATAGTTTCAAGAAGAGAATTGAATATAAGGAGGAGAATATTGATCCAAACCAGCCGATTCGTCTGAACAAGTTCCTTGCCAACGCAGGTGTTTGCAGCCGTCGTGAGGCAGATGAGTTCATCCAGGCAGGTGTGGTGATGGTCAATGGTCAGGTAGTAACGGAACTTGGTACTAAGGTACTGCGCACTGATGAGGTGAAGTTCCATGACGCTCCTGTGACACTGGAGAAAAAGGTTTATGTGTTACTGAATAAGCCAAAGGATTATGTGACAACCAGTGATGACCCGCAGCAGCGTAAGACGGTGATGGATCTCGTGAAGGGTGCTTGCCCTGAGCGTATCTATCCTGTAGGTCGTCTCGACCGTAACACAACGGGTGTGCTTCTTCTGACCAATGATGGAGACTTGGCTTCCAAGCTGACTCATCCGAAGTTCCTCAAGAAGAAGATATATCATGTGCATCTCGACAAGAATGTGACAGCCTATGACATGCAGCAAATCGCTCAGGGTATCACCTTGGAGGATGGCGACATCAAGGCAGATGATATCCAGTATGCTGATCCTGTGGATAAGAAGCAGGTGGGTATTGAGATTCACTCTGGTAAGAACCGTATCGTACGCCGTATCTTCGAGAGCCTTGGCTATAAGGTGACGAAACTCGACCGTGTGCAGTTTGCCGGACTGACCAAGAAGAACCTTCGTCGTGGTGACTGGCGTTATCTGACAGAGGAGGAGGTTGACCGTTTGAGAATGGGAGCCTACGAATAGTTCATAGTTTATTGTTAAGAGTTCATAGTTCAATGAAAAGAACAAAGATAGTTGACGTACTGAAAAGTACGGATTTTGGAAAAGAGGTATGTGTAAAAGGATGGGTGCGCACGCATCGCAGTTCTAAGGCTGTAGACTTCATCGCCTTGAATGATGGCTCGACCATCAAGAACGTGCAGGTCGTTGTCGATCCTGCTAAGTTTGATGAGGAATTGTTGAAGCAGATGACCACTGGCTCATGTATATGTGCCGTGGGTACCTTGGTGGAGAGCCAGGGTGCCGGACAGACCAGCGAGATACAGGCAACAGGTCTGGAGCTCTATGGTGCTTGCGACAATACTTATCCGATGCAGAAGAAGGGACAGTCGTTTGAGGTGATGCGTAAGAATGCTCACATGCGTCTCCGTACCAATACCTTTGGTGCCGTGATGCGTATCCGTCATAACATGGCGATGGCTATCCATACCTATTTCCATGAGCATGGCTTCTTCTATTTCCATACCCCGCTGATCACTGCCAGTGACTGTGAGGGTGCCGGTAATATGTTCCAGGTGACCACCAAGAATTTGTATGACTTGAAGAAGGACGAGAATGGTAAGATCATCTATGACGATGACTTCTTCGGTGAGCAGACTTCTCTGACGGTATCCGGACAGTTGGAGGGCGAGCTGGGTGCTACGGCACTGGGCGCTATCTATACCTTCGGTCCTACGTTCCGTGCCGAGAACTCGAATACTCCCCGTCACCTCGCTGAGTTTTGGATGGTGGAGCCTGAGGTTGCCTTCATGGACCAGGATGAGTTGATGGACTTCGAGGAGGACTTTATCAAATATTGCGTTCGTTGGGCATTGGAGAACTGTAAGGATGACCTTGCCTTCCTCAACCAGATGATTGACAAGACACTGATTGCTCGTCTGGAGGGTGTGCTGAAGGATACCTTCGTGCGTCTTCCCTATACCGAGGGTATTAACATCCTGCAGGAAGCCATCAAGAACGGTAAGAAGTTTGAGTTCCCCTGCAACTGGGGTGATGACCTTGCCTCGGAGCATGAGCGCTACTTGGTGGAGGAGCATTTCAAGAAACCTGTTATCATGACAGACTATCCCCGTGCTTTCAAGTCGTTCTATATGAAACAGAACGAGGACACTGCTGACGGTGGCTCTGTAGGATACAAAGGTGCTGTCGCTCCTGGTCCTACGATGCAGGGTACGGACGTGCTGTTCCCGCAGATCGGTGAGATTATCGGTGGCTCTGTCCGTGAGGAGAGCTATGATAAGCTGATGGGTGAGATCAAACGTCGTGATATGGATATGACTCACCTGTGGTGGTACATCGACACTCGTCGCTGGGGTACCTGTCCGCATGCTGGCTTCGGACTTGGTTTCGAACGTCTGATATTGTTTGTGACGGGAATGCAGAACATCCGTGATGTCATCCCATTCCCACGTACTCCAAAGAGCGCAGAGTTCTAAACGAGGGTGATCCCCTCGTCAGAGATAGTGATCAGTCGGCGGCGGTAAAGGTCGCCGACTGCTTTTTTATACACCTTTTTACTGACACCGAAGCGTAGGGCGATATCCTCAGCAGGACTTTTGTCACCTAAATCACATGATCCGCCGTTCTCCTGTAAGTATCGCAATAGCTCGTCAGAGAAATCGAGAGCACGCTGATAACCGTCATGTTTCTGATAGCGTTCCACTTTGGCTGTCGCCATCAGACGGTGTGTCTTCTCATCCTCCATCACATAGACATAATAGCGCTTACCTTTCTGCATCCGCTGTTTCTGTTCACGGAACGGACAGAACAGGTCTTTCATCAGTCCCCAGTTAAGGAAAGCTCCATACTCATTGGTCCATGTGCACTCCAGCCATGCGAAGTCTCCCACCTTGGCAAGAGGCTTGAGGGTGGTGGCAATCAGTTTCTCGTCTTGGTCGAGGTAGATGAACACTTCTATGTCGTCACCCACTCTTGCGCCTTTAGGGACATAGCGGGTAGGCAAGAGTATCTCACCTTCGTCACCTCCATCGAGGTACATGCCGAAATCAACGCTCTTTACGATGCGCAGGGTGTTGTAGTCTCCGAGCTTAATTTTCATCATTCTTCTAGTTTATCTAGTGTATTTAGTTCTTCCAGGTTCTCTAGTTGACCGTCCCTCATGTGGATGGTCCGGTCAGTGATACTGGCGAGCTGTTCGTCATGGGTTACAATGACGAATGTCTGTCCAAACTTATCACGCAGGTCAAAGAAAAGTTGATGGAGTTCTTCCTTGTTCTTTGAGTCCAGAGAACCGCTTGGCTCGTCGGCAAGGATTACAGCAGGATGATTGATCAGTGCACGAGCCACGGCGACGCGCTGTTTCTCACCACCGCTCAGTTCATTAGGCTTATGACTCGCACGGTCGCTCAGTCCCATGAAGTCAAGCAGTTCCTGTGCCCTTTGTTTCGCCTCGCGGTGGGATGCTCCTGCGATATATGCCGGGATCATGATATTCTCTATTGCCGTGAACTCAGGTAGCAGCTGGTGAAACTGGAATACAAAACCGATATGCTGGTTACGGAAGTCAGAAAGTTTCTTGCTGCTTAGTTTGCTCACATCAATACCGTCAATGGTAATCGTGCCAGTGTCCGGACGGTCAAGTGTACCTATAATCTGTAGTAAAGTCGTTTTGCCGGCACCACTGGGTCCGACAATACTGACAACTTCACCCTTGTCGATATGGAGGTCAATGCCTTTCAATACCTCCAGGGAACCGAAACTCTTCTTGATGCCTTTAATATCAATCATTTACTTTATTTCTTTTGTTGTTAATCCAACGGAGGATATTATCGTAGATGCTGCTCTCTTCCTGGTGCTGTGCCTCAGTGAACGTCATGCGCTCTTCCTTCGTGTCACCATACTGGTCAGGGAAGATAATCATAAGGTTTTTGCCCGAGAAATGCTGCATCAGCTCATTAGGCAGGCGCTCCAGTGCGTTCTTATACGAAATGGTGCCCTTACGAGCAGTGATAACCACGAACATATGATCCTCACTGATAGTCTCTGCCAGTTTGGGAAGCTCATTCCAATGTGCCATGAAAGTATACTCTGCACGTACACCAGGGTGGAGGTTGTTGATATATTCCCTGATGAGTTCCAGACTCTCGTTACGTCCATGGAACTGGATGCGGCAGTCAAGGTTCTCTGCCATGCGGCTCAGTCGTTCCAGCCAACGGTGGAAACCTGGTTCAAACTCGGCACGGGAAGGTACTACTACCTGTATGCGGCGTAACGTGTTCAGGGGCTGTACGAAACGGGTTAAGACAATCTGTCTGTTCAGACCATTATACAGACTTTGGATGAAATCTCCCCAGAACTTGGGGTTGACCTCGGTATGGACATGCATACCCATGATGATTTCAGACCCTGCGAACTCCTTGAAGGCATGTTTGATACCATTGGCGATATTGGTGGCAAGGCGAACCTGTGTCTGCATCTTTACCTCACTGGCACTTGCCTGCTGTTGTAGCTGTTCCAACAGTCTCAGTCCTTTCTCCCTGTTAGCTGCCGAATTGGTGTCGTCATAAACGACATTGAGTGCCACGATACCGCGGTTCAGCTGATGGTTGCGCATCATAATGGCGAGTTCAAGCAGTTGGGGAGCAATCTCCGGGTATTTCACACAGAGCAGTATCTTCTCATCATCCTTCTTTACTTCATCTGTCTTCAGGTGTGTCTTCTCCTGCAGGATAATCTGCTGGGCGGCATGTGCCGTCATCAAAGAGCTGATCACGCAAGTGACAAGAATCATGATGACTACTCCATTGAGTATCTCATCATTCACCAGATAGACTCCTGGGCTGACTTCCAGACGCATGCCCACCATGACCATCGCTATGGCACCAGCAGCATGGGCACTGGTAAGACCGAACATCATATTGCCTGCAGACTTCGGAAGACGGAACAGCAGACTGGACAGGTAGGCGGCAACAGCCTTTCCGAAAGTACCGAAGAAGGCAATCATCAGCACAATCCATAGCATGTGAAATCCCGTAAAGAGCGAGCCGATATTAATCAGCATGCCCACACCAATCAGGAAATAGGGAATAAAGAGGGCATTGCCGATAAACTCGATGCGGTTCATCAGAGGGGACACATGAGGGATGTAGCGGTTCAGGATCAGTCCCGAAAAGAAAGCACCTACGATGCCTTCCACACCTGCAGCCTCTGATGCTGCCGCACTGAGGAACATCACGGCAAGGACGAAGATGAATTGCATCACCGCATCGGAATAGCGACGCAGGAAATAGCGTGCTAACTTGGGTATCAGCCATATACTGGCTCCGCAAAACAGAAGGAATTTCAAGAGGAAGCGTATCCAAAACCAGAATCCCGCATCTTCCTTATAGGATGCCGCTAATGCGGCAAGCATCAACAGTGCGAGGAACAAAGAGAGCATCGATGACCCTACACTGAGCATGACACTGGAGTGGCGTTGCAGTCCATAACGTCCTACGATAGGGTAGGCTATCAGGGTGTTGGATGCCATGATACATCCAAGCAGGAAGGATGCCTGTGGGGAATAGTCCAATAATCCTATTGCCATCACATAGGTAAGGATAAGTGGTACCAGGCAGGTGAGCAGTCCGAAGATGCAGAAGCGCTTGGAGTTCTTCTTCACACTCTCCAGGTCCATCTCCAGTCCGGCAAGGAACATGATATAGAGTAGTCCCACCTTTCCGAATAGTTCAAAGGAGGAGTCACGCTCCAGAATGTTAAAGCCGTACTTACCGATTAGCATACCTGCCAGTACCATTCCGATGATATGGGGGATACGCAGTTTACCCATGATAATAGGGGCAAACAGGATAATCAACAACACGACACAGAAAATCAATGTCGGGTCTGTTATAGGAAAATATGACGCAAATGATGACATTTCATTTGCAAAGATACAAATTAATTGATAATTGACAATTGATAATTAATAATTATTTGGTAACTTTGGCTTCGCCGAACTTACTTTTCGTTCGGAAATGAAAAGAAAACAGGTTTTCTTTTGCATTTCTCTCACTTATTTTATAACTTTGCAGCCGAAATTACGAAGTGTAGAAAAATTAGACTTATGAAAGTAGCAATCGTAGGTGCTTCAGGTGCCGTAGGTCAGGAATTCTTGAGAATCCTCGACCAGAGAAATTTCCCAATGGATGAACTGGTATTGTTCGGTTCAGAGCGTAGTGCAGGCAGTAAGTATACCTTCCGTGGTAAGGAACTGACTGTTAAGTTACTCCAGCACAATGACGACTTTAAGGATATTGATATTGCATTTACGTCAGCCGGTGCAGGAACCTCTAAGGAGTTTGCGGAGACAATTACGAAATATGGCTGTGTGATGATTGACAACAGCTCAGCTTTCCGTATGGATGATGATGTGCCCTTGGTTGTCCCAGAGTGTAATGCGGAGGATGCCTTGAACCGTCCCCGTGGCATCATCGCCAATCCAAACTGTACCACGATTATGATGGTGGTTGTACTCCAGCCTTTGGAGAAGCTCAGTCATATCAAGCGTATCCATGTCAGCAGTTATCAGAGTGCCTCTGGCGCTGGTGCCGCTGCGATGGCAGAACTGCAGCAGCAGTATAAGGAGATGGTAGAGACTGGTGAGGTGAAAACCATCAAGAAGTTCCCTCATCAGCTTGCTTATAATGTCATTCCCCAGATTGATGTCTTCCAGCCCAATGGTTATACCAAGGAGGAGATGAAGATGTATAATGAGACGCAGAAGATCATGCATACCGATGCCAAGTGCTCTGCGATGTGTGTTCGTGTCAGCTCTTTGCGTTCTCACTCAGAGAGCGTATGGATTGAGACAGAGCGTCCTCTGAGTGTGGAGGAGGCTCAGCAGGCGATTGCCGCAGCTCCCGGATGCACTCTGGTTGACGATCCTGCCAACCTCGTTTATCCTATGCCGCTGGAGACTGCTGGTAAGGATGATGTCTATGTAGGACGTGTCCGCAAGGATCTCTCCGACGAGAACGGACTGACCTTCTGGCTCTCTGGTGACCAGATTCGCAAGGGTGCTGCGCTGAACGCAGTGCAGATTGGTGAATATCTGGTGCAGAAGAGAGATCTTCCATGCTTTGCATAAGCAAATCCGAGAGTAGCAAGGTATCATATAAAAAGGAGTGGAAGCCATCAGACTTCCGCTCCTTTCTTGTGTCGACACTTGGATTCGAACCAAGGACCCCCACCATGTCAAGGTGATACTCTAACCAGCTGAGCTATGCCGACTTTCTGGGTGCGCCTGACAGGACTCGAACCTGCACGTCGCGAGACACTAGATCCTAAGTCTAGCGCGTCTACCAATTCCGCCACAGGCGCAAACGCGGATGCAAAGGTACGAATAAGTGAGCAAATAGCCAAATTATTCGACTAAAAGTTTCCTCGCAGCCTCTATGATGGTGTCGGTACCCTTGGCAATGTCCTCGTCAGTCAGTTGTATAAGATAGTCTGGCTCAATACCGAACTCCGTCTGACGCTTGTCTTTGTCATACATCGGACAAGCGGAGAAGCGTACATTCCATCCATTGGGAAGACTGCTGCTCATCGGCATGCCAGAGCCGCCGCCGGTATGGTCGCCCACCACTTTTACCTGTGGGAGTGCTTTCATCATGGAGGTGAACTCATTGGCAGCACTGAACACGGAACGGTTGGTGAGTACGCAGACGGGCTTATGCCAGCGGAGGTTGCTCGACGGCTCCAGATATTGTGCCTCCAGATTGCTGAAGTCGTTATGCCCCGTACCTGTTTTATGTTGCATATAGCCTACCAGCGTCTTCTCACTCACGAAGCGGGCTGCCAGCTTTTCTGCATTGGTCAAGTCACCCCCGCCATTATTGCGGATATCAATGATGAGTCCCCTGCATAGAATCAGATAGGAGAGTACATCGTCCAAATTACCTTCGCCAATCGGATTCTGGAACGACTCATAGCGGATATAGCCGATATTGTCGTCAAGGACACGATAGCTGATGCCACTGGAAATCTTATAGTCAGTACCCAGGTATTTGCGTTCCAGACTGTCGCTGTAGTTTTTGGGGAATGCCTCCTGCCACGTCCAGTAACGTCCGTAGTCATAGCTTGCCGAGAGGTTGACATGTCCGTCACGCAGTTCTGCGAGCATGTCACAGAGTACCTCGAAGAGCTGGGGCTCCGTCATCTGGTCGTTCACGCGTACCTTATATTTATGATATACCTCATCCCAGTCGAGTCCGTACTCATGTTGTTTGTATTCGAAGAAGCAATAGTGCTCATCGATAATCTGCCACAAAGCCTCGAAGTTGCCAGCCGCCGTGTCAGCCCGTTCCTCCTCGTCGATGCAGGAGGTAAGTGTCCCAAGAGTCCCTATAGTTACTATAGTCCCAATAGTTACTATATTTCCTATAAAATCAAATATCTTCTTCATAACCTATGCGGGATTAAGGAGAACCGGCGAGTGAAACCAATCAGGAATCGATGTGTATAGACATGCTGTTTCAATTGGTTTGCCTTGTATTGCTGATAGTTGCCCAGATAACCGACACGTAAAGTCCATTTACCGGTGAGGTTGGCATCAATGGTCAGCATCTGTCGCCATTCTGGTGCATTGACGAAAGTGGTGAATACCACGTTATGGTCATAGTTGCCACGATTGAATATCTCATAGTACGACTGGCCATAGTTAGGTGAGAACAGCACACCTGCTAAGGGCAGGTTTACCTCATAGCGCACCATCATTGGTTTGTTGAAAAGTGTGAACCGATAGGACGCAATACCTGTCGGCATGATATTCAGATGGGCACGTGCCTGGGCAGGGTTGTTGCTGTTGGAGGTGTTGTAGATAAAACCAAGCGAGACATTTGCCACACCACCCGCCTGCAGGGTCAGTCTGTTATCGAGGAGTTGCCAGTTGTAGAGCTTTCCCCAATAGAAGTTATAGGCACCCTCCAGTTCCTTTCGGGAGTTGGAGCGGTCATGGACATACGACAGGTTTGCCTCATGCTCCATCAGCGTACTCCATCTGCGATGAGGGCGCTTGCGCTCTACCGTTGCCAGAAAACTCATGCCAAAACCTTTGAAATGCTCTGCTGAGAGGTAGGTGTCAAGAATTGCTGTCCCACCAATACCTATCATTCTGCTACTTGTGATGATCTTGGCAGAGTCCGACTGTGCCCTAAGGGATAGGTTTGTTAGGGAGAGTAGGGCAAATAGGAGGAGTGTCTTACTGATAGTCTTCATCGGAGAAAAGGGTTTGCTGTCCTGTCAGTTCATCCATCACCTGTTGCTGACTCTTACCGGCGTCGGGATCGAGGTTTTCCTCCTCTTCCTCAACAGGCTCGGCAGGTTCTGCAGGTGCGGTAGGGAAGCGCAGGGGCTCCAACTCCACGATACTATTGAGCTGGTAGGTGGTGAGTCGTTTACCTTTCGCCTTATAGCCTTTGACAGCAATAAACTGTTCCACGTCGAACTCCTCGGTGCCACGGAACTCGTCAGCGCCGCCATAGGTGACTTGGATGCGTGGATATACCTGATCCGTCAATATAATCTGTTGCGAGTTAGGATTCTCACCCAAGTAGTTCTGTTTTCTCTTCGAAGCCTCCATCAGGAAACGCTTCACATACGGATATCCTTGGTTATCGGCATCATAGAGCACACAGCTCCAGACCTTCTCTGCCTCGTATTTCTCCAGGAGGGCGATGTTGTCCTCGAAATGAACGTTGACATCGAAGCCCGAGAGATAGTAGTCGCCGTTCTTGAGGATGACGAGGATGCTGTCACCATCATTGAACTCGCCGAGCAGTTGTCCGTGCTCGTCGTAGTTAAGGCGGTTGACATCGGGGTCATACCACACCTTCCGTCCACCCAGTGTGGAGTGTCCGTGACTCTTCAGACCGATGCGGTGAACTTGGTATTTCGTGAGGATGATACCCTTGGCACTGCGTCCTTTGATACCCACCTCCGAGAAATCTTTGTCAAAGAATATCTTCTTGAGTTTGGGTGCCGGGTCGAGGGTTACCTTGATGACCTCAGCCTCGCCATTCGGGTTAGCGGTGAAATACACCACCTTGGAGCCTGGTGTACCACTGGTGATGTCATACTCACGGTCTCGGGTGATGGAGGGCACGTTGAATCGCTTGATAAAATAGGTGCCCTTCTTGCCGTCACGGTAGACGGCATTATAGATGGTGCGCTGGTCGTTCTTCTTGAAGACACCCAGCCACAGCACGTTCTTACCGACGAATAACTTGTCGGCAACACGCACCACCTTGAATTTACCATCTTTGTAGAAGATGATGATGTCGTCGATGTCCGAGCAGTTGCAGACGAACTCGTCTTTCTTCAGACCGGTGCCGATGAAACCGTCCGAGCGGTTGATATAAAGTTTCTGGTTAGCCTCCACTACCTTTGTCGCCTCGATGGTGTCGAAGTTACGGATCTCCGTCAGGCGTGGGTGATCCTTACCATATTTGTCTTTGAGGAATTTAAACCAGTCGGCAGTCACCTCTACCAGGTTGGCGAGGTCTTTGTCTATCTCGTCAATCTCTGCCTTGATACGAGCCATGAGCTCATCTGCCTTGTCTTTGTTGAACTTCAGGATGCGCTGCATCTTGATCTCCAGCAGTCTGAGGATGTCGTCCTTGGTCACCTCGCGGATCATCTGCGGGTAATAAGGAGTCAGTCGCTCGTCGATATGCTCGCAGACGGCATCCACATTGGGTGCCTGCTCGAATTTCTTGTCCTTATAGATACGCTCCTCAATGAAGATTTTCTCCAGGGAGTAGAAATGCAGTTGCTCCAGGAGCTCGCCCTTGCGGATTTCCAGTTCCTGCCGTATCAGGTCTTTCGTGCGGTCCACAGAATGGCGCAGCACGTCGGAGATGGTGAGGAACTGCGGCTTGTTGTCCTCGATGACACAGCAGTTGGGCGAGATGTTAATCTCACAGTCAGAGAAGGCGTAGAGGGCATCCAGTGTCTTGTCCGACGACACACCGGGAGCCAGTTGCACCTGTATCTCCACCTTTGCCGCCGTCAGGTCTTCCACATGGCGTGCCTTGATCTTACCCTTCTCGATAGCTTTGAGGATAGAGTCAATCAGAGTCTCCGTTGTCTTGGAGAATGGTATTTCACGGATGACGAGTGTCTTGGGGTCGAGCTTCTCAATCTTGGCACGTACCTTCAGCACGCCACCCCGCTGTCCGTCGTTGTATTTGGACACATCGATGGAGCCTCCTGTGGGGAAGTCGGGGAAGAGCTGGAAAGGTTCCCCATGCAGATAACTGATGGCAGCATCACATATCTCCACGAAGTTATGGGGCAGGACCTTGGTCGACAAGCCTACGGCAATACCCTCCGCACCTTGTGCCAGCAGCAGGGGGAATTTCACGGGCAGGGTGATAGGTTCCTTGTTCCTGCCGTCATACGACATCTGCCATTCGGTGGTCTTGGGATTAAAAACGGTGTCAAGGGCGAATTTCGACAGTCGTGCCTCGATATATCGGGGTGCCGCCGCCTTGTTACCTGTCAGGATATTACCCCAGTTCCCCTGGGTGTCTATCAGCAGGTCTTTCTGTCCTAACTGCACCAGTGCGTCACCGATAGAGGCATCACCATGCGGGTGAAACTGCATGGTATGTCCCACGATGTTTGCCACCTTGTTGAAACGACCGTCGTCCATGCGCTTCATCGAGTGCAGGATACGACGCTGTACGGGTTTCAGACCATCCTCAATATGCGGAACGGCACGGTCGAGAATCGTATACGAGGCATAGTCCAGAAACCAGTTCTGGTACATGCCGCTCAGATGGTGTACGGCAGCAGCGTCGAAGCGGTTGACGGGCTGGTAGTCGGAATGGGCTTCGGAGTGCTCGGAGTTTTCAGAATAATCTGTGTTCTCTGTATATTCGGGGTTTTCTGATTTCTCGGTGCCTTTGATGTCCTTTGTCTCGTCGTCCATGAATGTTTATTTCTTGATGAGTGATGCGACCCAGAGGATAGCTACGGCACCGACGATGGCTGTACCGAGTTGTCCCAGTATACCACCCCATGTGATACCTAACTGGTCGAAGAGCCATCCGCCCAACAGACCGCCAAATAGTCCGAGTACGAGATTCATGATGAAGCCCATACCGCCACCTTTCATCAACTTACCGGCTACGAAACCAGCCAAACATCCAATGATAATTGAACCAATCAGTCCCATAATTCTTATTGTTTTAAAGATCTTTCTGTTATATAAACACCCCAGTTTCGAGGGCTGTTGCAAAGATAGTGCAAAAATTTGATTAATCAAAGCGAAAACGCATTTATTTAGTTCCTTGAGCGTAAAAAAATTATCCAAATTGAACAAAGAAACTCAGTTTCATGTGGTAATTTGTTGTATATTGAAAAAATATATTTACCTTTGCAGTATAGCTAAAAGTAAAAGAATAATAACCTTATTCCGATGAGGATTGATATGAAGAAAAATACCGAAAAATGGATATTATTGCTGCTCGCCGTCCTGCTAGTGGCATGTACTGACGATAACGACTACAGTGTTGTCGAGGCTCACCACATCGACTATTTCACCCGTTCGCAGAACAACGACTCCACGAACATCATTATCATCAGCCCGAACTATCATCGCATCATCCATAAAGCAAAACCAGAATGGGATAGCAAGACTCTATCATTCACTTTTCCAAATGGTTTAGTTGAGAAAGTTAATATTAATTTTCATTTGTAAAATCTTCACTATTAACATTATACTTTATGAAAAATTCAATTGTCACAATGAAAAGTCTCTTTATGGTAATCCTTCTGATTGCCATATCACAAGTAATGATGGCTCAGAATAAGACCATCATTGGAACAATTGTAGATTCAGAGACAAAAGAATCAGTATCTGGAGCAGTAATAGCCATTGGCGACTATAAAGTCTATTCTGATATGGATGGAAGGTTCTCCTTGCCAGCAGAGGGGAATAATAATGAAATAACTGTAACATACATTGGCTATAAGCCTATAACTATCAATGTATCCAAGGAGCATAACCTCGGAATAGTGGAAATGAAGATGGATACTCGTGTATTACCCGATGCAATTATCACTTCCCAATTGGCTGTTCCAAGAAAGACTCCTGTTGCTGTCAGCAACGTCCTCGCCTCACAGATTGAGGAGCGTCTAGGTAATGACGAATTTGTAGAAGCATTGAAATTTTCGCCTGGTGTTCATCCCAACAGGGTTGGAGGCAGCTGGGCAGACTCTGAAATATTTGTTCGAGGGTTTGACAATACCAATGTAGCGACTTTGATCAATGGTATTCCTGTAAATGACATGGAGAATGGAACCGTGTATTGGTCTAACTGGGCAAGTTTAAGTGAAGTAACATCCGTAATGCAGGTTCAAAGGGGTATTGGTGCAACCAAGCTCAGTGCTCCGTCAGTAGGTGGAACTATCAACATCATTACAAAAGGTATAGAAGCTAAAAAAGGTGGAAGCGTCTCTCAGTCTTTTGGCAATGATGGTTATCAAAGAACATCTTTTAGTCTTAGTACAGGCTTGATGGACAATGGATGGGCTATTAATGTGTTAGGCAGCTACACTCATGGGGATGGATATGCTCAGGGAACCAACTTCAAGGTTTTCAACTATTTTGCAAACATCTCCAAACTGTTCAATGCCAATCATCAGTTGAGTTTTACTATCTTTGGTGCTCCGCAGGAACATTACTCACGTTCAAATGCCTTGACTAAAGCCGATTGGGAGATGGTACGTACCAAGTATAGTCAGGATAAGGATTGGAGGAGATTTAATCCCGACTATGGCTTTAATAGTACAGGACAACGAAAAACGGCAGACTATAATAAGTATCACATGCCATTCATGACATTGAAGTATCTATGGCAAATAAACGAAAAATCGAACCTGACAACAACTGTATATGCAGCCTTGGGTAGTGGAGGTGGTTATAATGGAAAGGCCAATGAGACAACCTATTCTGAATATGACTGGTATGGCTCAGACTACGGAAAGCTAAACATGAAATTCAGAGCTGCTGACGGCACGTTTGACTATGCAAAGATTGAAGCCATCAATAAGGCATCTGATAATGGCTCTGAACTGATTATGTCCAGAATCCGTGGCAAACAGAACTGGTATGGGCTGCTTTCGACCTTTTCAAGCCAGGCTTTTGGCTGCATAGACTGGTTCGCAGGTATTGATTCCCGGTATTACAAGAATCAGCATACAAACGAAATCGTAGACTTATTTGGCGGCGAGTATTATATAGACCCATGCCGTAGTGAGGTCAATATCAACAATAATGCCCTGGCCACTGATGAATGGAAGAACCGGCATCTTGGTGTTGGTGATGTCGTTTACCGTGACTATGACAGTTTCATTCTTCAGAATGGCATATTTGCACAGGCTGAGTACAACAAGAATAACATCAACACTTTCATTTCTGGTTCTATCAACCTGACTGATTTTTGGAAGTATGACAGATTCTATAATACAGGCTCCAATGCAAGATCTGATACCAAGGGTTTCTGGTGCGGTAACATTAAAGCTGGTATCAATTACAATTTTGATGCCCACAACAATGCATTCTTCAATATAGGCTACAATTCGAAGGCACCTCAGTTTAAGTCTGGTGTATTTATGTCTGCGACCTCATCGAATGTGACGAATGATAGGGTAAAGAATGAAAAATCGTTCTCTACGGAGCTTGGTTATTCTTTCCACAACAGATGGCTGGTTTTCAAGGCAAACGCATATTATATCAAATGGCTTGATAAGAGTATGACCAAGAAGGGCAAAATCACTGAGCAGTATTACATCAATATGACAGGTGTTCATTCCAAGCATATGGGATTGGAATTTGAATTGAGAGCAACGCCGGTTCATTGGGTAGAGGCAGGTGCCATGTTATCTCTTGGCAATTGGAAATGGGACAGTGACAATGTGAAGGGCTATGCCTATACTCTCAGCGGACAGGCTGTAACTCCTGATGGAGGAATAACCACCCCTGGTGCTCCAGACCAAGCCTATGCTACGATTAACATGAAAGGTATTCATATCGGTGGCTCAGCTCAGACGACAGCTGCGATTGATATTACCTTCAAGCCATTTACAGGATTCCGCATTGGCGGTGGGTTTACACATTACTCTCGTAATTATGCTTACTACTCGTTGTCTGGCAGCAGCCTGAAACTTGGGAAAGAGATGAATGTCGTAGAACCGTGGAAGATTCCTTCCTACGGATGTTTCGACCTCTGGAGTTCATACAAATTCATGTTAGGCTCTTTACATGCGACAGTTTCCGGCCAAGTAAGCAATGTGTTCAATAACCATTATATTGAAAAAGCTTGGAATCCGACCACAGTAAGCCAAGATATAGTATCAGTTAATCCAGATGACGTATATTTGTTCTATTCCATCGGAAGAACATGGACTGTGAAATTAAAGGTTGATTTCTAATAGGCTGATATGGACTTTTTTAGACTAATCTTGCGCTTTATCCCTGAATACAAAGGGCGTATCACTGCATACGTCCTTATGAACTTTGTCGCTTCAGTTTTCAGCGTATTCAGTTTTATTGCGCTAATTCCTCTTATCCAGCTTCTTTTTGGCTTGTCAGACGAGACTTTTGAATATGTTGAGACAAAAGGATTGTCTTCTTACAATGGCTTTCTTGATGCAGCCAAGAACAACATCATGTACTATTTACAGGAGCAGATGGCTGTGAATGGAAAAACATGGGTGTTGTTTGCTATAGGCGGATTTGTGGTACTCATGTCATTCCTGTTTAATATCGTATCGTATTTTGCCTATTGGGTGCGAATACCTATCAGAACAGGTATCTCACGTTCATTAAGGCAAGATGCTTATAACAGGATAGTGAACATGCCAGTGTTGGCTTTCTCCAAAGAGAATCGTGGAGACTTCGTTTCCCGAATGACTAGTGATGTGGACGAGATTGACTTCGGCATTGGAACTACGCTTGATATGTTTATCAAAGATCCGATACAGATTATTGTGTACATAGTAACGATGATCAGTATATCGGCTAATTTAACCATGTATGGTATGGCATTGTTATTGGTCATTTGCTCGATAATACTGTATCTAGGACGGATTATGCAGCGGATTACTTTCCAAGCACAGACCAACAGGGGTAAGATACTTTCTATGTATGAACAAACGATAGGTGTGCTTCCGGTTGTGAAATCTTATAGCACAGAACATGATTTCTCAGATAAGTTCAGTGTGCTCAATTACGAAACCCAGCGTATTTTCAACAAGCAGAACAGGTTCTATTCTCTTGCCTGGAGTTGCACTGATTTTTCTCTGGTTGCCATTATCGTTTTGATACTATGTATCAGTGGAGAATTGATACTGAACGGCGAATCAGCGATAGGCCCTGCAACCCTTATTGCATTTCTTGGAGTTTTCTATTCTCTTATTGCTCCTATGCGTGACCTTATGAAATGTACCTTTGGCATTCGTAAGGCAATGGCATCTTTGGAGCGTTTGAACAGGGTACTTCGTATTGAGCAGGAATCAGATTCAGTAAAAGAAGAGTTAGTGGTTCGTCATACAGATGAGCCAGTCATTGAACTTCGAGGTGTATCTTTCCGTTATGAGAACGATGATGTCCTTAAAAAGGTTTCTATCAGAGTCAAAGAAGGAGAAAAGATAGCGATACTTGGTTCTACTGGGTCAGGAAAGTCCACTTTAGCAGGCTTAATATCTCTGTTATATAGACAGAATGAAGGAGAGTTCCTTGTAAATGGAAAGGACATCAGAGCATATAGTATCAATTCTGTCAGAAAGAACATTTCATATGTTGTCCAGGATCCTCTTCTTATACAGGACACCATCTTCTACAATATCACGTTGGGAAATAAGGACTTCACAAGAGAAGATGTGGTCAAAGCGGCTCAAAAAGCACATATTCATGATTTTATCATGAGTCTGCCCCTGCAATACGAAACTGTAATTGGGGACAGGGGGACGTTGCTGTCCAGTGGCCAGAAACAATGTATAGCCCTTGCCCGTGCTTTCATTAAGGGAGCCCCAATATATATTATGGACGAGGCAACTTCTGCATTGGATCCAGAATTGGAAACTCTAGTCCTGAATGAACTGAAGGGTGGCTTGACAAAAAACACAGCCATAATCATTACACATCGTGTAAGCACTTCTCTTGATGCCGACTATGTTTATGTGATAGATGACGGCAAGATTGTAGAAGAAGGAACCCCCAAGCACCTGTTCGAGGAAGATGGGCTATATAGAAGTCTGGCTGTTATCCAAAATATCAAGGTGTAGTAACGGAACTGAAATGTAATAGAGTATGAGGATTATACATATGTCTGACCTGCATCTCACGAAGGATGGATGTCCTATCTGGGAAACGAATACAATGGAACATTTCAATCAGTCCATTGACATCATTCGTGGTATGCAGAATATAGATGTCATACTTGTTACAGGGGATATTTCCGATGATGGTTCTGAGTGGACGTATCAATATGCAGACAGATTGTATTCAACGCTTGGAATACCGGCGCTATGTTGTCCTGGTAATCATGACTCTCTGAAGATGATGCTATGTGAATATGAGCCCTCATTCTATCAAGTATTACCACATTCCTGTATAATAGAAGGATGGAAATTAGTGATGCTCAATTCTGTTGTTTCTGCTGAAGATAATCCTGATCAAAACAAATCAAGAGGATATCTTTCTGATGAATCATTAAGTTATGTCAAGCGAGAATTGGAAGAAGGACTTCCGACAATAATTGCTCTGCATCACCCTCCATTGGAACCAGGAGGGTGGTTGAATAGAAGGCTGCTTGAAAACAGGGATGAGTTTAATCAGACCATCAATAGCTATCCCAATGCTCGTTTAGTGATTTATGGTCATATCCATTATTTTACTGAAGTTCAACAAGGTCATATCAAATATAGTTCTTCAGCATCTGTTGGATTCGCTTTCGACAAGGATTTGCCCAAGTTCCAGATTGCTGACGGCCTAGAAGGGTTTAGCCTTATTGAAATAAATAATGATATTATTGATATTACGAATATTCAACTTTATAATAAGCACAAGATATGAATAATAGTATTTTTTTTATGCTACAAACTTTCTCTGACAAGCATCATTGCAGCCTCTTTAGTCTTTGAAAAACTAAGGAACAATGGCTATGCAGTAATCTACAGTAGAAAACTCCGCGAGAACGATTTTATTCAAAAAATTGATAAAGTGCTAGAAGATGCAGAAGATGTAATAGTCTTGTTGGATGACCATTCGTTTTTGGCACTGAATGAAGGAACAGAAAGGTTTTTGGAATCATGGTTCTGCAGGGAATTGCTAGAAGCAGCAAAGCAAAATAAAAATATTGTTGTAATTTGTCTGAACGGTTACACTCTTCCTGAGAAATCCATGCTTCCACAGGAAATACATTTCCTTTATGATTCACAGGTTCAAGAACTTGATATATTCAATTTAAGCGTATCTCCAGATATTGAAGTGTTCATAGGAGGGTTAAAAGCAAAACCAGTACTAAAGTGTTTCCTGGAGAACAGGGTGTCGTATGCAATATCTTCAGATTTCCTTATTTATTCTGATAATGATTGTAACATATATGAGTACGGATATCTTATTGCTACTTTGGATGCGAATGTGGACAAACACCATCCCTTTAAATATACAGTCAACAGAAGCGGCCAGCACTGCTTCTTTATAATCAACAATGATACAGGGCAGACTCAGGAACTTGTCATAGAGATAACTCATGGTTCTCAGAAATATATTCATATAAAATGGGAACCATCCAGAACTCTTGCATCATTAAAAGAAGAAGATCTCAACAAAGAGACTGACAGCAACGTTTTGTACACATGGGGAAAGGGCTTTTTCTTCGGTAATGTCAAGCGTAAGGCAGACTATAATATGTCTCTTTTGTGTTTCTTGCGAGCAGCAGAACTTGGCAACAAAAAGCGGTAGATTCGTGAGGAATTGTCGACGGAAATCAGCGTGGATGAATTCCTCTGCACGGTGGAATATGACTACCCTAAATTCCATTTGACCATGCATTGCTATCTTTGTTCACTGATGACAGATTCTCTACATCTGAATGAGCATGAGGCAGCAAAGTGGCTCACTAAGGATGAGTTGAATAGTGTAAAGTGGCTGCCTGCAGATGCGAAATTGATATCACATTTAAGATGTCTGAAGGAAGAGAGAAGATGCTGAATTGAGCAATAGAACAGAAATCAAAAACGTTATAAGAATATAAGGCAAAAAAGCAAGAAGAAAGAGGACGAAACTATAAAGGTTGTCGCAAATCGCGAGCCCCCCAAGAAACCTCTCTCAGTCAATATGATATTGAGAAGCTGATTGTTACAGTAAGAATCGATATATGCTGATTGGGTATAAGGATGACGAGAACGACACCCATACAAGTACCCGGACAAGTTCAATTGACATACAACCATCTTCTGAGAATGTAACGCGTTTGGTATTGGCAATCGGTAAAGAAGAAATGAGTGTGAAGAGTATGATGGAAGACGTAGACTCCAAGAGGTGAAGGTGCCGCCTCCGAAGGGTGAAGGTACGGGCTCCGTGTGGCTTGGGGATAATCCCCAAGGGGCTTGGAGATGCCTTCTATACCCCCTTGGGGATGCTTCCCAACACTCATGGGAGGTATCTTAATACCCCCATAGAAGGTATCGGAACAAGTGATGAACGATATCTTAAGCAAATGGAGGCTTTAATTGACCCGATTAAGGGCTTTAATTGAATTGAATAAAGCCTTTAGTCGGTAGGAAAACAGGGGTTAGTCGGTAGGAAAGGAGACCTCAGTCGGTAACAAAACAGAGGTTAGTCGGTAACAGATTTTTATGTATTTTCGAAAAACATATAACCATATAACATGATGGGGCTCTAATGCCGATGTACAGAGGGATTGACGTATGTTATATGTTGCTCAAACATATAACATACATATAACATACTTCTATGCGTTTTAGATTTATTAACTATTAACCGCCTTTTTGTTAACAGATCTTTGCACGATTTTTTGCCAAAACTATTGACAAGGCGTGTTAAATGTATTACCTTTGCAGATGATTGTTGTCAGGCTAACTGATACGTCAACTAGTATTAACCTCTAATCAAATCTTATGCAAGAATTAACCATTCATGGCGAGGCTATTGCGCCTTCGCTGGAGGCTGCTCTGGAAGCAGAGTTGTTCCTCAAAGACAATTATCTTTTCCGTCGCAACATGCTGAACGGGAAGATTGAGTTTGCTACCCTTCCTGCTGAGGTGCCCGTCTATCGGACACTGACACAGGAGGCTCTGAACAGTATCATCATCCATGCCAAAAAGGAGGACATCTGTGATGGGAAACCTAAGACGGACATTCTGGAACTGATTCATTCTGAGGCTGTTCCAACGTTCAATCCGATTCAGGATTTCTTGGAGCACCTACCCCAATGGGATGGACAGAACCATGTGGCAAAGTTGTTCGGCAGACTACCTGGTATCTCGACAGAGCAGCATGGGTTCCTTGTCGTATGGCTCCGCTCGACGGTCGCCCACTGGTTGCAGATGGACACCATCCATGGTAACGAGTGCGTACCTACTTTAATAGGAGCACAGGGATGTGGTAAGACAACCTTCGTCACCCGACTGCTCCCACCCCATCTGCGAGAGTACTTCCTCGACCACCTGAACCTCTCGAACAAGTTCGACAAGGAGATGGCACTGACCAACAACCTGCTGGTGAACCTCGACGAGTTGGAGGCAATCCGTCCCAGTCAGCATGCCCATCTGAAACAGACCCTGTCGAAGTCGAAGGTCAACGGTCGTCCTATCTTCGGCTGCTCGCAAGAAGACCGTCCAAGGTTTGCCTCCTTCGTCGCCACCACCAACAATCCCCATCCGCTGACGGATGCCACTGGCTCACGCCGATACATCTGTCTGACGATACCCAAAGGACAACTCATCCATAACGAGGGTGATATTGACTATGAGCAGTTGTATGCGCAGGTCCTTTATGAGATCAGGGAGTTGAAGGTACCCTATTGGTTTAACAATGTGGAAGTGGCTCGTATCCAAGAGCTGAACCTCAATTACATGGAGCAGAAAGACATTTCTGAGATGATTCAGGTATGCTTCAGGAAACCCAAGGAAGGTGAAAATGCCAAGAAACTCGACAGCAGACAGATTCTGGAGTTCATCCAACAAGAATACCCGTCCGTCAAGAGTGATAGAAGTACCATGATACATCTGGGACTTGCCATGAAGGACCTGGGCATCGAGCACCTATTATACAACAACCGCCCCCACTATCTGGTAGTCCCTCTCAAGAGTGCATAAGGATGTTATATGTATGTTACATGTATGTTACATGTTTGTGCAACATATAACATACGTCAATCCCTTTGTACATCGGCATTAGAGCCCCATCATGTTATAAGGTTATATGTTTTTGCAAGAATGATAAAAAATATGGGCGTAACACGAGTGGTTGCGCCCATATTCATATTGTTGCAAATAGTATTATTTCACCTCCTCAAATCTGACGCATATTGATTATCAGAGGATTATGTTTATATGGGACAAATATGGGCGTTTTAAGTTGCTGTTTTACAAGCAGAAAGTCTGCATATGATAATTCCGTCAGATATTGAGTTGCTTTACCTCGTCAATCTCTCTAATCAGCTGTTCTGTTGTTGGTAGATACAGTTGATACTTGCTGGCTAATATCGTGGAGTTATTTTCTGGCAGAGCCATCTTTACCACGGTGTCGTTCTTGTCTGAGCAAAGAAGTATGCCTATGGTCGGATTCTCGTCTTCCTGTTTTTCGCAACGGTCATAGTAATTCACGTACATCTGTAATTGTCCCAAGTCCTGATGTGTCAGTTTGCCAGTCTTCAACTCTACCACGACGAAGCAGCGAAGCAAACGGTTATAAAATACCAAGTCTGCAAAGAACTCGTCATCTTCAAGAAGTATGCGCTTCTGTCTGGCTACGAATGAGAAGCCTTTTCCCATTTCAAGTAAGAATTCTGCAATATGAGAAATAATGGCACTCTCCAAGTCTTTTTCGTAGTATGCCGCTTTTCGTTCCAATCCCAGGAACTCCAACACCATCGGATCTTTGATTACTTCCGTGGGAGATTCTGGAATTCTCTGATTGCGGGCCACAGCCAGAACTTTTTCTTTTTCATTGCTTAGCAAGAGCCGTTCGTACAGCATAGAATTGATTTGTCGCTCCGTCTCTCTGGCAGTCCATCCTCCATTCACCGATTCCAGTTCGTAATATTCCCGTTTGTCTGGGTCTTCAATCTGAATCAGCCTTCGATATTGACTCCAGTTTAATTGCGAACGCAGTGTGTTCGCAATTGGGTAAGTTCTATAAAACTGCCGACTCTGTTCCAGTTGCCTGACACCAAATCCACTACCATATTCAGGCTCCAACTCTTTTGCAAGATTCTTGATTAGGTAAGTTCCGTAGTCGGCCCGTTCTTTGCCATGCTGTTCTTCTTCTACTATTCGTCTACCGATATTCCAATACATCTGCACACGGTTGAAGTCCACACTGCGAATCGCAGCTGAACGCGCATTGTCAATGATTGTCCGAATCTCGCCTATAAAGGCATCTTGATTTGTCAATGACACGTTTTTTTCTGTTTTATTGTCCATATTTCGTTTGCAAAGTTACACATTATATTTTTAATTACCATTTATTTCACTCTTTCCATACATTCTTATATGTAAATGTCTGGTAGATTATCCATGATTGGCACGAAGGAACCATTATCTATGGCAACACAAATTTCTTTTGTACTCTTATATTTACATGAATTTCGAGCTATTTGCAGGATTGTTCTATAAACTATTTTTTCAAGTTTATCCACCTCACTCTCAGTAATATTCAATTCTTCAGCATTGTGAATATAGGCACTGCGAATGTCATAAATCTGTTCAATAAAGCCTTTTAGGCGTTCGGTTAATCTTTCGCATTTCAGAACTAAAGCTGGTAAATATTTCTTTAGTTGCGGAACTTTTCCTTCTCGTTCATTTGTAGCTAAGGTGTCAAGAACAGTACATAACATAACAACTCTTTCGTATAAATGATTGATAGAAAATGACTGGCTATATATATGGCATGCCCTCTTAAGTACCTGATGGATTTTTCCCCCATCTGCTGAATAGAATACGTGATATAAAGATTCGAAATCATTAATATTCCATTTTGTTACACTTTCCAAAACCTTTGAATCGATACAAGTATTGTATCTGTTTGCGTGATAATTTGCATGAATAGTTTCTGGGTTACTTGAATCTAATTCTTTGTAGAAGAAATAAGATTTTCCTTGAGTGATAAAATCGTTGTTTATGTCAAACTGCCATTTCTTGGGATTGAAAAAATTGTTATGATATAGATCAGAACAAATTTTGAAGATGTCTATTGCAAAGCAACACTTATCATACGCAAGTTCTTTTGCATAGGATTCATTTCCACACACAATAACGACAGCAAAAATCTGCCTCTCTTTTAATTGCGAATTGTCTTCTTTGAAGAAAAAAGACTCTTCCGAAAGATCAGATTTCTTTATGAATGAAACATCTGCAACTTGGAAAGACAAATTATTATCACCAAAAACTGCATTATTTATTGGGAAAGCAAATTTGTAACGAGGCATATGATAGATGTGGACTTTCTGTTATTCGTTTGTAAAATACAAATAGATAGCATTCGCACTATTCAAAGTTGAAATCCAACTCATTGTTTTGAATTGTGAACTTTTTATCCCAGATGTCTAATAATAGAGTGTCACCGTGTTGAGCAATCTTGTAATCAAAATGGAATTTTTGTTTTGTTGTACGTATTATAAAATCTTGAATATCATTTTGTCGTTTATAGAACATATACAAACTATCAAGTTCTTGATAACTAATTATATTTCCATGTTCATTTCTAAGAAAGACAATCATCGAAGTTGTATCTGTTCGTTCAGATATGAGTAAAGAATCAATAAGAGATTCTCTTTTTTGCATCTTCAGAATAATATCATCGCGTTCTTCTATTTGATGAGTAAGCGCATTATTCATATATAGAAGAAACATAATAAATGCTATTGAGATAAGCAAAAGAGCTATTTGTATGCTATTTCTTTTCATGAGCCTGCTTATTTTGTTCATTAAACAAATCTGATTGTAACTTATTAATTGTTGAGCGAAGTTCAAAAATTTCTTTTTCCTTTTGTGTTCTATACTCTAACAATTCATTATTGAATGCAGCTCTGTCTTCAAACGACTCCAATTTGGATAAAGTTTCTTTTACATAACAACCAGTTCCAAAACCTAATGAAAAGATTGTCAATGCAGATAAGAATACTCCCCATCCAGTTCCGAGCTTTTCAAACAACTGATTTTTCGTATTTTTAGATGTTGCCATAATGCTTACTGTTTAATCGGCTTTAAGCCAAATTGTAAATCATCCTCGTCTATCTGATACAAACGGAAAAGGTTTTTCAGGATGGCCATTTTGTTCCATGTACTACTTCTTGAAGGACAGTAATACAATCCTTCGGCTATTTTCTTATAGTGCTTACTTGCCTCAATAGTGGAGAACCAGACATTTCTGTTACTTTTAGCTTCCTCATATAACAGAACAGGGTTGATGGCAAACAGTTTGTTGATAACCGCCCACATCATTTCAGACCATTCTTCTACATCCTCCCTTTCTTCTTGGAAGATGTAGTATTGAATCTTACGCCCAGTAGAAATACCATTGTCTTCTGATAGACTGACTACATCATCATCCTGCACCTCTGGTTCAAAATCAGTTTCAGGGTAGCTCCATATAGCTTTTGCCAAACGTGACAGTTCTTGTTTTCGTAGTTCCAGTTCCTCTTCACTCCATTTATCAAACTGGGCGATGTAATGGTTCATCCTCAGCCCGCTTTGCCTAAAGCCGTTCTCCATATCTCGCTTTTCAGCGAAGGGCCTGTTGCTGTACTTAATGTTATAACCAGTCAGAGTAAGGTTTGAAATGGTATGCAGCCACTTTTCTTGTATGGTTTCCCATTCAGCACCAAGTTCCTGCTTCCAGGCATTACTCAACGTCTGTGGCATGATATGCTCTATAGTTAAGATGCCTTCCTCAATATTCTCCACCACATCGTTCTTTTCTTTGCTGCTTCCATTCTCCAGCCTCTCGAAAATGTACATCTTATTCTTGGCCTGCATTGAATAGACCTTCTTTGTCGTGAAGCCATTGATAAACTCTTCATCCTTGGGAAATGCACTCGACAATTTCTTGCTTTCAAGGATATAAATCAGAACAGCCGAGTAATTGTCCGTTTCCTTCTTGTTCTTCAGAACAGCATCATGAAGTGTGGCAAATATCTTGTTCAGCGCATTGGTTGGCAAGTCGCACATCAGGCGACGGAAGATGAAGGTCTCGATACACGAGAATACTTTATAGATTTCTGTCAACGGTAACTCCACCTCTTTTGCATAAACGAGAAACGCCATAAGGAAGGGATAGGCGACTGTCATATCCAGCAGATCCAAACGTTTGGCGATCTCATTGGTATCTTTGTCACCCACTTGAAATGCCTTGATGTCACGATAGGTGTTGGCATAAACCAGCATTTCCTGCAGCACTTCTTCTATGCCGTCATAACGCTTGGTAAATTCCTTAAAAGCGAAGTATATCTTCCTTTGATTAGGAATAGTTCCTTGCTTAATAGTCAGATAATTCCTAACGAAACCATCCAACTCATTGCCGCTGCATTTTTCTATCTTATTCCAATACTTGTCGTAGAATTGCTCCTGAATGTTGGGGGCCAAGTTCATCAATACGAAGTTCCTAATCTTGTCGGCCTCCGTCAAGTCAAGTCCTGTAGAGTTCAGGCTTTCGAATATCAACTGTGGATTGTCGCCGTGCTGAGGTTCCAGCTCTATATCAATGATTTCAAGACTATCAATGGCCCTGTATAGTTCGTCAGGTGTCAGTTCACGTATCTGCACAATCCTGTCGTAGAAATAATTGTAGTTGATGGTGACCTTGGAGTCTTGTATATACTCTGTCTCGTCGTTATATATCAGCCGGTCAAAAGCCGTACAATCATCGCGGAAGGGCTTCAGTCTAACTTTCCTTTCATCTCTCCTATACTTATCTATGATATACGTATCCTCCAGTATCTCTGACAATCTTGAATCCTCAGGAACACATATACCTTTCTTCATAGCGTTGATCATCGCAATAAGAATCAATGAGATGGTGGTGATACGCTGTTGTCCGTCAATGAGTATCACTTCGTCCCTGCTATGAGCATACGACACAATGCTACCAAAGAAGTGGGTGGATTTTCCTTCCTTGATAACACTAACAAGGTCATCGAACAACTGTTTGCAGTTCTCGCGTTTCCAGTCGTAATTCCTTTGGTACACTGGTATGATGAATCTCTTTCTGGCTCCTTCAAGGAATTCTAATAGATGTGATGCAGTTCCCTTCATATGGTTCTATTATGATTTAATAGGTATTATTTTCAATTTATATTGTTTGCTATTCTCATCAATTGCAACGTCATATTCAATGATGCCTTTTTCCCTTGCAATATTACTAAGAATTGTTTTATTTCTTTTGGTGATATCTGGTCCATAATATATCGCTTTTAAAAAGCCTAAATCAGATATATTTGAAAAATCTTGCTTATCATCAGAGTAACGAAGGCTTAATAAACGCCATTCTTTTTCATGAGCATATTCCTTTTTGTCTTTATACAGATATGCCTTAAATAATGAAAGAGTATCAAAAGGGAGTTTTTTAATGAAACTACCAAAATGATTCTTGTAAAAATCATTTATTAGAGTGTGTAGACTATTTATGCAGAACGCATCTATCATCTTTGTTGCGTTGTACTTCTCTGACGAATAGATGATGGGAAATAAATCAACAGATGACTGCTGGTTCCATTTGTTTTCTGAAATATACCAATCTTTAAAATTGTATTCTAACGCAAACCCTTTATATCCATCAGCATATGTATCCCACATAAATTTCGATGTAACATCTTCTGTGAAGCAGGAAATGTGAATATCTTTGTTGTCTCTTGGGTAAAGCATATATTTTTCAATATATTGTTTTATAATATCAAAGACAGACCTGTATTCGACTATCATTTCTACAAAAACTTCTTTAGGTAAAAATTCTGTTTCGGTTAGTCTAATTAATTTTTCCTTCAATGGAACATCTGCAAAATGAGATGGAGAACTAATTAGTGCAAACAAAACCAAGGGTATAAGATCACAATAAATAGGTTTAAGTCTCTCAGATAAAGACGCATAATCATAATAAAAACGAGAGTCGTTTTTATCCGAGAATCTACTTGCTACACACATCTGGATTTTCCCTTGTTTAAAAGCATCAAATGCGTATTTTCCACATTTTCTAAACCGAAACAATTGTGTAGGAACGTTCTCTATCACAAAATCAAATAATCCTCTAAGAATTTTTGTTGTTTCTTCTTGAGAAAGATTATCTGTGACAGATATGTTTTCCAATCTTTTTGCAAATTCTGCCTTGAACTGCGCTTTGGAATGTATGTTGCTATCTCTTCCCATTATGTCACCTCTAAGATATTCCTTTGATCAAATCTTTACCAAGTATTGCATTATACATTAAAGAAATATTATTTCTTCATTTCCTTATTCGACATAACATCGTCTATTTCACCCATGATTTTCTCCGTCTGCTGGAGCACGTAGATGATATGGCCGTAGTGTTTCACGTCTTCGAAACTCAGAGTCATTCCCTTGCGGTCTTTGAGCCATTTCTGAGCAGGCTGATAGCCGCCAATGAAGAAGTTCCAAGCAGATACTGGCACACCGTCGAAGTATTGCTCAGCGTTGATATAGACGCGTTTGTCCTGCCAACGATAGCAGTCCACTTGCAACGAGCCTGCAACAGGGAAGGTGATACCTGTCTTTGAAGGCAGGCCTTCCATCAGATGTAGCTGTCGTAGTTCTTCTCCCAGTTCCACCAAATCGCGGAATTTCTCCCAGTCTGTTGGACAAGGTATGCGTGGGAAGTCTATCTTCAGGAATTCCTTGTAGCGTTCGCGATAGCTTGGGCTATGGAGTACGGCATAGATGTAATCGAAAAGGTCTTGGGGATAGAGGACACCATTATAATCGCTTATTGGGTCTATCAGAACATTGCTTTCAGCGCAAGCATAGTAGTTCAATCCCTTAGCAATCTTTTCATACATCTCCGTATTAAAGTTGACGATGCACTCTTCTTTCCCCATGTTCTCCTTATAGACATAGAGAGGGAAAACATAGCCTCTTTCCTTTGTTTTTGAAGAAACTCGACAATCATCAACTATGCCGTCTGCTACAGACACATGCTTCCACTCATTACCGGCTAATTGCCTGCATGTGAGCAAAGCTATGTTTTGATGCACCATCTGTCGCATTGTTGTTTCACGAGGACGTTCTATCTTTTGGACGTCATAATACACAAACCTGTCATCAAACGGTCTGTAGTTATATCTCTTTATAAGTGAAGAATCTGCAGAGCCATACTCCTGTTTGACCTTTGCAAACAAATTGTTTTCATTCATATCAACAAGTATAGCATCTTTAGCTGTAACAACAGATACTGAACTCACATTAAAGAGTTCATCAACTTTGAATCCCTTGTCATATTCTTCCTGCAAATCAAAATTCTTTGGTACGAAGAAATACATTGGAGCCATAGGTTTCATTTCTTCATATCCAACGTTTTCTAAAGTGGCCCCATCAAGGAAATCATATTTCTGCTGACGTAGTCCATATAAATCCTTATGGTACACCTTTCCAAGTTCGTCTTTGTCTTTCCTGCCTGTCTTAACAAACAGGTTGATGCTGACACCCTGCATAATATCAAAGACATTCTCGTCCTTGCTTCCATCTGGGCACGTCTCTTTCTTCTTACTATTGCCGTGAAGGTCAATGGCGTAAATCTTATCGAAGGTCTTCAGCAGATTCCAGCGCATACCTCTGAATGTGGGATTATCGAGATAGCCATGAGGATTGATAAAGCCGATAATGCCCTCACCTTTCTTTTCGATATAGTGTTGGGCCAGACGAATGAACTTCACATAGTCATCATTCAGCCACTTGGGGTTACGTTCGTCCAAAGGCTGCTTCCCACCTGGTTCTTTTTTATAGTCCTCCATCAGCGACATAATCCACTTGCCTTTGTTCTGGCTTTCTCCACTATACGGTGGATTACCTATGACAACCATCACAGGACAGTCACGCTTAATCACATTGGCTTCTGCGGCCTCACGGCTGAGCCATTGGGCAAAGAGGGTGCGAGGCTCGTTATTGCTTTCTTCAAGGGAGTTGGTCAGATAAACATGCAGACGTTTCTCTGACTGATGCTGATACCCCGTTTCACTCAGCAACATATCAAGTTTTAAATGAGCTACGGCATACGAGGCCATCAATATCTCGAAACCGTTCAAACGAGGTAACAAGTGTTGTTCCACATACTGCTGCCAAATGCCCTGTTGGTCAAGATAGCGGTCATAAATCTGATTGACCACCTCGGCCAAGAATGTGCCTGTGCCAGTAGCAGGATCGAGAATCTGTACACGATGGAAGCGTTTCATGGCGTGCTTCATGCCATCTTTGGTTCGTCCATCATAACTCTGCTCAACGGCAACATCCTTTTCTATCGTGGAGTAGTCGGCCAATCCTTCTGGTAAGTTAAACTCCTTTTGCAGAATCTCGTCAACCGCCCTCACAATGAATCCAACGACAGGTTGTGGAGTGTACCAGACACCTTTCGACTTACGCAGTTTGGGATTGTATTCAGACAGGAAGTCCTCGTAGAAGTGAATCATGGGGTCATGGTGGCGTTTGTCCTCGCCATAAGCTTTCATGATCTTCTGCAAATCAGAAGCCAAGAATACCGTCACCAAGTCATCTACTACCCATGCAATACGCTCATCAAGGTCGTTACCTGCAAGATTATTGAATATCTGACGCAGGAAAGGGTTAGTCTTCGGAATCAACTTTGCAGCCTCCTCACGGCTAAAGTCCTCTGGAGTATCATCGTGCAAACGTGCAGCAAACATACCGTAGGCAATAGTCTGGGCATAGATGTCTGCAAAATCTGAAGGTTTCAGTTCCTGAATGAGCACGTCCTTGAAAGCGTTATACTGCCCTCGCAGATTGTCATTGGCATAACTCTCAGTATCGTCATTCATGGCCTGCTCAATGATGTTCTCTAACAGGCGCGCCTTACCTGCCATCAACTTGGCCAGACGCGAGGCCGACGTAATGCGTTGAATAGCATTGTTACCAACATGCTCTATGAGATTCAGGAACTTCTCTTCATTCTCTTTGATGGCAATAATCTTGTCACCCTTCACTTCTGCGATGCGTACGCTATCCACAAACTCCCCATGCTCATATAAATGGAAATCCAGATAATCTGTGAAGATGATATAGTCGAGGGCCTGCTTGTAGCGTGTAAACTGCTCCTTATGGCCATGAGGATTACGGCCATCGAGATCATTGTCGCCAATATCCTTTGCCTCGATATAGAAGACTGGCATACCATCTTTACGACTGGCTATATAGTCTGGTGCGCCACACTTCACTCGCTTGGGCTCATTCACAATGCGCAGTTTTGGCAACAGCGTCTGCATCAATTGCTCCAAAGCGCCTCTATAACTGTGCTCTGTTGCATTGCCAGCGCGATATTTCTGATTAACGATGCTGATATATTCTTTTAGGTCCATAATGATAGTTTCAAATTACATATAAACATCTGGTTGCGGGTAGTCAAGAGGAATGTATTGCCACTTGAACGGAAGTTCCATAGCATCCATTTCCTCGGAATGTTTATCCATTAATCCGTTTTCTACGCTATACAGATAAATATTCTTCAGATAATGAATGAGGATGTTCAGGGGAGGCCATTCTTTACGAACTGTGGCATACCACTCGAACAAATCCATGTTGCCCTTCGACGAGTTGCACGTTTTGCAAACCATGATAATGTTGTCCATGTCGTTGGCTCCGCCTTTGCTCCTCGGAAAAACGTGATCTTTCGTCAGCCTCGAAGGCTCCATCTCTTTGCCACAATACCAACAATAGTTGTTCTCCTTTATTTTCGCCACATTGAACTCCAGCAAATCGTGTATGTTCCATCGGCCTTCTTTGTAAGCTTTGAATGCCTTGGAGCGTATCATGTAGCATGAACGGTCGTACTTCTCCTTGCCCATATTCAACGCAGCGCACAGCATCTGAAGATTAGCATACGACCAAAACAGGTATTCTCCAAAGTTGGCGAACTTCGGTTGTCGCTTCTCGTTTTCTTGTATGATACTCTCCATAACCATTTGTCGTATGAATTATTGTTATACAGATTCCATAAACTGTTTGTTATACAGGTCTTCCACACCGACATCAAGTAACTTGGAAATCTTTGCAAGTGTCTCCATGTCAGGTTGAGAAGTGTTAGTACACCACTTCGATACGGTTGAAGGGGTAATACCCAGTTGTTCAGACAACCATTTGCTCGTTTTCTTTTTTTCCACGAGTAGTAATTTTAGGCGATTAATATCTTCCATCTGTAGTTTTCAAATTATAGCTTCTGCAAAGATAGTGAATTATTATCAATTTCTTATAAAAATTGGCGAAAATCTGTAGATTTGAGGTTGTATTTACATATATTTAGCAAATTAGCGGGCCTGTTCGCGCAAACAAACCCGCTAACAATGCTAATCATCATTATCGTTTTTCTCTATCTTTGGAGGAATTGGATTCGTGCAGGTTGAGTCGAGCATCTCAAACACATGCTTGATGGTTGGGTAGTGACCGAAGTCATCACGGATGACTTGAAGCTTTACGTTGGCAAACTTTGCTTCTTCCTTCATCTCAAAGTAACCTGACGCGAAGAACCATAGGAAGATAAATAGCAGAGCCATGAATGGAAAGAAGTACCAACCAGAGATATGTTTGCCGAAGATATAGATTCCCTTGGGCTTGTTGGAAGTTTCTATTGATTGAATGGTATTCTTCAATTCTTCTACCTCGGCTTTGGTTTCATCGGTATGTTTAAGGACTATCTGGGCAATATCTATATCCTTCTTCCGACTCTTATAGTATTCTGCGAAACTGTCCCCGATGGTCTTCCAGTTCTTTACATTGTTATTGTAAATATCTGCGTACCAATCGGCCTGAGTCTTCTTGCCTTCTTCTCGTGCCTTTTTATCGAGTTGGATTTTTGCATCGTTGAAAGACATGAGGAGTTTTAAGGCAACGGCATAGAGCGTGTCTTCTTCAATATAGACTTCTGGCTGGCCATCTTTTTGTGTAAAACCTACGGGGAAGGTGAAGCTGGGTTGCCCATCTTGTTCAGACACCTTCTGGGATGCATTCCTAATCAGTTCTTTACATTTATCCTCGACACTCGCAACCTGAGCATCAATGTACTCTTTATCAGTTTTATTCATTATCTACCAAATTTAAAGGGTTTGTAACTATTATCATTCTTTTTTCTTTTTTTGTCATTATCGTTCCATCCGTAACTGTTACTTGTGCCACCGCCTCCGCCAACAGAAACATTTGCCTGATGGGGCTGCAAGGCCAGTTCGACAATCGCATCAAGTCCAATGCAGACCACTTCGGCAGTTGTCTCGGCAACGGCAACAGCAGCGTTGAATGTCTCCTGAGGCACATCTTTGCACAGTTCTTGAAAGACATCGCCGAAGTCGGCAGACAATAGTGGATAGTTAGCATTTAACTTCGAGCCAGTCAGATGACGAATACCTTCAGCAAACGACACTCCGCGGACAAGGTGGCTTGCTTTATTGACATAGATGTTCATTTTGATGCCTCGCTTGTCCAACTCCCGACGGAAGTCCCGCCAGTTCTTTGATGCAGCTCGTGCTTCACAAACTTTGTCCTTGATGCGGTACTTGGTTTTGTCCTTACCTTTGAGGCGATAGCGTTTCACGTTCTGGTCTTCGCTCTTCTTGGCGATATGCAGTCCATACTTCACTGTCAGAGCATACGCAATCTTCTGGCTGCGACGGTAGTTGTTGCTGTCGCTGATAGATTTACCGTCGTTGTCTACCCGATTGTAGACAATATGACAGTGCGGATGATCTTTGTCGTTATGGCGTACAACAATGTATTGCGTATTGCGGATGCCCATCCTTTCGATGTACTCTTTGGCAATCTTTGCCATAAAGTCATCAGTCATCCTTGTTGCATCCTCAGGGGAGAAACTTAGCGAGATATGCTTACATGGGTTCCTCACTCTCTTATTGGCTGCAGCCTGTGCCTCGAAACTATCGGCAATAGCCTGGTTATTCACTATGCATACATCTTGGTATGCTATTACTCTGGCATCCTTCTCCTTGTTGTTGGTGTATTCAGCCAATACAGCGAAGGTGCGGTTGGGATTAATTTTTGCAATCATTTTCTACTTTTTTAGTTGATGTAACAATGTTAATATCTCAGTGAGAGTCTCGGCTGCGGTAGTGCGCAAGTCGGGCAGGTGTCCAATGTTGGCTTGATAGGCCAACTGGTTCAAGTTGTTTGCCATACCCGTAAGCTTACGAAGTGTCACGAGTTGCTCAGGGCTAAGAACCGGTGTGATCTTGGTCTCCAGCGAAGCCTCCCGGCAATACTCTGCCACTTTCAACCCCGCTTTTTTTGCTTTATACTCTACCAGATTGTACTGGCCTTTGTCAAGACTGATCTTGACTACGTAACTCTTCTTTTGGCCCTCCACTAATAGTGGTCTGCCACCTTTGTTTTTATTAATATTCATGTTGATACAAATTTAAAAATCTTGTTCTGTTATATCTCATTCACGGTGATTTGCAAGGGGGTGAAAGTGTCGGTAGTCAGGCTGTTGTGTGCGACGCCGCTCTGCCTTTTGGCAGCAGTTTTGAGGTACTCAAAACATACACTTGCAACCCCCTCAAAATCACCTTGGGAATTTCATTACCAACGTAGTCCTCGATAGGGTGAACGACTCTCTTCTTCTGTATCCTCACATATTTCCAGTTTGAACTTGTCAATGAGAGTCTGAACACAAGGATTCCTCCGTATCATGTCTGCCAGTATCTCATGCTTGGTAGGTTTCATCAGGAAGAAGTCTGCCACGTCAAGCCCCTGCTCTCTGTGTTCGTCTGTGGCGATGGACTCTAATAGATCAGATACCCTAACGTTAAGACAAATCGGCAATAACATCGGCACTTTCTCACGCCACTTCTCAGTTGCGCCAAGGTCAGGAAACATGGTGACGTCACGGTTACGAAGAACCTGTAAGGCTGTTTCGTTGAAACAGCCGTTTTTGCCACCTGTGGCCAGCCAGATGAAATCTGGTACAAAATGGGCCATGATGAGTGCTGTTTTTTCACTCTCAACCAATCCAATAGGTGCGACTGGTCGCAACGGAAGCAGGTGTTCGCCAAACAGACATTGCACCAAATGGAAGTCAGACAGCTTCAGTTCAGAATGAGCCCATGTAACTTGTGGTTGTGGTTCCTTAATTCGATGCCCGTTGGAAGCATTATAGCCCATGAGTTTGCCAGCGCGTACTTGATTATTAATGTCTGTCTGCCAGAAAACAGTGCAACCATTCCACTTCCTGCCTGTACCAACCTTGTACATTTTGAAGATTCGCGTGGTTTCTTCTTTGCCGATGACACCACATAGATACAGATAAAGAGGGTTTATGTTGTAACCTGCCAAACTCAGTTCTACCGTCTTTGGGGGTATAAATGATGGCACGTCTGATTCTGGTGTTGGTTTTTGTCTCCCTACCGTTGATGTATACCTCTTATATAATATAGGTGTGGTACTATCATCCCAGTCTTTCGGCTTCATGTCAGGATTATCATGAAAGAAGTCTTTCGGGGTATAGTGGTATCCGCAACGGTCTTCGTGGTCACAACGGCCTACGGTGTCGGGGAACTTGATAACACCTTCGTCATCAACATAACGTACAAAGCAGCGTGGCTTTTTACAAGCGGGACATGCAAGCTTGCTACCATGACGATATTTCTCGAGATGGAATCTATATTCACTCATTGCTGCCTCCTTTCTGTATTTCATTTGCACTCTGCACTTCTGCACTTTGCACAAAAGTGTTATTGTCTGCATCCATATCTTCAGGGAGTGCAGTTGTGCATTGTGCAGTCGTGCAGTCCGACACAATCTTTTCATAGACGCCTTGTTTCACTCGTTTGATAACTGGAGGGTTGGACTCGCTAAGCCTCTTGAGAGTAGTGTATACTGTCCTGCGTGAGATGCCAAACCGAATGCCAGCAACTTCGGCTTCTGCCGCAGTGAATGTATCGCTAACCAAAGACAGCCACCCGTCCTGATTCTTTCCAGATTCCTCAATGCCAGATAAAGCTTTTACCCGCTGATATGAGTCTTCAAAGTATTCGATTAGTCTTATAGCACCCTTCACAGAAATGATGTCGATACAGTCCAATTGACAGTCGCCAGCAGACCAGCGCATAACCTGAAGAATCAGGGATAGACGGGCGGCATTGCCGTTGAGTTTCATCTTGCGACTCTCCACTTCGTTATCGTCATCAATACCATTGACTTCATCAATGATACTGTTGTTCCAGTTGTAGAAGTATGTCATCGCCTCTTCGGAAAACTCCAGTTCTTTTGGCTGGATAGACAATCCATCGTCACTAAGAGGACAGGGAATGTTCTGTACCTTATTCATGTAGTATGACCATTTCCACATTGTGTCGGGTCTTTTCTCCTTATCAATACCTATTTGCCACTTGGGTATTCTCTTGTTTTTGGGGAATACGAATAGAAAACGATCCGTTAGTCCGTTGGAAACATACTCCTTCTTGAAAATCTCGTCGAGGATATTGGTCTGTATGCCGCCAATAAGATTGATACAAGGATGGGGGATGCAGATTGGGAACACCTCAGACTTCCTGACTGCTTTCAACGGCTGACCGCTATATGCAGAGAGCAAATCTTCTATAAGATTACTCTTAGAACTATAGCGTTTAACCGAATTGAAAAGTGCTACCACCTCATCAACGAGCAGCACGATGCCACGTGGATTGTCGTAGTGGGTACTGAGCATGGCCTCCTGTGTGAAGTCTGATATTACTGTCTGTATCAGACGGGGCTTCTCAATTGGATCCTTCTGCTCACTGTCTTTCTTTGCCGTCTGCTGCTGGGAATAGGCATCATACTCTTTATGGGCCTTATCGAGCATTTGCTGGTCGAAGTCACGGATGGGGCGATAGAGGAATCCGATGGGCGGTGTCTTACCAAGACCGGGTCGGCCCACTAACACCATATAGAGCGCACATGCCGTTTCCCATTTACCCTTAATCCGCACATGACAAGTATTGCCGATGGCTGTAGCGTAGGCCGATAAGATGACTGATGCTGTGTACTCCAGGTTGAAGTTCTCGTAGGTCACCAATTCATAGACAATCTTTTGGATAGGTTCTGGGTAGATGTCCAAGGGAAAACCAGTCTCAGCCACACGTTGCAGATCTTCGTGAATCTTGTTGGAAAGGAATTCTGGATTAATCATGTCTACCTCCTTTCATTCTCTTATGATTCACAAACTCTTGCGCATCGCGCTGAATGTCCTGTAGCGACTTCTTCATCCCCTGTCCAAGCCATTGGTCGATCTCTGATTTGCGGAACGCAATATTCTTACCTCTTTTATGGAAGGGAATGAAATGTGTACTCGTCCAACCATATACTGTCTGCTCGGCAGGATGGCTTGGAAGATACTCACACAGTCCTTTGATGTTGAACCACTCGTCTTTCTCTTCTTGCTGCGGAAGAGTGAGATGGTTCACTTTGTCCTCAATGGACTTTAATCTCTCTGCGATGGTAGCCAGCATTGCAGGCATCTCATCAAAAGTAATTCTTGAATCTATCATAAAAATACATTATTATATAGGCGTGTTGATGTTTCGACGATGCGGATTATCGCTAACGCCGATGCAAAGATATAGAATTACTTTTGTGTCTAACTCGCTGAAAATAAGCAAAAAAGAAGCAATCCGTGGGAAAGGATTGCTTCTTTTAATTATCCGTGTTGGTTATCCGTGTTAGGATAGCTTTTCTATTGATTCTATTCCTGTTTTCTTATCAATATCCCAGACAATATTTTGTCCTTCTATACGATATTCTCCTCGTTTGTCTTTGTTAAATACAGTAGAAAGTTTGTCTCGGATAGCAATAAAATCGTCAGGAACATCAAATGGTTTCCATTGTGATGGGAGTCCCTTACAAACCCTTTTCGCTTCGTCAAATTGACTCATGGTGGAGAATCCTCTTTGCCCATATAGGTATTGTGTCCATTCTCTGAATTTTGAGCCTGTTCGCTGTTTTTCAATAAACCCTATTTCAAGAAACCACTGAAATACTACGAACCAATACTTGTTTTCTAATAGCATTCGTTTCCCGTCTTTTGTCTTGATCGTTAATAATGGTCTTAGAGCTTTGTCTATTTTGTCCATGTCAAGATTAGCTCTAAAGATATTAATGAAGACAACTTGGGCCATGTGTCTATCCAGTTCTTTGACCTGTTCATCTTTGCCATTGTCGCTTTCATGATCCTTCAACCACGCCTTTTTGTTTTCAGTTGCTTTTATAAAATCATTCAAGAATACCATACCCTTATCGTTAGGAAATACCCACCAATGCCTGGCACATTCTTTCAACGATTCCAAATCTTCATCTACGATTCCATCTGAAAATGACAAAAGATAATACAGAATACCAAGGATAGTGTTCCTCTGATATATCCATTGAACTTCATGCGATTCTTTCTTCAGGAAGGTATGCATTAAATTACTCACTTCATTTTTGATAGTTTCCTTGTGATTATTCGAGTTAAGGATACTTTCTCTCAAGCATTCTGCAACGTTAAAGGCATAAACGATTGACAGCTTTTCTTCGTTTAAATGGTTTACGTTGTCTTTCCATCCCCATTGCGGTTTATACATTTGGGCGGCAACTGTGTACGCTTCTCTGGTGATATTATCGGCAATGGCGATGTCCCCATAATCCTTATAATGGTCTTTGTATATCATTTTTCTTCTGTTTTGTTAATATCAAGATTTATTTTTATAGCATCGGCAGCCTGTTCTTTCTTATCATCCTGAACTTTGGCGTAAATCTGTGTGGTTCGAATGTTGGTATGGCCGAGCATCTTACTGACGGTGTATAAATCTGTTCCGCTTGAAAGTTGTAAACATGCGTATGTATGGCGAAAACAGTGGAATGTGATATGCTTAGTGATACCAGCAGCCTCTATCCATTTTGCCAATGGTCTTGAAATCCAAGAGGGATCAGGTAGTCCACCGAATATCAGTTCATCTGGATAACCAGCTTCGCCACACATCAGGTATGCTTGCTCTGAGATAGGTGTGTATTCTACGCCTTTGGTTTTCTGCTGGGTGAAGTTAACTCGATAGTGTTCTCCCTCTTTTGAAATCTCTTTCCAAGTCATCTTTTGTATGTCGCAATGACGTAGACCCGTTAGTGCTGAGAACAAAGCGGCCCTTTTGATGACAGGATTTTCGCATGGGGTTTCTGCCAATTGATTCAGTTCCTCTATGGTTAAATGCTCTCGTCGGCTTTCTTGCCACTGGATGTTCTTTACCTTGGCTGCTATGTCTATGGGCAGATAGCCATCAACGAATGCCTGTTTGAGTGCAGCTTTGAAAACGCTGAAGTATGTAGATGCAGTATTCTTAGAGATAGTCCCTTTCTTACTTCCACCTTGTGGGGCTTTCAGCAGGAATTGCTTGAACTTCTCCATAAGGGAAAGACTTATGTTGGCGAAGATCAATGGTTCATTGTTTGAAAACTCCGTAAGTAGTTCTGCAACACGCATCCATGTTGTATACATAGAGTCAGAATTATAATGCCTGTTCTTTGCTTCCTGCTTGAAGTAGGAAATGAAGTCGCATTGAGATTTCTCTTTCTGTTCGGCTATTGCCTCGTCCATATCAGAGTAGAGGTCTTTAGTGTCATATTCCTTCTGGCGGATATTTCGGATGTTATCTGCATAGATACAGGATTCCTGGTCTGCTGCTGATTTGCACATAATGATGCCATTGACATCACGCTTGGGCTTGTAGGTGAATGATCCGTCTGGATTCGTTCTCGCTTTTCGCTTCTTATCCCATATCGGTGTCGTGACTATACGGTTTACTAACTCTTTAATCCTTTTCGGCGTGTTACTTCCTGGCACGAAAACAGGATATGACTCAATATATAGATACCATTCGTCATGATACTCTGACTTCCGTAACTTGACCGTTGCCCTTGTATTTTGAAATGCTTTCTTCATGCGCGTACATTATTTATATAGTTTGTCTATTTCCTTCTTCGGCACATATACATAGTTGCCTATTTGCCTTGTTGGAATGGAGTACTTTCTAATTTGCAGGTAAGCTGTGCTGTCATTCATGTGATATTTCTCGCACATCTCTCCAATGGTGTAACAATCTTCCGGCTCTAAGCTGTACAGTTTCTTTTCTGGTTTATCCTTCTTTAACTGCTCAGAACGAAGGGGAAACATCTTCATTAGTTCCTCTTTGCTTACCCGAATCATCTTTTCACCCGCATTGACATACGAAATGGTTCCTTTTCGGATAAGCCTATATAGGGTGTACTTGCTTATGTCGAATAGTGCGTATGCCTCTGACACCTTGATGTAGTCGCGGGCCTCGGGTATCTTCTTGACTATCTCATCAAGTTTCTTATGCCTTGCCTCTTCATCCTTTTTTCGCTTGTATGCTATCCTGGAGCATTTGGGCGAGCAATACCATGACTCTATGGTCTTAGCCATAAATGGCTCACCACAGATTTTGCATCTTCTTTGTATTTGAAATTTAGCTGCTGCCATATCTCTATATTATTAGTTTAAAATCCACTCAAATATTCTGTAGCACATTATCTACTTTTTTGTTGTGGGACAAATATGGTGCAAATATACGCCAAAAATCTAAAATAAACAAGAAAAATACAATAATTAACACAAATAAAAAATCCGCGTAAACACTTGGTTTACACGGATTTTCTTATCGTTTTTCTATTGATGTTTATTGTCTCTTACTTCACCTCCTCGAAGTCGGCGTCCTGGATGTTCTCATCCTTTGGAGCTTCCTGCTGACCGCCTGCCTGCTGGTTGTAGAACGGACCTTGCTGCTGGTCAGCACCTGGCTGAGGACCAGCCTGGGCACCCTGGTACATCTGCTGTGAGGCAGTCTGCCATGCGTTGTTAAGAGCAGCGATAGCAGTGTCGATAGCGGCGATGTCACCAGCCTTATGAGCGTCCTTCAACTGCTGGAGGGCATTCTCAATGGCAGGCTTCTGATCGGCAGGAATCTTGTCGCCAATCTCCTTCAACTGATTCTCTGTCTGGAAAATCATAGAGTCAGCCTGGTTCATCTTGTCAATACGCTCACGCTCCTTCTTATCGTTCTCTGCATTCTGCTCAGCCTCAGCCTTCATGCGGTTGATCTCATCCTGTGACAGACCAGAGGATGCCTCGATGCGGATTGCCTGCTCCTTACCAGTAGCCTTATCCTTGGCACTTACTTTCAGAATACCATTGGCATCGATATCGAAGGTTACCTCAATCTGAGGGATACCACGACGTGCGGGAGCGATACCTGTCAGGTTGAACTGTCCGATAGACTTATTCTGGGCAGCCATTGGGCGCTCACCCTGCAGAACATGGATAGTCACCTCTGTCTGGTTATCGGCAGCTGTGGAGAAGGTCTCACTCTTCTTGCAGGGGATGGTTGTGTTAGCCTCAATCAGTTTGGTCATCACACCACCCAGTGTCTCGATACCCAGTGTCAATGGTGTAACGTCAAGCAGCACGATGTCACCTACGCCACCCTCTTTGTTCAGGATAGCACCCTGGATAGAGGCACCAACGGCAACCACCTCATCAGGGTTCACACCCT
>Ga0247611_10001344_pt1 | contig 44395 bp, 25 predicted proteins | sample 177DNAGHGhighgp2_FD_192422 | JGI IMG/M metagenome (GOLD analysis project Ga0247611, IMG submission 192422) | Sheep rumen microbial communities from Palmerston North, Manawatu-Wanganui, New Zealand - 1770 DNA GHGhigh gp2 | ecosystem: Host-associated > Mammals > Digestive system > Stomach > Rumen... | reverse complement strand
TAAACTCTGACTGGGCATCGAGCCCAGCCAGAGTTTGCCAAGAAAGTGACGCTCAGGCTTGTCCCCCAGCAGTTCTTGGCTGGTCAGCAGCAATTAACGCTGACACAGTTCAGTTGACATACCCGTTTTGGACAAGAAGTCCCTTCCTTTCTATTATGTGATTAATAATCGAAGGCTATGTATCTCATAGCGACTGCAAAGTAACTGCGTGATGGAAGTGTGGCCAACTTACCTTTTCATAACTCACGGATAATTGCACTTTCACGCTGTTGTTACTTATTATTGGGCTTTATTGGAGCCTGTAAGCCCCGAATTACGCCAGTCTGCTCGCCATTATTCGGTCTAAATCCTCCTTGACGATGAGGTTCTGGACTCCGACTTTTACCTTAGTGAGATTGTTCGTCTTGACGATAACGCAGATGTTGCTCTTGGTCATGCCGTACTTCTCGGCAGCTTCGGCGGTGGTGTAATAGGCATCACTCGCCTTCAGGTCGGGACGGAAGATGTCATCAAGATACTTCTTTGAGTAATAGGTCTTGCCATATTCTCGCTTGGTGGGAATATGGCGGCGGTAGGCTTGGGTGCGCAAGGATTCCTTGGTCGTGGAATAGAGGGATTCTGCCTCATCCGTTGTGAGCCATTCTGTCAAGGCCTCTATCTCGGCAGACACTCCGAAGAGCGCATCCATGTGCTTTCGGCTATAATAGTTCTTGCCAGCAATCTTACACATAGGTATGTTGTTTCTCTTGGCTGAAACATAGAGCCAAGATTTCTTTACCTTGTAGGTTGCCATAACATCCTCACCGAGATATAGTCAAGTGGTTCGGCAAACCTCATTGGTGATTCGCCAATCTGATTCTTGCCTTTCTTTGACAAAAGGGAAGAAGATGAATGAGACGATTTCTTGCATGGGGTGTTTGATGAAGCACCAGACAATACTCTATGATAAGGGTTGCCAGCAAGCATCTTCTCGATGTCTGCCTTGCGGATGAATGACATTCGGCTGCTGATTCGTGATGCTGGAAGTTTACCCTCGTTTACCAATTTGTAAACGTACTGACGGGAGCATCCCATGAGGATGGCAGCCTTGGAGAATGTAAGATACTCCTGGCTGGCGATGTCTATAACTGGCTGGACAGCCTTCAAAAAGTCCTGTTGTCTCTTCTTGCGCTGAGCCTTTGCCGCCTCGGCACAATGTTCTGAGCAATACCTCTGCGAGCCGCTGTTACAAGTGAACTCCTTTCCGCAGAAGGCGCATTTTCTTGTCTTTCTCATTTGACTCCTTTTTATGTGGTTTTACAATCAATTTCATGCAAACCGCCACGGAGTGAACTTTCGTCAATCATTGACAATCCTTGTCAACTCATTCCACGATGTCACGTTGGCTAACGCCGAGCTAAACCTTCTTCAAATGAGGTCACTTCCTTACTCCTTTCCCTCTCGTTCCTCAGTCAACCGTTGTACACTCTTGTCAACCTTTGTCAACCCTGTCCATGAGATAGCAAAATAAAAGCCCTCAAAAGTCTCCGCGGTAGAAATGCGTTGCAAAGGTAAGCGGATTTTTGAGAACCACCAAAAAGCAAGTTCGAAGTGTTAAAATCTAAAAGTAGTTGATATACAGAGGTTTAACTCTATGTATTTTTCATTGTTTATGGTTGTTTAGAGGACTCTAAATACAATAATAGAAAGCTCAAGTATCTAAAAAGACTGCGGACGGGGGCAACGCACAATTCCTATTAGGTTAGTAATTGAGTTAAAGTCCCCTTGGGCGGGCGGCGCTTAGCACCGCACTACGTCCCCGTTTCATTTGTCGCTATGTCATAGTCAATGTTTTTTTAGTGAGTTACACATTATATTTCTGTTTATAGGTTCAATCCCATGACTCTTTTACATATTGCATGTTTATTTTGCAAAAATAGTGCTTTTCAGTGAAACGGCCAAAATAATCACGACTTTTCTGTGATAATATCACACTATTGCATCGTATTGTACCGTGCTATTGTACCCTGTTTTTGCTGGCGAGCGTTACGATGGTGCACTCTACATCTTCTTTGTTGGTAGAGTAACCAACATATAGCTTGCCGTTATGGACGAATGCCTTGGGATAGTTGTAGCCCAGGGTCTTGTATTTGCCGTCATAGTGCCGGTGGGGCAAGTCTGCTGGCGCACCACTACGCAGCAGGATGGCTTTGTCGAAGGAACAGCCATCGCTGCTAAGATGCAGGACCAACGGCCAACGGCGTTTGGCAGGAACCGGACAGCTTACCACGAATGCCGTTCCGTCGGGCAGATTACCAGCACACTGCTTGGTGCGTGCATCAGGGAAGGACGTAAGTGCCGGTTTCGTCCAAGTCTCGCCATCGTCTTTGCTGAAAGAAACGAGTTTCCTGAAAGAGCTGCTCTGGTCGCGAAACAGCATCACGATGGTTCCGTCTGGCTGTAGATACTGGCTGGGCTCCATCTCGCGCGATGTCTTGCCAATGTCTTCTGATTCGAACTGCCCTTTCTTCCAGCCGCTGATGCCCTTAGGATCGGAAGTGAATACCGGGTTGACGTGTAGTCCAGGCTGAAAGTGGACGGCACCAACCACTCGCCCGTCGGGCAGTCGGAGAGGGTCTTGCTCCAATACGCCGTTCATCTCGCTGCCTTCGGCCATTCTTACCGGCATCATCTCGCTCCAAACAAGTCCGTCGACACTCGTCATATAGCTGGTTTTACCGCCTCGGGGTGTCAGTCCCTTTTCCCAGGTGTTGATAAAGGCAATCAAGGTGTCGCCCACAGCCGTCCATCCGCCTGACGTGCAATAGCATTCATTGTTTGGTGCCGCCAAGGTTATGGGCTTGCTCCAGGTGGCGCCATCGTCGCAACTGAAGCAGTAGACCACTCTGGTGTCATCGCTGTCCTCGTCTTTTGGCGAGCTCTGCCACATGCAGTATAGTTTTCCCTTAAACGCAGCCAATAGCACGCCGTTGGCATAATGATCGGAGTCCTCTGTGGCCTTGAATACCGTTACGGTCTTTACGCTGGCAGTTGGCTTTAGCTCTGCGGTTTCGTAGTTGGTGGTGTCGATGACGCCATCAGGAATATATGGCGTTTGCACCTGTGCAGTGGCAAGGCTGCTGCACAGCAGTAAGAAGCCTACGATCATTCTCATCTTAGCTATTCTGTCTTTTGGGGTGTCATAGTTTGTTGTTGCCATTTCTCTTTTTCTTTCGTGGTTGCAAAGATATGCATTTTTGGGGAAACAAGCAAGTCACTGCATGTTATGTTTGGCAAAAACGCTGAACAGTCAAAGAAAAGTAACGAAAAATGCAATTTTTCTTTCTTTTTGGTTGGCAAGTCGGGAAAAAGATGTAATTTTGCAAGCTGATAACACAAACACAACTAACGTTTAACGAAAACAAGGTAAGAAGATGAAAAAGATCAGAGCCGCCGTCGTTGGTTACGGCAACATCGGACGCTACACCGTCCAGGCACTTGAGGCAGCACCCGATTTTGAAATTGCAGGCGTTGTGCGCCGCCATGGTGCAGAGAACAAGCCTTTAGAGCTTGCACCGTATGAGGTGGTGAAGGACATCAAGGAGCTGAAGGATGTAGACGTGGCAATCCTGGCTACGCCCACCCGTTCGTGTGAGGAACATGCTCGGGAGATCCTGCCGTTAGGCATCAATACCGTCGATTCGTTCGATATCCACACCGACATACGGGGCTACCGTAGCCGTTTGATGGAGCTGAACAAGCAGACGGGAACCGTGAGCGTCATTGCCGCCGGATGGGATCCGGGCTCAGACAGCATCGTACGCACACTGATGCAGAGCCTTGCTCCGAAGGGCCTCAGCTACACCAACTTCGGCCCTGGCATGTCGATGGGTCACAGCGTCTGTGTGCGCTCAAAGGCAGGTGTGAAGAATGCGCTCTCGATGACCATCCCCCTGGGTGAGGGTATCCACCGCCGTATGGTCTACGTGGAGCTGGAGGACGGTGCCAAGCTCGACGAGGTGACTGCTGCCATCAAGGCCGACCCCTACTTTGCCTCGGACGAGACTCATGTGTTCCAGGTAGAGAGCGTGGACGACGTGCGTGATATGGGTCATGGCGTCCATCTTGTGCGCAAGGGCGTCAGCGGACAGACGCAGAACCAGCGCTTTGAGTTCAACATGCAGATCAATAATCCGGCCCTGACGGCTCAGGTGCTGGTCAACGTGGCACGTGCCTCGCTGCGCCAGCAGCCCGGTTGCTACACCATGATCGAACTGCCTGTCATCGACATGCTGCCCGGCGACCGTGAGGACATTATCTCGCACTTGGTGTAATAGTATATTGGTATATCAATGAAACGTCTCCTTTTCCTTTGTCTGCTAGTATTGGCAGTGGTTGTGCAGTTGTGTGCAGCCGACTATTCGGGGTTCTATCGCAATCTGCCTTGCCAGGTGGCTCCCGTGACGCCTGTTGCCATCCCCCAGAACGAGGTGTCGATAGTCGACTGCGGAGCTGTCGGCGATGGGCTGGCGCTATGCACCGACGCCTTTGCCAAAGCCATCAGCCAACTGTCGAAGCAGGGCGGCGGTCGGGTGGTGGTGCCCGATGGCGTATGGCTCACGGGCCCCATCATGCTGAAAGATAATATCGAGCTGCATCTGGAAAAGAATGCACTTGTGGTCTTCTCGCCCGACAAGCGACTCTATCTCGACAAGGATACTACTGCCAAGCGCGTCTATCCCTGCATCCGTGCATCCAAGCGCAAGAATATTGCCATCACGGGTCAGGGCATCCTTGACGGTGGTGGACAGCAATGGCGCCCCGTGAAGCGCGGCAAGGTGAGCGACGCGGAGTGGAAGCGCTATACAGACATGGGCGGCGAGGTGACGCCGAAGGGCGACCTGTGGTATCCGTGGAAGCTGAAGAGCGGTTATCCCGACATTGCCGACACGCCCCAGCGGCAGGAGTCCATGCGTAATGACCTGATCCGGCTGACCGATTGCGAGAACGTGCTCGTTGAAGGCGTCACTATTCAGAACGCCCCGAAGTTCCATCTGCATCCTTGCTACTGTCGCAATGTCATCATCGACGGCGTCACCGTGCGCTCGGAGTGGAACGTGCAGAATGGCGATGGCATAGACCTGTCCGACTGCCATCAGGCACTCATCGTGCGCTCTGTCGTGAACGTGGGCGACGACGGTATCTGCCTGAAGAGTGGTAAGCCCTCGAAGAGCCATGCACTGGCGGGATGCCAGGACGTGCTCATTGAGGACAACACCGTGTTCCATGCCCATGGAGGCTTCGTGCTGGGTAGCGAGATTGCCGGTGGCATCCGGCGCGTTGTGGTGCGCCACAACCGTTTCAGTGGAACAGACTGCGGTTTGCGTTTCAAGAGTTCCATGGAGCGTGGCGGCAAGACCGAGCAGCTGTTCATCAGCGATATTCAGATGAACGACATCAGCGGCGAGGCCATCTCGTTCCAGTGCGACTATGTAGACCGTCCGGCAGGCAGCGAAGGGAAAACGCCACAGTATACCGAGGAGCAGCGCCGCTGGGCACCTCAGTTCCATGATATCCACATCAGCCGTGTGGTGTGCCGTGGGGCCCGTACAGGCATCAAGGCAGCCGGCATTGCCGGGTTGCAGTGCGTGCGTGACGTAACGCTCGATGACTGTGTTATATTATATAATAAGGTAGAAACCGACATCGACACTGCCACGACTCAGCTGACACTGCGCGGCGTGAAACTGGTCAAGGATCAGGCGACCCCCTCAGGGACAAAGTAGCAGATTTGCCGCAGGACACCAAGTGTCTTGCGGCAAAACTGCTCTTATGGCATAGGAAATGCAGGCTATATATGTGTGTTTTTGGTCTCCCGATGCAATAAAAGCAGCGTGGAGACGTTATTTTTACGTATATATACAAAATAGTATCGTATGATAGAATATATCAAGGGCGAGCTGACCGAGCTTTCGCCTGCTCTCGCTACGGTCGAGGCCGCTGGCGTAGGCTATGGGCTGAACATTTCTCTGACCACCTATTCTGCCATCCAGGGCAAGAAGGAGGTGAAACTGTATGTCCATGAGGCCATTCGTGAAGATGCTCATTTGCTATATGGTTTTCAGAGCAAGAAAGAGCGTGAAATGTTCCAGTTGCTCATCACTGTGAGTGGAGTGGGCACCAATACGGCGCGGATGATGCTCTCGTCGATGAGTGTCAGTGAGCTTTGTGCCGCTATTTCCACGGGCAACGAGAAGCTCATCAAGGGCATCAAGGGTATTGGCAAGATGACGGCACAGCGCGTGATAGTAGACTTGCGCGACAAAATCGTGGCCTTGGGCATTGCCGAAGAAATTCCTGCAGGCGGCTCTGTGCAGGCCCCTGTGAACAATGCCGTGAAGGACGAGGCCGTTTCGGCCCTCACCATGCTGGGCTTTGCGCCGGCCCCCTCGCAGAAGGTGGTGGTGCAGATCCTGCAGGAACAGCCGGATGCCCCCGTGGAGCAGGTGGTGAAGCTGGCACTGAAGCAGATCAAGTAACTACTGGGAAGTTGGGCCATGAGAAGATACTTGCAGATATTAGCAACCATATTTCTGGGCATTGCTGCCTTTGCAGCGGTACCCCAGGACGATAATACCCGCAAGCGTCAGACCTCGCAAGCTGTCAAGGCCCAGCCCAAAGCGATGGCGGTCGATGACGGCAGCGTGCCCGATTCGCTGGTACACTCACGCTGGCGCATACAGCGCACTGCGCCTGTCGACAATGCCGACCTGGATTCGAGTGCGCTGGACCTGAAACTGCCCGACAACCTGAAGCAGCAGGCCGTCTACAACGACTCGCTCAACCTGTATTTCATCGGCACGAAGATGGGCAGTTCCTACGTGAGCACCCCAGTGCTGATGACCCCTCAGGAATATCTGAAGTGGAGCGAGCGCCGCATGCGCCAGCAGTACTTCAGACTGAAGGATGCAGAGAACGCGGCACAGAAAGGCAAGGAGAAGTTCGATTTCTCGGACATGAAGTTCGACTTGGGCCCTGCCGAGAAAATCTTCGGCCCCGGCGGCGTGCGCATCAAGACGCAGGGTACAGCCGAGCTGAAGCTGGGCGTGACGATGAAGAACATCGACAACCCGTCGTTGCCCATCCGCAACCGTAAGACCACCGCCTTCGACTTTGACGAGAAGATCAACCTGAGCCTGAACGGCAAGGTGGGCGACAAGGTGAACATGAACCTGAACTACAACACCGACGCCACGTTCGACTTCGACACCAAGAACCTGAAGCTGAAATACGAAGGCAAGGAGGACGAGATGGTCAAGCTGGTCGAGGCGGGCAATGTCAGCTTTCCTTCGAACAACTCGCTGGTAAGGGGCGCTTCACAGCTCTTCGGCCTGCGCACCGACATGCAGTTCGGCAAACTGAAGCTGCAGACCGTGGTGTCGCAGAAGAAGACCACGTCGACCAGCGTTTCGAGCAAGGGCGGTACGCAGACCACCCCCTTCGAGATTGACGTGTCGGCATACGAAGAGAACCGCCATTTCTTCCTGAGTCACTTCTTCCGCGACATCTACGACCGCTCCATGCGCTCGCTGCCCAACCTGACCACCGGTGTGAAGATCAACCGTATTGAAGTCTGGGTGACCAACAAGTCGGGAACGACCACCAATACACGTAACATTGCGGCTTTCGTCGATCTGGGCGAGTCCACCCACATCTTCAACCGCAAATGGAGTGCCACTGGTGTCAGCGTGCCTTCCAATCAGGCCAACGACCTTTACTCCACGCTGTCGAGCAACATCAGCGCAGACGACCGCGGCATTGACCGCGTGTCGGAGCAGATCGAATCTTTAGGCGGCATGGTAGGCGGGCGCGACTACGAGAAGCTGTCGGGTGCGCGTCTGCTCACTTCGAGCGAGTATACGCTGAATAGTGCGCTGGGCTACATCTCGCTGAAGACCACCCTTCAGCCCGACCAGGTGCTGGCCGTGGCTTTCGAGTACACCTACGGCGGACAGACCTATCAGGTTGGCGAGTTCTCGACCGACCTCACCCAGACCGACAAGACCCTGTTTGTCAAGGCCCTGAAGAACACGTCGAACAACCCGCAGCAGGGCAACTGGAAGCTCATGATGAAGAACGTGTACTATCTGGCCTCGAGTGTGGAGAAGGAGAAGTTCCGCCTCGATATCAAATACCAGAGCGATACAACGGGAACCTATCTGAACTATCTGCCCGAGGAGAAGCTGAAGTCTACTACGCTGCTCAAGATCATGGGCCTGGATCGTTTGGACAACAATATGAAGCCCAATCCCAACGGCCAGTTCGACTTTGTGCAGGGCTATACCGTCGACGCCGGGCGCATCTTCCTGCCCGCAGCCGAGCCTTTCGGTGCCTATCTGCGCGACTACCTGAAACAGAAGGGGATGGAAGCGCTGGCCGACAAGTACTGTTTCCATGAGCTTTACGACTCTACGCAGACCGTGGCCAAGCAGATTGCCGAGAAGGACAAGTATATGCTCATAGGACAGTTTAAGGGCCATTCGGCCAACGTCATCTCGCTGGGAGCCTACAACGTGCCCCAGGGCTCGGTCGTGGTCACTGCCGGAGGCGTCACCCTGCAGGAAGGCAGCGACTACTCCGTGGACTACTCGGCGGGTGAGGTGACCATTCTGAACCAGAGCATCATCGACGCGGGAACCAACGTCAACGTGTCGCTCGAGTCGAACACCGACTATGCCATGCAGCGCAAGACCATGCTCGGCTTGAACTGGGACTATGAGTTCAACAAGAACTTCGCCATTGGCGGCACGTTCATGCACCTTCACGAGCAGCCGCTTACCAGCAAGGTGTCGATGGGCTCCGAGCCGCTGAGCAATATCCTATGGGGCCTGAACGTGAACTGGAAGCAGGAGTCGCAGTGGCTCACCAACATGCTCGACAAGCTGCCGCTGCTGCACCTGACGCAGCCTTCTCAGATACAGTTCACCGGCGAGTTTGCCCAGTTGGTGGCGGGCTCGGCCAGCGGTACGCAGGACAATGCCTCGTACATTGACGACTTCGAAAACACCGAGAACAAGCTCGACGTGAGCGACCCGCATGCCTGGGTGCTCTCCAGCGTGCCGACGATGTTCCCCGAGTACAACGACAAGGAGACCGTGGCCAGCGGCTACAATCGTGCCTTGCTCTCCTGGTACACCGTCGATCCCATTTTCACCCGCCGCTCGTCGTCGCTCACTCCGGCCCATATCAAGAGCGATTTGGAACAGCTGTCTAACCACTACGTGCGCGAGGTCTATGTGAAGGAGCTCTATCCCAATCGCGACCAGTCGACCTATAGTGGCGCCACATCGACCCTGCCCGTGCTCAACCTGTCCTACTATCCTCAGCAGCGCGGTCCCTATAACCTGACCACTAAACTCAATGCCGACGGCACCCTTCAGGATCCTGCACAGAAGTGGGGTGGCATGATGCGCCGTCTGGAAACCACCGACTTCGAGCAGGCCAACATAGAATATGTAGAGTTCTGGATGCTCGACCCCTTTATCTACACCCGCAAGCAGGGCACGGCAGCCGACTATTCGGGCGAGCTCTACCTGAACCTGGGAGAAGTGTCTGAGGACGTGCTGCGTGACGGCAAGAAGTTCTATGAGAGCGGAATGCCGGTCGACGGCACCCAGAGCTTCACTACTACCCAGTGGGGCAAGATACCCCTGCAGGCCACGCAGACCTACGCTTTTGCCACCAGTACGGGCTCGCGTCCCTTGCAGGACGTTGGCTACAATGGACTGACCGACGACGAGGAGCGCCAGTACGGTGCCTACAAGGACTGGCTTGAGGCTGTGGAAGGCATCGTCTCCAACGACAGCGTCCTGCAGGCGTGGAAGGCCGACCCTGCCGGCGACGACTATCACTACTACCGTGGCAGTGACTACGACAGCGAGCGGCGCAGCATCATGGACCGCTACAAGCACATCAACAACCCGCAGGGCAACTCGCCTGCCAGTGACGACCAGACCGAGAGCTACGACACCAGCTACAAGACCACGCCCGACGTCGAGGACATCAACCAGGACTTCACGCTCAATGAGTATGAGCGTTATTTCCAGTATCGCATACGCATCAGCGACGAAGAGCTGCAGGCCTACAATCGGGGCACGAAGAGCTCGGACAGCTACATCGTGGATCACCGCGATTTCAATGCCAAGCTGCGCAATGGCGACTCCATGACCGTGCGCTGGTATCAGTATCGCGTACCGCTGGTTGAGTATCAGCGCAAGGTGGGGGCCATCAACGACTTCACCTCCATCCGCTTCATGCGCATGTTCCTCACCGGCTTCAGCCGTCCCATCGTGCTGCGCTTCGGCTCGCTCGACCTGGTGCGCGGCGAATGGCGGCAGTACAAGCAGAGCCTGCAGACTGCTGTGGGAGCCGAGTCGGGACAGATGGATGTCAGTGCCGTGAACATCGAGGAAAATACCGACCGCAAGCCCGTGGCCTATGTGCTGCCTCCCGGCATTTCGCGTGCCACCGACCCGGGCCAGCCGCAGCTCGTCGAGAACAATGAGCAGTCGCTCTGCATGGTGGTCAAGAACCTGAGCCAGGGCGAGTCGAAGGCCGTCTACAAGAACACCAACCTGGACTTGCGGCAGTATCGCCGGCTGCAGATGTTTGTGCATGCCAACCAGCTTGTGCCCAACAGCACGCAGCTGCAGGACAACCAGCTGGCGGTGTTCATCCGCTTGGGATCGGACTACAAGAACAACTACTACGAGTATCTCATCCCGCTGAAGCTCACCCCCGAGGGCAACTACCGCTGGAATGTGCCTTCCGACCGTCCGCTGGTGTGGCCGCAGGAGAACATGCTCGACATAGACATGCGCGTCTTCACCCAGTTGAAGAAGTCGCGCAACAAGGCCCGTTCCGAGGGCCTGGCCAGCTACACGCAGGCATTCAGCGACTACGATCCCGACCGTCCCGGCAACCGCATCACCATTGTGGGCAACCCGTCGTTGGGCGAGGTGAAGACCATGATTATCGGTGTGAGGAACCTGGCCGGGACCATGAAGTCGGGCGAGGTGTGGGTCAACGAGCTGCGACTGAAGGAGTCGAACAACGAAGGCGGCTGGGCCGCCAGCGGCACCATGAACATGCACCTGAGCGATCTCGGCACGGTGAACCTGACGGGACGCTACATCACCGACGGCTTCGGCGGCCTGGAGGAGACCATCATGCAGCGCTCCACCGAAACCGAGCAGTCCTATTCCGTGACGGCCAGCATCGAACTGGGCAAGTTCTTCCCCGACAAGGCCAAGGTCGAGGCACCGCTCTACTATTCCTATACAAAGGAGACCATCAGCCCGAAATATAATCCGCTGGACACCGACATGCGGCTCGACGATGCCCTTGAGTCGACGAAGGGGCATGAGCGCGACAGCATCGAGTCCATCGCCGTGACCAAGAACATCTCGCGCAACTTCTCCATCTCCAATGCCCGTTGGGGACTGAAGAACAAGCGCCACCCCATGCCCTACGACCCGGCCAACTTCTCGTTCTCATACAGCCATGCGCACCGGTTCTCATCGGGCGAGACCACCGTCTGGGAGAAGGACGACCAGTGGCGCGGCTCCTTGGGCTACACCTATTCGCCTGTCTATAAGACCTGGGAACCCTTCAAGAAACTCAAGGGCAAGTCGAAGTGGCTCAATTTCCCCAAAGCACTGGGCCTGAACTACCTGCCGCAGAACATCACCTTCAACAGCGAGTTGTCGCGCGTCTACTACGAATTGCAGGAGCGCGACCTGGAGAACACCGAGAATCCCAACCTGCCCATCTCTTTCAGCGAGCAGTTCCTTTGGAACCGTGAGTTCTCCCTGCGCTGGGACCTGACGAAGAACCTGCACATGAACTTCCAGTCGGCCACGCACGCCGAGATCGAGGAGCCCTATACCCCCCTCAACAAGGATCTCTATCCCGACAGCTACTCCCACTGGAAGGATTCCGTCTGGCATAGTGTCAAGCACATGGGCGCGCCCCTTGACTACCAGCAGTCGTTCACTGGCAGCTATCAGTTGCCGCTCGACAAGCTGCCCGTGTTCGACTGGCTGAAGAGCGACGCCTCCTATACCGCCAACTACTACTGGCTGCGGGGCACCGAGCTCGACGATGGAACCTCGTTGGGCAATACCATCCGGAACGACCGCAACCTGAACGTCAACGGCGCCTTCAACTTCGAGACGCTCTATAACCACATTCCTTTCCTCAAGAAGGTGAACGAACGCTTCAAGAAACAGCCTTCAAAGACACAGGCCAAGAAGAAACCCGAAGTGAAGCGCACGCCCAAGGGCAAGGACGCTGAGGGCGACAAGGATGCCAAGGCCGGCGATGCCGCCGAGCAGAAGGCCTTGCCGAAGAACAAGAACACCTATCAGCGCGAAATCACCCTCTTGCCCGATACCACCATCGAAGTGCAGCACGGCAAGAAGTCCAAGCGACTCTATGTCACGGCAAAGACCAAGGATGGCAAGAGCGTGCAGCTGAAGTGGAAGACTACCGACGACAATAAGATCAAGGTGTGGCTGCCCAAGAGTGAGTGGAAACGGCTGAACCTGGCCGCCAAGAAGAGCCGGAAGGACACCGCCATCGTGGCTGCCGACACGCTGGCAACCGACACGTCGCGCACAGTGGCTGCTGCTGGCAGTAAGGCCAGTAAGAAATCGCCCGACGTCAAGACCGACGGCAAACTCGACAGCAAGCTCGATGTCAAGGTCAGCGTCATGGCCAAGAAGCCCCTCGAGGACCTTTGGTGGTACGACCCCACCCAGATGGCTGCCCGCTTGCTCATGACCCTGCGCACGCTCAACATCTCCTATCGCAACCAGTACTCCATGCAGCTGCCCGGTTTCATCCCCAACGTGGGCGATGCCTTCGGCCAGCGCACGGGCAGCGTGCTGTCGCCGGGACTCGACTTCGCCTTCGGACTTACGGGCGATGACTACATCCAGAAGGCGCTCGACCATGGTTGGCTCCTTTGCAACGAGTCGGTGGCCACACCGTCCAACAGCTCGAAGACCGAGGACCTGCAGTTGCGGGCCACCCTTGAGCCTGTACGCGACCTGAAGATTGACCTTTCGGCCACGCGAACGTCCACCCGCTCCAAGAGCGTGCAGTTCATGTATGCCGGCACGCCCACCACGTTCAGCGGCACGTTCAATATGACCACGCTCTCACTGCGCAGTGCCCTTGAGGGCATTGGCAATGCCGGCAACGGCTACCACTCGGCATCCTTCGACCGTCTCTGTGCCAGTCTGCCCGCGTTCCGCGACCGTGTGCAGGGCCGCTATCCCGCCGAGGCAGCGGGCATAGGCGCCACCAATCCCGTTGATGCCTATAGTGCCGATGTGCTCATCCCTGCCTTCCTCAATGCCTACACCACTGGTGCGGGCGGTTCGCTCGACATCTTCCCCGCACTGACCCGCCTGCTGCCCAACTGGACGCTGCGCTATGGCGGACTGTCGAAGCTGCCTTGGCTGCGTGACCACTTCAAGTCGGTCAATCTGAACCACTCCTACAAGAGCATCTATTCCGTGGGTTCATACGCCTCCTACAGCTCCTGGATTGAGTATATGGGCGACTTGGGCTATGTCATGTCCGCCGACGGCAGCTATACGCCCTCGTCCATGTATAACATCTCGACGGTGAGCATCAACGAGTCGTTTGCACCCCTTTTCGGTGTCGATGTCACCTTCAACTCCGGCCTTACGCTGAAGGCCGAGTACAAGACCACGCGTGTGCTGAACCTGCAGATGACCAGCGTTCAGATCAACGAATCGCGCAGCAACGACTGGGTGGTGGGCTTCGGCTACAAGATCAGCAACTTCAACCTTTTCGGGGCAGGCTCCAGCCGGAAAATCAAGAAGGCGCAGGGCGGCAAGGGCAAGAACAGCCAGGACGACGATACGAAGAGCAAGAACCAGAACCAGCGCGACAGCAAGCGGGGTGGGGTGAACCACGACCTGAACACCCGCCTCGACATCTCCTTCCGCGACCAGGCAGCCATCACCCGCGACATCTCCACGGGCGTGTCGTCGGCATCCAGCGGCAATTCAGCCCTGCGCATCTCGTTCTCGGCCGACTACACCCTCTCGCGCATGCTCACCCTCTCTGCCTACTATGACCAGCAGGTCAACACCCCCCTGCTCTCTGCATCGAGCTATCCCACCACCACTCGCGACTTCGGTCTTGCCCTGAAGTTCTCCCTGACACGTTAGCACATTCCCACTTTAAATATTTACCTAATCTAAAAAACTATTATTATGAAAGAAGAAAAGAAACTGACACCCACCCCGCATATCGGGGCTGAGCGTGGAGAGATTGCCGAGTCTGTGATCATGGCAGGTGACCCGCTGCGTGCCAAGCTGATGGCCGAGCGTTTCCTGGAGAATCCTGTCCAGTTCAACAATGTGCGTGGCATGCTGGGCTTTACTGGCATGCACAATGGCAAGCGGCTCAGTGTGATGGGGCACGGCATGGGCATCCCGTCGATAGGAATCTATAGCTATGAGCTCTTCAATTTCTATGATGTGCAGACCATCATCCGTGTGGGCTCCGCAGGCTCCATCCATCCGGAGCTGCATCTGGGCGACCTCTGTCTTGCCATGGGTGCCTGCACCAATTCCAACTATGCCATTCAGTACGAGCTGCCCGGCACGTTTGCACCCATTGCCGACTTCGACCTCCTGCGCAAGGCTGCCGATGCCTGCGACCGTATGGGCTATCATTACAAGGTGGGCAACGTGCTCTCGTCGGACGTCTTCTATTGCGAGAACGCCCACAACGACCGCTGGATGAACATGGGTGTGCTGTCTGTGGAGATGGAGGCTACGGCACTCTATATGAATGCAGCCCGTGCCGGCAAGCGGGCACTCACCATGCTCACTATCTCAGACAATATCCTCACGGGCGACGTGATGACGGCCGAAGAGCGCCAGACCACCTTCACCAACATGATGAATGTGGCCTTCTCCATTGTCTGATGGCCTGTAGCCCGCTGGACTATCGGATTACAGGATTGCAGGACTATCGGATTATTGTCTGTATAGAAGAAAATCCCCGAAACGTTTGGCTGTTCGGGGATTATTTCGTATTTTTGCGGCAAACATTTCGAAAAAGATGATTACCATTGCCAACCCCATCTACGATGTGGTGTTCAAGTACCTCATGGAGGACGAGCGCATTGCACGTACCATTCTCTCTGCCCTGCTGAAGGAGAATATCGTGAAGGTAGAGGTGCGACCGCACGAGTACACCAATGGGCAGAAGGAGATATTGTCTATCTTCCGCATTGACTTCGGAGCCACCATCCTGAAGCCTAACGGTGAGGAACAGCTCATACTGATAGAACTCCAGAAGACCTGGTTGCCCACTGAGACCCTGCGCTTCCGGCAGTACTTAGGCGTACACTACCAGAATCCGAAGAACATCGTCAGCGACAGCCCCGACCGCCATGCGCTGCCCATGGTGGCCGTCTATCTGCTGGGACACACCGTGGGCGAGATCAGAGAGCCTGTCATCTATGTGCGTCATGAGGCTTTTAACTATGAGGACGAGCCTGTTGTGCAAGGCATTCCCAACAAGTTCGTCGATAGTCTGAACCATGACAGCATCATCGTGCAGATTCCGCGCCTGCATGGGAAAATCAACAATCGGCTGGACAAGGTGCTGAGCATCTTCAACCAGACCCGTGTCAGTCAGGACAGCCAGCACTACCTAAGCCTCGACGAAGAGACCATCGACACGGCCGACAATGACATGCAGCCCATCTTCCACCGCCTGATGATGGCCGCTTCGAACGTGGAGATGCGGCAGGATATGAACGTGGAGGACGAGTACTATTCCATTATCAAGGAACAGGAAGGAAAACTGTACGGCCTGGAACAGGAACTCGCTGCGAAGGAGGGCCAGCTCGCCGAGAAGGAGGGCCAGCTCGCCGAGAAGGACGGCCAGCTCGCCGCGAAGGACGGCCAGCTCGCCGCGAAGGACGGCCAGCTCGCCGCGAAGGACGGCCAGCTCCATGCGCTAATAAAAATGCTGCTACAGGCAGGACAGACAGAAGAATCCATTGCTTCCAGCCTGGGAATCGACGTAGCCGAAGTGAAAAGGCTTACATCAGACATGGTCTGACATAATCATGATAGCTTTTCCCACTAAGTTTTGCCGCAAATTGTCATGCAATTTGCGGCAAAACTCGATTTTGTTCCATTATGAATTCTTCACCAACTAAATTAAGTCAAAACAGACCGAAACAAACCTTAAATCAAATCGCGTAAAGCACTGTCTTACAATTAACTCTACTTAACTAACCTTATTCTTCGCCTATTGCGCGTTTGCCCCTTTTAGAGTAATTTCAGAAAAAAGGATGTCGAGAATGCCATTGCCAAGTACAACGAGGAACAGGGCAAGGCACAGCAGGAAGCATACTACACCTGCTTCGACATCATGCAGAACCACTGCTTCCAGATTGCCTTGCAGATAGGGTGTAAACGTCATCGTGATTGCATCGCCCTCGCCTAAAATCTCTTCGGCGGTATAGTCCACTTCGCCCAAGCCTGCAAAGTCCGTATGTAGTGAGGGATGGCTTCTTCGTGAAGACTGATGAGAAGTGGGAGAAGGTGAGGTATGATGAGATTCTGTGGGTGAGAGCCTTCGAAATACCGCCACTGAACTATACGCTGGAGGCATTGTCCAGTCCTCCAAGTAGCGCCGCTCACGGCGGAGAGGCTCGTTCCCTTCCTCTAAGTAGCACCGCTCACGGCAGAGAGGCTCGTTCCTGTCCTCCAAGTAGCACCGCTCGCGGCAGAGAGGCATGGTAGAAGAGACCGAGAACTCCTGCGGAGACGCAGTGGCCTCCGCAGGAGTATCGGGATTTTTTACGTTGGATTACCAGGCATCACCTTGGTTGCCGCCGCTACCATCGAAGTCGTCGTACTGCAAATCGTTCTCACTTTCGAGACCGCTGGACTTTACACTCCGAAGTGAGCCGGCCAAGATGTGGCTTTGATGCTGCACCTTTACCACCCGCATGGTGGGCTTCATATATTCTTTCTTTGTCATGGTTCTATCCTCCCTGCTTTATTTGATGATTGTCTTTTTACCATTCACGATGTACACGCCCTTCTGTGTGGGCTCTCCCTCAATGCGGCGACCGTCGAGCGTGTAGGTGCCGTTGGACGTCGTAGGCTTGTCGGAGAGTACGGTCACTATTCCCGTCACGTCGTCGTCGAAGCTCATGCGGAAGGCACGGGCCAGCGATGCGGCATCACTCTTCAGCTTGAAGTAGGCGCGGAAGCCGTTAATGTTGCCGTCGTTTTCAGGATAAGTCAGCTTGTTGCCGCCAATGATGAAGAGCACCGTCTTGTCGCCGCCTGTCAGGTTTGTCGGGTTCACAACGGGCACGAAGTCAGCGGCCGTAGTCTCGGTCGTGGTGGTCGTGCTGCTGATGGTCACGCCCTCGAATGTCGGGTTCTCCACCGTGCTCTCTACCTTCACCAAGTAGGGTTTGCCGGCCACGATGCTCGAAGCATCGCTGAAGTTCAGCGTCAGTTCGCCGGTGGTGCTGTTGAACTCCGACTCGGTCAGCTCCTTCACCGTCCATCCACTGGGGGTATCCGTGCTGAAGGGAGCGCAGAACGTATTCCATCCGTCCGTCTGCAGCGTGCGCGTTAGGGTGACGTTGCGCTTCTGTGCGTTGTTCTCCGTCAGCCATGTCTGGTTGTCGGCAATCTCGTCCAGCTTCTTGAGGGGCTCGATATACACCCGCCTCCTGGAGTGGTTGGTCAAGAAGCTCTCACGCGCTACTACAGGCAGAGCCTCCCAATCGGTGCTCTCATCTGCCTGTGCGGCTTTGACAAGGATTTCGTCACCGAGGGTGAGTGTGCCAGGCGAGCTGTTTCCATATCCATCGCAGAGACCAGCGCCAATCCACTTGTTATTTTCAAAGTCTTGAGAATACGCTCTTACTGTGCCGCCAGTGATAGTAACGTTCCCTCCATGATTATTGCCACCACCAATTCCTGCACCTGCTATACCTTTGGCGGTAACATCGCCTCCTGTGATGGTGACCGTACCTCCGTTGGCAGCCTGGCCACCACCGATGCCTGCACCGTAAGAGCTACCAGTGGCTGTAACGGTACCGCCGTTAATGAAGACTTGGCCATCAGTACCTGAGTAAAATGCACCGTTGCCGATACCAGTCCCCCGCTCAGCACCAATGGCTGTAACGGTACCGCCGTTAATGGTAATCACACCGCAATGGGCTTCTTCACTACCGCCAATGCCCGCTGCACTCTGTCCGCCCACACCGCCAGTAGCTGTTACAGTACCGCCGTTGATGGTGATGATGCCACCATTGCCACCAAGGACACCGCCGCCGATACCTGCAGCGCCAGCTCCTCTATAGTTACCTCCCGTTGCATTGATGATGCCGCCGTGAATCGTAAGCGTGCCGCCGTCCTTCGTGCTTCTGCCGCCAATGGCTGCTGTCCCTTTATCGCCATTGGCATTGAGTGTGCCGGTGCCCAGAGCCTGGCCATAGATGTTAAGCGTGGCGCCGTTCGTATTGATACATACTGTGGTGGTCAGGGTGGCCCCATCGGCAAGGATGAGGTTGACCTCGCCATCGATAGCGATATTGACGGGTACTGATATCGTGACGTCCTCGTTCACGACGTACCAGCCGCTGTTCCACGTCACCTCCGTGCTGCTGGCCTCCACCTTCGTGCAGTTTGCGGTGCCAGTTGAGGGCGTTTGGGCAATGGCTGCTGCCTGATCTGCGTAATAGAGATACGTTACGCCCGTCACTTCCTCTGCATGGGCCGTTACAGCCAGGAGCAGCAGGGCGAGAATAAAAAATACTTTTTGCTTGGCCGATGGCCCAGAATTTTTACGTTCGGCAAAACTCGAGCAAGCTCGGCTTTGCACTCTCTTAATCAAATTTTTCATAAGCCTTTCGTTTTTATTAAATTGAACATATTTTGAATTATAATTATTTAGTGATAAGCAAAGGGGATAAAAACAGCAAAGCTTCCCTTGCATTTCTGCAAAGAAAGCCATACATTCGCGCACGTAAGCGCGTATAATAAAATAGGTGGACTGGCTGTTAGTACCTGAGAGAGAGAGAGAGAGTAGCAAAATTATTGGAATGGCCAAATTTTGTGCAAGCCGAATGCCATTGGCAAGTGTTAAACTTGCCTAAATGGCTGAGGCGCCGCCAAAATTCGCTAAAAGCAAGTAAATCGGTCATTTTCTGCTCTCGTTTAACAAAGTTTATATGTCTCTCTCGGTGGGGCATAAAAGGTATGTTTGTAAGTTCTAATCTTCAAGTAAGTCACAGAACATCAAGCGTGTTCTTAGTTTTCGTGGATGTTCAATCCGCTCAGTACGCTCAGCATCATCCTTAGGAGGCTTGGTGTAAAGATCCTCGTCTATCTCGTGTGGAAATAGAAAAACGAAATTGTTCTTTTCGTAAAAACGGAGTACTTCCGGCTCGTTCTTTGCATCGACGATTGCAAAGCGGCAACCAGTCTTGTTGTCTTCATCGAGAAACCACATTTTGATGAAGCGGAGCACTGCTGACCCGATGCCTTTTCCGCCAAACTCTTCTGTCACGGCCAGACGGCCTATGAGTACGCCCGGATAGCGAGTGAGCATCTTTTCACGATTTGTAATCTTCCACATTGCATTACGCCGACTGCTGGGCAGGTCATAGATGCGTATGCTGTCGTTGGAAACCGTGAAACAGGCAACAATGGTAGTCAAGTCGTCTTTCAGACGGAAACAATAAGACTTGCCCATAAGGAAATGGGTATAGTCGAGGGCATCCTGACGGAAGAACTCGTCCATGTCCCCATCTGTCCCGCATGTAAAGGGATGGCATGACTCTATGACCTCCCTGGTGAGTAGCGAGAGGTTGCAGTTAGTAAGGAGCCAAGAATAATCCATAGGATGTTAAAAGCCTGAACGTTTCAACATCTCGCGCATAGCGACGTATTCCGGCTCTTTCGTGATGTCGCGCTTGGGGCGCAGGGCATACCTGCGCTCGGCCTCGTCTGCCAAGTCACGGAAACGGCGAGCTTCTTTACCATAAAGCGTCGGTATTGCTTTTATTGCTGTTGCCATAGTTATATATACTCTATTTGTTAATCTTATGTTAAACCGATATTGCAATAGGAGAACAGCGCTTGTTCCATGCCTCCTGTCTTATCGCTTTAGCGGCGTTCATGCTGCAAAGGTACAACTTTTTTTTTCAATTAACGATAAAAATTGTAGAGTTTAACGTGAATTTGTAAGCATTTTAGTATAATTCCCATAAAATACGCACTGAAATAGTCAAAGTTCTTTGCTTTGCAAAGCGACCGGAGGTCGAGCGCTTGCCTCACAAGCCAGCAGAGCTGGAGCGGACTTTGAATTATTAACCGACCTTGTTACACAGTTACTTAGCGCAACCGAGGTACAATGTCGGTACAAATGACCCCATTTTGATGCTTTATCTTCTCTCTTTTGACTGGCAAAAAGTCTTGTCCTTGCTCACCAAAGTTGCCAAAAGTTCAAAATGACTAAAATCCGTCTGTTAAATAATCTTAGCGAATTGTTAAATCTTATATTGCTCTAATGATAGAAAAACTGCTTGTGTTGGCACCAAAAACGGCAAATCGCAAATTGCACTTTTTTGTACCTTTCAACTTCAGGGCATATTCGTTTTTACCTGTGTTACAGATACTTATAAAGTTGTCAAACACTTCTATATGTATCTGGTTTTCGTTTACCGACTTTATTTAGAAATCCAGGCGGTAGAAGATGTTGGGCATTGAGATGCCCGACTTGTCGGTGCGCACGTCGAGGGTGCCCAGGTCGAAGCGCTGGTTCATAGGCGTCTTGGTGCCCAGGATGTTCAGGCCCTCGAAGGCGAAGGTGTGGCTCACGCGGCGGCGGTTGATCTTGTAGCTCACGGTCAGGTCGATGATGCCCGTCGGGTCGAAGCGCTCGGAGAAGGCCTCATTGTCCTTATAGACGGGATTGTCGTCGATGATGCCGGCAGTCACGTTGGCGCGCATTTTCACGATGTCGATGGGTGTGTAGCGCAGACCGCCTTGTATGCTGTACTTAGCGCTGACGTTGAGCACGTTCTTGCCCAGCATCCACTCCTTGCCGCCCAGGATTTTGAACATGAAGCCGCGGTCGTAGAGCTGGTTGCGCCACACCTTGTCCTCGCCCCGGTACTGCGACTTGTAGAGCGAGAAGTTGGTCTGCCCGAAGAAGCCGTGGCTCATGTAGTGCTCCAGTGTGGCGTCGCCGCCGTAGTTGCGGGTGTTTCCCTTGTTGACCAAGGGCTCGTCGGTATAGAAGTAGTAGCGGTTGGTGACGCAATAGGTGCTGCCGCCTGTGCCTACGGGCGTGTTGAAGCCGTATTCATAGTAGGCGTTCAGGCGCAGGGTCAGGTTGCTGCTCAGCTTGTGCGTATAGGTGGCATGCAGGTGGTGAGCCTTCGAGAGTCCGAGGTCCTTGTTGGCTAGGCGTCCAGTGGCGTCGCGATAGAAGTAGGCATCGAGTTTTTCCACCATCGAGTGCAGGCCATAGCCCATCGACAGGCTGTTCTTCTCGTTCGGGTCCCATTTCATGCTCAGGCGTGGCTCGGCAGAGAAGTCCTTCGAGAGCAGGAAGTAGTTGGCAGCGACGCCTGCCGAGAGGCTGAAGTGGTCGCTCAGCGTGAAGAGGTTCTGCCAGAACAGGTTGGCCAGTCCGGTATTGTCCTTCATCTTGGTGTACTCACGCATGGTGCTGAAAGGTGCGTAGAGCTGGTCCACAGACTGGTAGGCAAGGTTGAAGAAGCGATGCGAGTATTCTCCGCCAAACTGTGTGAGCCATTTGTCTGTGACCTGCTTCGACAGCTCGGTGTTCAGCAGCAGGCGGTCTTCGTTCACCTTCTGGTTGCTGAAGAGATACTTCGTTTCGGGCTCCTCGTAGGCCAGGGGCTGATTGATGACGCCGCCGGTGCGCATCAGACCGTAGTAATACATGTCGCACTTCAGGTGCTGCATGTTGTAGGCAGCCGTCGTGCGCCAGGTCCACTTGTTGCCTAAGTGAATCTTGTGCGACACGCCGCCCAGCAGTTGCAGGACGCTGGCATCGGCGTCGCTGGCATCGTAGGCAGAGTGCATGTCTTCCAGCTTCATGCGCTCATCCCAGCTGGTGTCGTAGAAGCCCAGTCCGAACACCGAGAAGGTGCCGGCATGCTTGGTGGGGAACATCAGTTTGAACGAGAAGTCCTGGAAGCGTATGTGTGCTCCGTCGGTGTCCATCAGGTTCAGCTGGTCTACGAGCGACGAGAATCCGTAGCGGTAGTTCACGATGTAGTTGCTGTTGCTCTTCTTTGAGATGGGACCCTCGAGCGTCAGTTCCTCCGACGCTGTGCCCACCTGTAGGATATTCTCATGCTTGGCGTTGTTGCCTGGCCGCATCTTCACGTCGAACACGCCGCTGAGGGCGTTGTTGTAGTTGGCGTTGAAGGTCGAGGTAAAGAAGTCGCTGTTGCCTATGACGTTCGAGTTCAGGGCGCTCACCAGTCCGTAGCCTGCGTTCCAGGTGTCGTTGAAGTGGTTGGGCGTGAAGACCTCCACGCCCTCAATGCGGTACTGCATTCGCTCAGGGGCATTGCCGTGGATGGACAGTCCGCTGCCGTCAGACTCGCCCGACACGCCGGCAAACGACATGACCAGACGGGCAGGGTCGTTAGCACCGCCCGCAAAACGGCTGGCCTCCTCCATCGACAGCATCACGCCGCCAGTCAGCACGGCGGGGTTCACGGTGGCCTCCTTGTTGATGCGTGGCTTCACCACCACCTCTTTCAGTTCGTTGCTGTTTTCGCGCAGGGCAATGTCGACCACCACCTCCTTGACACCCGAGATGAGCACCTCTTTCATTAAGCTCGGCTCATAGCCAATGTACGACGCCTCAATCGTGTAGCGTCCGCCCTGACTCAGGCTGATGCGGTAGTTGCCGTCCATGCCTGACACGGCAGCCGCATTGTCCAGTTCCACAATTTTTACCGTTGCGCCAATCAGGGCCTCGCCCGTAATGGCGTCTTTCACGGTTCCGCGCAGGGTCTCAGCCTGCATGTTTACTGCGCTGCAGATAAGTAGGGTGGCGGCAAGCACCCAGTTCCTGGCATAGCCAAGCGGCATAGCCGAGCGCATGATTTTTTTCATAGTCTTATTGTTTTTTGGTATTTTGAAAGTCTGTTCGTTCATAGTCTGATGCTCTGTTCTGTGGCATGTGTTTGTCATTATAGGCGCAAAGATACAATTATCTTTTCAGACTGCCAACTATATGAGAAAAAAAGAATCTGCGCGCTCACTGAAAAACATCCTTTTGTCGGGTCAGCGTAGGGGGCTTGCCGCCCGTCGCGACGCTCATGAAAAAAAATAATGGCCATTATTTTCAAAATTCTGGCCAGAATTCACAAAATAATGGCCAGAATTTTTTCCAACGCCTACGCTATTCGTATGCCATGCAAAGTTTTCTGCTTATCATCTGCCAAAAGAACGGAGGAACACTGGCATGACACTCTATCACGGCTCCAACGCCGACATCGACTGCATCGACCTCACACGAGGTATGCGTTACAAGGACTTCGGCAAGGGTTTCTACCTGACATCCTCGCGCGACACTGCCGTCCGCATGGCGCAGAAGAAGGCGCGGCTCTTCGGAGGCACACCTACGCTGATAACCTACGATTCCAAATCCGGCTGAGCAGGGTGCAAAACGCGTTGCATTATGCGGCAAAACGCAGTGCATTATGCGGCAAAACGCAGTGCATTATGCCGCAAAACGCAGGGGCGTAGCGTTAATCTTCCAAAAAGTTTCGGCGTTGTCGTTTTTTTTTTGTAATTTTGCCGCTAAACTGAAAACCGGCAACAAATGGACGACGAAACAAGAGACCCAATCATAGACGAAAACGAGGAAAAGGACGGGGCCGCCGAAGGCAACGACCTTGTCGCCGAGGGCCACTCCGACTACAAACCCGTGAACCGCTTCGATGCCTCGGTGGTACACCACCTGAGCGGCATGTACCAGAACTGGTTCCTGGACTATGCCTCGTATGTGATCCTGGAGCGTGCCGTTCCCCACATAGAGGACGGCCTGAAGCCCGTGCAGCGCCGCATCCTGCACTCGATGAAGCGCATGGACGACGGCCGCTACAACAAGGTGGCGAACATTGTGGGCCACACCATGCAGTTCCACCCCCACGGCGACGCCTCGATAGGCGACGCCCTGGTGCAGCTGGGCCAGAAGGACCTGCTCGTGGACACGCAGGGCAACTGGGGCAACATTCTGACCGGCGACCGTGCCGCTGCCCCCCGATACATCGAGGCGCGCCTGTCGAAGTTTGCCCTGGATACCGTGTTCAACCCCAAGACCACGGAGTGGCAGCTCTCTTACGACGGGCGCAACAAGGAGCCCATCACGCTGCCTGTGAAGTTCCCGCTGCTGCTCAGCCAGGGTGCCGAGGGCATTGCCGTGGGCCTGAGCTCGAAGATCCTGCCGCATAACTTCTGTGAGCTCTGCGATGCCGCCATCAGCTACCTGCACGGCGAGGAGTTCCGGCTGTATCCCGACTTCCAGACGGGAGGCAGCATAGACGTGAGCCGCTATAACGACGGCCAGCGCGGCGGCGTGGTGAAGGTCAGGGCGAAGATAGAGAAGCTGGACCAGAAGACGCTCGTGATTCGCGAGCTGCCCTACTCGAAGACCGTGAACACGCTCATAGAGAGCATCACCAAAGCCATAGAGAAGGGCAAGATCAAGGCGCGCCACGTGACCGACCTCACGTCGGCGCAGGTGGAGATACAGGTGGCACTGGCCCCGGGCGTGAGCAGCGACAAGACGCTCGACGCCCTCTACGCCTTTACCGACTGCGAGGTGTCGATCTCGCCCAACTGCTGCGTCATCAAGGACCAGAAGCCGCAGTTCCTCACCGTGAGCGACGTGCTGCGCCATGCCGCCGACCGCACGAAGGACCTGATACGCCAGGAGCTGGAGATCAGGAAGAACGAGCTGCTGGAGCAGCTGCACTTCTGCTCCTTGGAGAAGATATTCATAGAGGAGCGCATCTACAAGGACAAGAAGTTCGAGCAGGCCCCGAACCTTGATGCCGTCTGCGAGCATATTGACGACCGCCTGACTCCCTACTATCCGCAGCTGGTGCGCGAGGTGACGAAGGACGACATCCTGCGCCTGCTGGAAATCAAGATGCAGCGCATACTGAAGTTCAACAAGGAGAAGGCCGACGAGCTCATGGCTCGCATCAAGGCCGAGATAGAGGAGATAGACCGCGACCTGCAGAACCTGGTAGAGGTGACAGCCTCGTGGTTCCAGTTCCTCAAGGACAAGTACGGCAGCAGTCATCCGCGGCTCACGGAGATACGCAACTTCGACACCATCGAGGCCACGAAGGTGGTCGAGGCCAACCAGAAGCTCTACATCAACCGGCAGGAGGGCTTCATAGGCACCGGCCTGAAGAAGGACGAGTTTGTGCAGAACTGCTCGGACATTGACGACATCATCCTGTTCTACAGGGACGGAAAGTACAAGGTGGTGCGCGTGGCCGAGAAGCTGTTCGTGGGCAAGAACGTGCTGTGGCTCGGTGTGTTCAAGAAGAACGACAAGCGCACCATCTACAACGTGATCTACCGCGACGGCAAGAAGGGGCCGTGCTACATGAAGCGCTTCAACATCACCGGCATTACCCGCGACCGCGAATACGACCTGACGCAGGGCACCGAAGGCTCGCGCGTGTTGTACTTCACGGTCAATCCCAACGGCGAGGCCGAGGTGGTGAAGGTGACGCTCGATGCCTCGGTACAGGCGCAGAACCCGCGTGCCAGCATCTTCCTGGAGCGCTCGTTTGCCGACATCATCATCAAGGGCCGTGCCTCGAAGGGCAACCTGCTCACGAAGAAGCCCGTACACCGCATCTCGCTGAAGAGCCAGGGACGCTCCACGCTGGGCGGGCGCAAGGTGTGGTTCGACCCCGACGTGAACCGGCTGAACTACGACGAGCACGGGCGGCTGCTGGGCGAGTTCTATGATGCCGACCAGATACTCGTGGTGCTGCAGAACGGCGACTACTACCTGACCAACTTCGACCTGAACAACCACTATGAGGGAAACATTCTGCGCATAGAGAAGTATCAGGCCGAGAAGGTGTGGACGGCAGCGCTCTTCGATGCCGACAACCAGGGCTATCCCTACCTGAAGCGCTTCCTCATGGAAGCCTCGAAGCGTAAGCAGAACTTCGTGGGCGAGAGCCCGTCGTCGAAGCTCATACTGCTCAGCGACCAGGTCTATCCGCTCATCAAGGTCACCTACGGCGGCGCCGACGAGTTCCGCGGCTCGGAGGAGATCGATGCCGAGCAGTTCATTGGCGTGAAGGGCTTCAAGGCCAAGGGCAAGCGCATCTCTACCTGGCAGATTGAGAGCATAGAAGAGCTGGAGCCTGTCCGGTTCCCGGAAGAGAATGCCGACGACGGCGACGACGGCGACGACGGCGAGACGATGCCGGCGGCAGACGTGGAAGAAGACCTTGACCCGGATGCAGGCAAGAGCCAGCAGCAGATCGTAGACGAGCAGACGGGCCAGTTAAGCTTTGACTTTTGAAGAAAACAACTTTCTCAAGTTAGGAGATAGAAGGAGTTAGAAGGAGATATCGCGGTCTGCGACCGCTTAGGAGATAGAAGTCAATAGACTTGCCCTCCACAGAAATACTCCGCTGAGACGAAACTAACGACTATATCTCCTAAGGCCGAAGGCCGATAACTCCTTCTAACTCCTTTTAACTCCTGAAGTTGAGCGAATGTGAAACGTGAATGAAGAACCTTTCCTATAAGTCATTGGTGTTGGCAGGCCTGCTCCTGACGGGATGCCTGCTACAGGCGCAACGCGTGTGGGCACAGGAGGCCGGCGCGCCCCGCTACCGCTACACCCACAGCTATCAGGTGGGCATGGGCCCGACCAACCTGCTTGATACCTACCTCTCGCAGGAGAAGCACAGCGGCACAGGCCTCACGGTGCTGACGCTCAGCGAGCGGCAGCGGCAGGACAGCCCCTGGTCGCAGCTGATAGAGAACCAGTTCCAGCTGTCGAACGACGAGGACCGTGCCGGCAATGCTTCCATGCTTGAAGGCGACTACCACTTCTACTACGGCCTGCTGAGGCAGTGGCAGCTGTTCGACCGGCGCCTGCAGGTGCAGGCCGGCGCGCTGGGTGCCTTCGGGCTGGGCTTCATCTACAACACGCGCAACAGCAACAACCCCGCCCAGGCCCGGCTCTCGCTGGGCGTTATGCCGGCTGTCACCGGCATCTATGGCTTCAGGCTGTTGGGCCGCCAGTGGAAGGTGCGCTACGAACTGGAGCTGCCTCTGTGCGGCGTGATGTTCAGCCCGAACTACGGGCAGTCCTACTACGAGGCATTCGTGCTGGGCGACTACGACCACAACATCGTGCCGACCACGTTCGTGTCGGCGCCCAACTTCAGGCAGCAGCTCACGCTGCAGTGCGGGGTGGGGCGGCGCACCGTGCTGATGGTGGGCTACCTGGGCGACTTTCAGCAGGCACGCGTCAACAACCTGAAGCAGCACATCTACTCCAACCGCCTGATGGTTGGCGTGAGCTGGAACATTGAAAGACAGAAACTGTAACGGAACAACCAAGCACGGACATGATGATGATATGCTATAAACACCCGCCATTTACCCTTCTGCGCACGCTGGCAGCAGGAGTAGTGCCGCGCCTGTCCTCGTTGCTGCTCGGCCTTGCCCTGCTGGCTGCCTTCCCGTCGTGTGTCGACGAGGAGGAGTTTGACGACACCCCACAGGGAAACCTGGATGCGCTGTGGAAGATTATAGACGAGCACTACTGCTTCTTCGACTACAAGAACAAGGAATACGGGCTGGACTGGAATGCCGTATATAATAAATATAAGGTACGCGTGAACAGCGACATGTCGTCGGCGCAGCTGTTCGAGGTGCTGACCGGCATGCTCGGCGAGCTGCGCGACGGTCACGTGAACCTGTCGTCCTCGCACGACTTCGGGCGCTACTGGTCGTGGTACGAGAGCTACCCGTCCAATCTGAGCGACTCGCTGCTGCGCCGCTACATGGGTACGGACTACAAGATTGCCGCCGGGCTGAAATACTGCATCCTCGACGACAACATAGGCTATCTGCGCTACGAGAGTTTCCAGAGTTCCTTTGGCGACGGCAACCTTGCCGAGGTGCTCGGTTACATGCTTTTCTGCCGGGGGCTCATCATCGACGTCCGCAGCAATACCGGCGGCGACCTGACCAATGCCGAGCTGCTGGCAGCCCGCTTCTGCCACGAGCCCACCCTCGTGGGCTATAGCCGGCACAAGACAGGCCCCGGCCATGATGACTTCTCGGAGATGAAGCCCCGCTACTTGCAGCCGTCGAGCGGACTGCGCTGGCACAAGCCGGTGTGTGTGCTGACCAATCGCATGGTGTTCAGTGCGGCCAACGAGTTCGTTATGTATATGAAGGCCCTGCCCAAGGTCACGATTGTGGGCGACCACACGGGGGGTGGGGCAGGCATGCCCTTCAGCAGTTCGCTGCCCAACGGGTGGGGGGTGCGCTTCTCGGCGGTGCCCATGTATGATGCCGACGGGCAGTCGTGCGAGTTCGGCATTGACCCCGACGTGCAGGTCCATCTGTCCGACGAAGACTATCTGCGCGGCGAGGATACCATCGTGGAGACAGCCCGGAAACTTTTATCAGAATAAATTTGCACAGTTCGCAAATTAGTAGTACCTTTGCACCCGCATTTGCGTAAACGCGTCGTTGCGCCTGTGGCGGAATTGGTAGACGCGCCAGACTTAGGATCTGGTGTCTCCCGACGTGCAGGTTCGAGTCCTGTCAGGCGCACTGTCTCTTCGATTGCATCATCCCGGATGTCAGTTTCTGCTGACATTCGGGATGAGCCGTTTTTCGGGGCTCGTCCTGCCCCGCAGGCAGCTTGTCGGCGGGTGTTTTCCCGATGAGACAGATGCGCACGAGCATGAAACAAATTCGAAAAAGTCTGTGACAGGATGAAAACATACATATATATAAATATAATTATATTTGGCTAATATTTTGTAATTTTGCACAGCAAACAACCACTGAAAATTATTACATCAAATTATAAATAAAAACAAATAACTAAAAAAATCTATGGCAGAAAGAAAAACTTTCAGAAAGACCATCAGGCACTGGCTTTGGTTGGGCAGCCTGCTGGGTTGCTGTGCCGTGGGTAGCACATCGTGCGACGGTTATGACCTGGACGAGCGGGAGCCCGACTGGCCAGGTGCTGATATGTCGATCTATGGCTACCTGCAGGGACAGGGCAATTTCACCAACATGGTGCGCCTCATCGACGACCTGAACTATCGTGAGGTGCTTGACAAGACCGGCTCGAAGACGCTCTTTGCGGCCGATGACGACGCGTTCGACCGCTTCTTCAAGAAGAACGACTGGGGTGTGGGCAGCTATGCCCAGCTGAGCGTGGCGCAGAAGCGCATGCTGCTCTTCGGTGCCATGATCGACAACAGCATCCAGGTGCAGGCACTCAGCAGCACCGAGGGACCCATCGAGGGCAACTGTATGCGCCGCTTGTCGTCGCTGTCGGTCTACGACTCCGTGCCCGTGCTGCGCAGGCAGGACATTCCCGATGCCATCTACTGGCAGGGCTATCGCAACCGCGACTCCATGGTCATCATGCACGACATGACCCCGGTGCCGATGATTCACTTCATTGAGCGCCACATGGCCAACAAGCAGATTACCAACGATGACTATGACTTCCTCTACAACTACACCACGCACCGCCAGAATGGCGACGCCTCGGTGAACGGCGCCCAGATTACAGAGCAGAACATTAAGTGCCTGAACGGCTTCGTGAACCGCATGAGCGAGGTGATGACACCGCTGCCCAATATGGCCGACATCATAGCCAAGAAGAGCAACACCAAGATCTTCGCCCATCTGTTGGAGCGCTATGCCGTGCCCGACTATTGCGGCGACGAGGTCACCCGTGCCTATAATGCCAACCGCGGCACGCAGGTTGACTCGGTGTTCCAGCTGCGCTACTTCTCGAAGCGCTCGCAAGGCGGTGAGGAGTTCACCAGTACCTATAACCAGACGAGCCAGGACAATGGCGAACTGCCCTTCGATCCGGGCTGGAACAGCTACTATATCCTCTCGAACGCCACGGCCGAGACGGCCATGCAGCAGGATATGGCCGTGATGCTCGTCCCCAGCGACGAGGCCATGACCGAATACTGGGAGCACGGAGCCGGCGCTGCCCTGAAAAACAGCTTCGGTTCGTGGGACAACGTGCCCTACAGCACGCTTACCGAGATTCTGAAGGCCAACATGCTTGCCTCGTTCGTGAGCAGCGTGCCCAGCAAGTTCCAGTACATCCTGAACGATGCCGCCGACCCCCTGGGCTTGGAGAAGCAGCACGTGGACTCGGTGTGGCTTGCCTGCAACGGTGCCGTGTACCTGACCAACCGTGTGTTTACGCCCACCTCGTTCGTGAGCGTGATGTATCCCACAGTGGTCAACCAGAGCATGAGCATCATGCACTGGGCCATTGAGCAGCTGAACTATGGTGCCTACCTGAACTCGCTGAACTCGCGCTACAGTTTCTTCCTGCCGTCGAACAATGCACTGATGGAGTTTGTCGATCCTTGTTCCTACGGCAAGCCTCAGCGCCAGATGCTGCGTTTCCACTACGACCCCAAGAGAAAGGGCAACGAGGTCTATGCCAGCATCCACAACATTGATCCGGAGACAGGCCTGCCCGGCGACTCTGTCGGCGTATATACCAATTCGGGTGGCATGAGCCTGGACAACAACCCCATCCTGAACCGCCTGTACAACATCCTCGACGACCATGTGGTCATCGGTGATGTGGAGGACGGACATGAGTTCTACCGCACCAAGGGAGGCTCGCTGATTCGTGTGAGAAACGTGTCGCAGGGCGCACAGGGCATGCTCGTTGAGGGTACCCGCCAGGTGAACGGAGAGAGCGAGCCTGTGCCCGTGGATTACATCTACGACCAGACCAACGGCGGTAACGGCAAGAGCTACATCCTGGAGCAGTGCCCCGTGATGGGTACCCGGCAGACGGTGTTCAACATCCTGGGCCAGCATTCGGAGTTCAGCCGCTTCCGCGAACTGCTTGAGCGCAGCGAGCTGCTCGAGACCCTTCACGACGGGCAGTTTGCATGCAGCGACACCTGCCTGAGCGTGTTCAATAACTTCCACTACACCGTGTATGTGCCCACGAACGAGAGCATCGATGCCCTGATTGCATCGAAGAAGCTGCCCACCTGGGACGATGTGGCCGAGCTCGATACCATGTACGCAGACCAGCGTACCCTGGCTCAGAAGTACACGCAGCAGATCAATGACTTCCTGCGCTACCACATTCAGGACAACGCAATAGTGATCAATGGCAACAACACCACCGGCATAGACAACTTTGCCGACGACGGCTCGTTTGTCACTCCCTACGAGACGGCCGCTATCGACAAGCAGGCCAAGTCGTTCAGGAAGGTGGAAGTGACCACCGACCGTGAGGGCAGCCGCATCAGCGTCAAAGACCAGGCAGGCAACACCCGCAGGGTGATGACCGAGAAGCCCGGTGCTTTCAATCTCATGGCTCGTGAATACACCTACAAGGGTGTTGACAAGAGTCGCGCAACGATTATCCATAACTCGTCGTCGGCTGTAGTCCATCTGATTGACGGACCCCTTTTGTTTGAATAATGATCAATGAAAATCGATAATTATGAATAGAATAAGATTTGCAAGAATTGCAGGATTGATAGTTCTCAGTTGTCAATTGTCAATTGTCGATTCCTATGCACAGAAGGCTGGCGACATTATCAGCGGACAGGTGACCGATGCTTTCGGCCCCGTGATGATGGCCAATGTCATTGAGATAGACGCAGCCAACCGTATCACGGCGGCTGCCACGACCGATATGAACGGAAACTTCTCCTTCAAGCTGAAGAACCCGAAGGACAAGCTGAAGGTGAGCTATGTGGGATACAAGACGGTGCTGCTTCCCTTCAACACCACCCACTTCAAGATCCGCCTGCAGGACCAGACCACCATCAAGGAGGTGACCGTCACCGCCAAGAAGAAAGCCCAGGGCTCGGGTCTGGCCATCCCGCAGAAGGAAATATCCACGGCCCGACAGAGCATTGACATGAGCGAGTTCGAGGGACTCTCGATGACTACCGTCGACGAGGCCCTGCAGGGACGTATTGCCGGTCTTGACATTGTGGCCAACTCGGGTAACCTGGGTTCGGGCACCAGCATGCGCCTGCGCGGTGTGTCGAGTATCAATGGCTCCAGTGAGCCGCTGATCGTGGTCGATGGCAATGTGTGGGAGACCGGAAGCACGAAGGACTTCGACTTCTCCTCGGCCAATGACGAGAAGTTTGCCGAGCTGCTCAACGTGAACCCCGAGGACATTGAGAGTATCTCCGTGCTGAAGGATGCCGCCGCTACGGCCATCTGGGGCTCGCAGGGTGCCAACGGTGTCATCGAGATCAAGACCAAGCGCGGTGCACGAGGCAAGACCAAGGTGACCTACAGCTTCCGACTCACGGGCACCTATCAGCCCGAGGGCATGAAACTGCTCAACGGCGACCAGTACACCATGCTGCTCAAGGAGGAGTACTTCAATCCTCATCTGCAGGCCGGTGCCAGCGATGGCATCGACGAGATCAACTATAAGTCGGGCGGTGAGTTCTCTGAATACCAGATGTATAACAACAACACCGACTGGGTGAAGGCCGTGAAGAAGACCGGTTGGCGCCAGAACCACTATGTGGCACTGAGCGGTGGTGGCGAGAAGGCCAACTTCCGTATTGCTGCCGGCTATGACCATGAGACCGGTTCTATCATCAAGCAGCAGCTGGACCGCTTCACCACCCGCGTGGCACTCGACTACTTCGTCAGCGACCGCATCAAGATTGCCACCAACGTGGCCCTTACCTATACCGACAACCAGAAGAACTATGCCGACCTGCTCTCCGTGGCCTATCGCCGCATGCCCAATCTCTCTATCTATGAAGAGGACAAGCAAGGCAACCAGCTGGACAGCTACTACAACATGCAGCCCACGGTGAACCAGGTGTTCCGCGAAAACCAGCTGAAGGACTACAACCCCATAGCCCTGGCCAACCTGGCCACCAACGAGGAGACCAGCTACAACATTGAGCCGGAGTTCAAGCTGAACTACGAACTGCTGGGCATTGAGGAAGAAAAGTCGCGACTGACCTACGAGGGCAAGATCGTGTTCAACATCTTCAACCGCTACAACGACATGTTCCGTCCGTTGGAACTGAGCACCGGCGGCTGGAGCAGCAGCGATGCCAACCTGGCCACGAACAATGCCTATAAGAGCCTGGGTGTGACCACGACCCACACGCTGACCTTTGTGCCCCACTTCCGCAATCAGGACCACTCGCTGATGATGATGCTGCGCGGACAGCTGACCGACGGTACCAGCACCAGCCAGAACACCAGTGAGTACGGACTGCCTTCGGGCACCATCATCTCTACCAGTGCACCGGGCATCATCTCGAGCTTCAGCTCGTCGCCCGGCCAGTGGCGCAGCATCTATTTCACCTATTCTGCCCACTATGCCTTCAAGGGCCGCTATGTGGTGGACTTCTCCATTCGCCGTGACGGCTCGACGAAGTTCGGACCCGACCAGCGCTGGGGTAACTTCCCCGCCCTGTCGGGTAAGTGGATTGTCAGCGACGAGCCTTGGCTCAAGTCGGCACTGCCCTTCGTGTCCATGCTGGCCTTGCGTCCAGGCTGGGGTATCGTGGGTAACCAGCCCGGCGGCGAAGGACTCTTCTACAGCAAGTACACCGGCGGCAAGGGCTATCTGGACTATGGCACCGTGTACCAGAGCAACGTGCAGCTGAAGAACCTGAAATGGGAACAGAAGGAGACCTTCAACTTCGGTCTGGACTTCGGTTTCTGGAACGACCGCATCAATGGTAATGTGGAAATCTACAAGCAGAAGACCACCGACCTGCTCATGGGCAACCGTGCACTGCCCTCCAGCTCAGGCTTCTCGTCGCTGGCCTACCAGAACGTAGGTGCCATGGAGAACGTGGGCTGGGAGTTCAACCTGAACGGCAACCGCCTGTTCAAGGTGGGCAAGTTCTCGTTCGACTTCAACACCACCTTCGCCAACAACCGCAACAAGCTGGTGGAGATGGACGAGACCGTGCTGGCCTCGCTCAACGGCGACTTCGACCGCAAGAACGGCAGCTACCTCTCGCGTGTAGAGCTCAACCGTCCCTTGGGCGGCATCTACGGCTTCCGCTACAAGGGCGTCTACCAGTACAGCAAGTACAGTGAGGTGGAAGTGCCCGGCGTCAGCGGTCCCAATGCTCCTGTGGCACGCGATGCCGACGGCAACGTGATACTGGACAACTACGGACGTACGAAGCCCGTGGTGTTCTGCTACACCGGCGTCGACGAGGAAGAGAAGGAGTTCAAGGGTGGCGATGCCATCTACGAAGACACGAACCACGATGGCCAGATCAACGAACTCGACATTGTCTACCTGGGTTCCTCGCTGCCGAAGTTCACCGGCGGTTTCGGATTCAAGCTCCACTACGGGCGCTGGACACTGAACAACCAGTTCAACTTCCGCTACGGCAACAAGATCATCAACAAGGCACGCATGACGGCCGAGAATATGTACTCGAACAACAACCAGAGCCGCGCCGTGCTGTGGCGCTGGCGCGTCGAGGGCGACAACATGCCCATACCCCGTGCACTGTATAATTATGGTTATAACTGGCTGGGCAGCGACCGCTTCGTGGAAGACGGATCCTTCATCCGCCTGAACTACATGCAGCTCAGCTATGCCATGCCCCAGAAAACTCTCAAGTCGCTCGGACTGCAGCAGCTAAGCTTCTATATCTCGGCAAACAACCTGTTTGTCATTACCAAGTACTCGGGAGCTGATCCCGAGGTGGGCTACGGAGGCTATGGCGTCGTGACGGATAATGCACAGACACCGCGTGCCAAGTCGTTCACGGGTGGCGTTACGATTTCGTTCTAACCATCATCAAGAAACAGAAAAGCTATGAATATCAAGAATATCAAACAATATCTTTTGGGCCTGTGCGTGGCCGGCGGTGCTGCCGCCGTGGCCGGATGCAGTGACTTCCTCGACGTGCTGCCCCTGAACGACGTGGTGCTCGAGAACTACTGGACCAAGAAGAGCGACGTGACCAGCGTGCTCATGGGCTGCTATGAAAGCCTGCAGTCGGAGGATTGCATCACGCGCATGGGACTCTGGGGCGAGGTGCGTTCCGACAACATGAAAATAGGCGTCTCTGCCCCGAACGACCTGGAGCAGCTGGTCAAGGAGAACATCCTGCCCAGTAACCCCTTCTGCAACTGGGCCTCGTTCTATCAGACCATCAACCGTTGCAACATTCTCATCCACTATGCACCCCAGGTGCAGGAACTGGATCCAAACTATGCGCTCACGGAGATGAAGGCCAATATTGCCGAGGCCACCTTCATCCGCTCGTTGTGCTATTTCCACCTCATCCGCTCCTTCCGCGATGTGCCTTTCAGCCGTGAACCCAGTATCGACGACAACACGGAGTACCGTGTGCCTGCCGATTCGTTCAATGTGGTGCTTGGCAACCTCATCGCCGACATGGAGGCTGTGAAGGACGATGCCCCCCTCTATTATCGCAAGCCCAACCCCGACAGGCAGCAGGAGGAAGCAGAGCGCGACAACACCGCCCGTGTCACCCGCGCTGCCATGTATGCACTGCTGGCCGACCTCTATCTCTGGCAGGGCAACTGGGAGAAGTGCGTGGCATGCTGCGACTATGTCATCGACTTCAAGAAGGACGAGTATGAAAAGCTCCTGAAGCGCCGTCTGCAGAACGAGATTTACCTGTTTAACGACATTCCGCTCTATTTAGAGAAGGTCGAAAGCACTTCGGGCAACGCCTACAATGAAATCTTCGGTCAGGGCAACTCGTTTGAGAGCCTCTTCGAGATTACCTTCGACGAGACCCTCAACACCAACAACAAGAACACCTTCGTGAACACCTACTTCTACAATGGTGGCGGTAGCCAGCAGTCGAATGGCCGTCTTGCTGCCGTAGACGAGTTCTATGAGGGCCTGCCCAGTAAGAGTACGGAACTGTTCAACGCCAAGGACTGCCGCGTCTATGAGTCCATCTACCAGGTGGGAACCACGCAGTTCTATATTTCGAAGTATGCTGCCACCCGCGTCACGATCGACAATTCAAAGAGCGACTGGCGTCCCGACCTCAGATGGCGTTCCGACAGCTATGCCCACTGGATTGTATATCGTCTTAGCGATGCTATCCTGATGAAGGCCGAGGCGCTCATTGAGCAGGGCAGCGACCACTTTGAAGAAGCCTTCAACCTGGTGAACACCGTGAACAAGCGTGCCGTGAACTCACTGGCACCCGGTTCCGGCGAGGTGCTGAAGTTCGATGACTATGCAGAATCAAAGGAGAGCATGGAGAAGCTGGTCATGGACGAGCGCCAGCGTGAGTTCATGTTCGAGGGAAAGCGCTGGTACGACCTGGTGCGCATGGCCCGTCTCACGGGCAGCACGAAGGACCTGGCCAAGACCGTTACCAAGAAGCAGCTCACCAACATCAGCGGTATCCAGATTCGCCTCAACGACCCCAACGCGCTCTATCTGCCCATCTATCGCAACGAACTCAAGGTGAACCCCTATCTGAATCAGAATCCAGCCTATCACACGGGCGACGATGCTGACCTGAGTAAGAATTAAGTGAGATTGAACAATGACATTGAATATTGACAGATTGAAGATTATGAATAGCAAGATAAGAAACAACAGCAAATGGTTGATGGGCTTGGCTTTCGTCATTGGTTATTTAGGCTTCAGCGTTTCGCTGACCAGCTGCACCGACGACGACAGCGACCAGCCGCTGAACTTCTACTCCTCAGTGCGACTCACGGCTGCCGGCTTCATCGAGGCCGACAAGGATCAGTTCAGTGACTTCATTACCATTCTCGAACGTGCCAACTATCTGGGCATGCTGAAGACCTACGGAAACTATACCCTCTTTGCTCCCACGAACAGTGCCATACAGCAGTATCTCAAGGACAATGGCTATCCCTCGTTGGATGCCCTGCCCGTGGAGCAGTGCGACACGCTGGCCCGCACGCACATCGTGAAGGACAAGGCCTACTTTACCACCGACATGGGTGGCGAGGTGTCGCCCGTGAACATGAACGACAACTTCATCAAGATGACGTCGGACAGCGATGTGGTCAACAACAACGCCCTGCTCATCTACGTGAACAAGAATTCGCGCATCATCCAGAAGGATGACTCCGTGACCAACGGTGTGGTGCATGTCATCGACCACGTCATCACCGTGAGCAGCGATGCCCTGTCCATCCTGATGGAGCAGAACCCCAACCTCAGCCTCTTCTGTCAGGCACTCCGATTGACGGGTATGTGTGACTCGCTCACCAGATATGAGGACGAGACCTACACCGTAGACCCCGACTCCGCTGTTGGCGGCAAGGGCTTCAAGGTGCCCTACGGCAGCCTTGACGGAACCAGCTCGAAGCAGTGCCAGACGTGGTATCCCAACCGCAGGCTCTTCATGTTTACCGCCTTCGTCGAGACCGACTCCATCTATCGGCTCCACGGCATCAACAACATTGAAGACCTCAAGGCTTACGCCAAGCAGGTCTATGACGAGTCCTATCCTGAGGATGCCGGCAAGTATGACGAGGATTTCAAGGATCGCCGCAACCCCCTGAACCGTTTCGTGAGCTATCACCTCATCAACCGCAAGGGCTCGCGCGAGTACTGGGTTCACTGCAAGGGCCCCATCTACGAGCAGCGCTTCCTCTATAAGGTAGTTGACCCCGAGGACTATTTCGAAACCATGGCTCCCCACACGCTGATCCGATTCAGCAGCAACAGGGGCGAGGAAATCTACATCAACCGCAAGCCCCGCAAGGACAAGCTCAATAGGGATATCGAAGGGCAGTACCTCGTGCGTGGCGTTCGCGTGCTCAAGGACGAAGAGAGCGACGGCTACCAGCAGGAATGTGACAACGGCTGCTATCTTTATATTGACGACATTCTGGTCTATTCCCGTGAAGTTCGCAACAATGTGCTCAATCGCCGCATCCGCATTGACGGCAGTTGCCTCAGTCCCGACTTCATGAATTCTCGCGCGCGTATATATTATATGAATAAGGCAGAGCAGATGATTGGCTACAAATACGGTTATCTGGCCGACTTCAAGATGCACAACTCGCACACCTTCATTGGCTGCGGCAACGAGCAGACCGGATGGCGCCACTATCAGGGCAGCGGTGTGTGTATCACCGGCGAGAAGTTCGATGCTTCCGTGAAGCTGCCCCCCGTGCCCCACGACGGAACCTACGAGGTGCGTCTGGGCTATTCGCTGGGCGACGACCGAGGCATTGCCCAGGTCTATCTGAACAACGAGCCGTGCGGCATCCCCATCAGCTTCCGTAACTTTGACAGCAACATTGGCTGGGAACCCGATGACGAGGGCGACGATGAGGCAAACCGTGCCATTGACAAGGCCATGCGCAACCGTGGCTTCATGAAGGCCATGGACAGCTATGGCAGCGAGTCGGAGCCTTTCCGCTCCTATAGCAATGACGTGCGTCGCATCCTGGTTCGCAAGTATTTGCGTTCCGATCAGGAGAACTGGCTGCGCTTCCGCCAGATTCTTGAAGGCAGCACGCTCTACATGTCCATCGACTACATCGAGCTTTGTCCGAAGGATGTCTACGACAGTCCCGAGGGCGAGGATACACATTGATGCGAGACTGAAGATTGAATACAGACAATTGATAAACTATAATTGAGAATTATGACAACCAATATTAAGCATTATCTATTAGGATTCTGTGTGGGCTGCAGCACCGTGGCGCTCCTTTCGGCCTGCTCCGACTGGGACGACCACTACGAGGCACCCATGACACAGTCGGGCAGCGAGCTGACCTTGTGGCAAGCTATGGAGCAGCGTCCTGAGCTGAGCGATTTCCGTGAAGTACTCAGCAAGACCATGGTCATCAAGCAGCACAGAAAGACGGGCGTGAGCTATGCCGACCTGCTCAACGGGCGCCAGACCTTCACCGTGCTGGCACCTGTCAACGGCTCGTTTGACAAGGACTCCGTGCTCCGTCTGGTGGAAACCAACCGTGGCGACTCCATGGTGGTGCGCTCCTTTGTGGGCAACCATCTCTCCTACAGCCAGACCAACAGCTTCGACCAGCCTTCCGATTTCTTCCTGCTCAACACCAAGCGGGCCAGCATCGGCAACGGCGAGGCACTCGGCGTGCCCCTGAAGGAGGCCAACGTCAAGACCAAGGGCGGTGTGCTGCATGTGCTTCAGAACACCTTGCCCTATCGCTACAACCTCTACGAGATTCTGATCAACGACCCCCGCTATGCTGCCATCGGCGAACAGCTCAGCAGCTATGAGGAGGACGAGTTCAGTCCCACGCAGTCGGTCGAGGGTGGCATTGTCGACGGCGAGCAGGTCTATGCCGACTCCGTGTTCATTGAGCGCAACCGCCTGCTGGAGCAGGTAGGCAAGCTCTCGGCCGAGGACTCCACGTTCATTGCCCTGGTGCCCAGTGCCGACGAGTGGCAGCGCGTGTGGCAGGAGGCCATGAGCTACTACCGTTTCGACGAAAGCGTCGAGGGGGCCGACTCGCTGCAGCGCATCTGGGCCAACTACGCCCTGTTCAACGATGCCATCTTCAGCCGCACCATCCAGGCCAGTCCCCAGGACTCGCTGGTCACCTACGGATACAACAAGCACTATCCTCAGTACCACGTGTTCCACAAGCCCTTCGAGCCAGGCGGCATCCTCTATGGTGCCACCGCGGCCGAGTACAGCAACGGCACACTCTATACCACCGACCACTGGCCCTTCACCCCGCAGACTACCTACCAGCGTGAGATCAAGGCCGAGGGCGAGAGCACGAGGCTCATCCTTGAGAACGCGCAGTGCGACTACACCACCCGTGTGCACACGGCCGACAGCGTGTCCGAGAACGAGTACCTGGTCATCATCCCGTCGACCAATACCAGTAACTGGACCATGACTTTCAAGCTCGAGAACACCCTGGCAGGCACCTACGACATCTGTGCCGTGGTGCTGCCGCGTACGGTCTACGATGCCAATGCGCAGCTCAAGCCCTACAAGTTCCAGGCAGAGATCAACTATGTCGATGAGAAAGGTGAATCAAAGATGTTCGACTGCAATAAGACCAAATTCACTTCCGATCCCACCAAGGTCGACACGATTATGCTTGCCGAGAACTTCGTCTTCCCCGTCTGCAACTACGACCAGACGAACATGAAGTTCACGGTGAAGCTGAAGTGTAGCATTCTTGCGCGTGAGACTCCCAATTTCTCGCGCGAAATGTTCCTCGACTGCATCTATCTGCGTCCAAAAATGAAAAGTGAAGAGTGAATAATAAGCTACTGCTATCAATAAAACAAAGTATTATGGAAACAAAGATAACTGAAATAAACAACAGAAGAAGAACGACAAGAATGGCTCGGATGTTGCTCTGTGCAGCTTTCTTCATTCTTCATTCTTCGCTCTTCACATCTGTCTTTGCACAGGACAAGACTGTGAGTGGCGTTGTGACCGATGCTGCCACGGGCCAGCCGTTGGCTGGTGTCATTGTCGAGGCTTACGGCAACCATAAGTTCTCGTCGATGACCGACGAGAAGGGAGCCTATCAGCTCAAGGTGCCCGACTACGTGAGCAGTGTATGCATGCGCGTCGACGGCTACCAGCTGCTGCAGAAGACCATCGATCCCGCTACCGGTACCACCAATGCGCAGCTCTATCCCAGCAAGTTCTCACCTGTCTACCAGAGCACGACGCAGTCGTTTGCCAGTCGCACGGCCGATCATTTCGACAACACAGCCCGTCTCAGCATCGATCCCCTGGTGGCCGAGCAGTTGGGAGCCGACATCCACTCTGTCTCGCGCAGCGGTCAGCTGGGCATGGGCAGCACCATGTTCATCGGCGGTCTCACCAGCCTGCAGGCCAGTGCCCAGCCCTTGGTAGTCATCGATGGCGTGCTCACCGACATGCAGTATGACCGTGAAATGCTTCACGAGGGCTACTACAACAACATCCTGGCCAACCTGAACGTCAACGATATCGAGAGCGTCACCGTGCTCAAGAACGGTACCGCCCTCTACGGAGCGAAGGCTGCCGGCGGTGTGCTGCTCATCAAGACCAAGCGCAACCGCAGCATGGCCACCAAGATTGATGTCACCATCAATGGCGAGTACAAGCTCCTGCCCACGCTGCCCAAGATGATGAGTGGCGACGACTATCGTCTGTATGCCACCGAGATGCTCTCCGGCCTTACCGACAAAATAAGCAACCTGGAGTTCACCAATAGCGATCCCTCCAATTATTATTATAACACGTACCACAACAACACCGACTGGACAAAGGAAGTCTATCACAAAACCTTCGTGTCGAACTATGGCATCAACGTCCAGGGTGGCGACAATGTGGCTAACTACAACCTTTCGGTGGGCTATTCGCTGGGTGAGGCCACCCTTCGCGGCAACGACTTCTCGCGTTTCAATATGCGTCTGAACACAGACATCAGCGTGTTCCGCGGCCTTGACGTCCGTTTCGACGCTGCCTATAGCGACGTGAACCGCGACCTGCGCGACGATGGTGCTCCCGCCGACCTTTCAGCCGGTACGGTCACCTCGCCAGGCTTCCTCTCGCTCATCAAGTCTCCGTTCCTTGCTCCCCATGCCTTCGATGTCAATGGCAATCCCAGCCACTACCTGGCCGATGCCGACAACTACCTGGCCAAGGCCTTCGAGCAGGACGGCGAAATCTATGTCAATTCCGTGCGCTTGGCCAACCCGCGTGGCATTCTGCAGCTTGGCGATGGCCGCAACCGCAACCAGGCAGGCAACCGCATGGTGACCTTCAGCGTCACGCCGAAGTATCAGTTCAACCGTCACCTCTCCCTGCAGGAGCACTTCAACTTCACGCTGGTCAACACCAACGAGAACTACTACCTGCCCCTTGAGGGAACGCCTCCCTTCCGCCTGATGGCATCGAGCAATATCCAGGTCACCAACATGGCCCAGAGTATGGCCGCCCGCCAGAATGCCGTGATGAGCGACACCCGCCTGTCGTGGAGCAACCGTTACGATGCCCATAAGATCGATGTCATCGGAGGCGTGCGCTACCAGAGCAACAACTACAAGCTCACAGCCCAGCGTGGCTTCGATACCGGCAACGACAAGTATCCCAGCACCAGCTATGCCCGCAACTATCGCACCACCTGGGGTGCCGATGACAAGTCGCGCGACCTCACCTGGTATGCACAGGCTGACTACAGCTGGGCCGACAAGTACTATCTTGAGGCCGGTCTCTCGGCCGAGACCAGCTCGCGCTTCGGCGACGATGCCGACGGGCTGAAGCTCGGCGGGGTGGTCTGGGGCCTGTTCCCCAGCATCAATGCCGCCTGGGTGCTCACTAACGAGAAGTGGCTGGCCGGCGTGAAGGGCATCGACTACCTGCGCCTGAACCTTGGCTTCGACGTCACCGGCAATGACAACATTGACTATACTGCATCGAAGACCTACTTCGTGGCCAACAACATGCTCTCGCAGAAGGTCGACGGCAAGTCCATCGGCAACATCGGAAACACCTCCCTGGGATGGGAGAGCACCAGTCGTCTCACTGCCGGTTTTGAGGGCAACTTCCTCAACAACCGCGTGAATCTGCGCCTGAACTACTTCAAGGGCTGGACCAGCAACCTCGTCACCCTGCGCCAGCTGGCCTGGACCAGCGGACTGGCAGCCAACTGGAGCAACGACGGCAAGCTCGAGAACCAGGGCTTTGAGGCCGGCTTGGGCATCAAGGTGCTCAATCTGAAGGACTTCGGCTGGGAAGTAGGCGCGTCGGCTGGTCATTATGTGAACCAGATTACCGCCTTGCCCGACAATGGCAAGGCCTTCGAGACCAGTGCCTACGGTGCCACGATCCTCTCGCAGGTTGGCTCTGCCGCCGGTGTGTTCTACGGCTACAAGACCGACGGCGTCTATGCCACGCAGGCCGATGCTGACCGCGACGGCTACTATCAGGTCAATGAGCGTGACGAGCGCGAATACTTCGGTGCTGGCGACACACGCTTCATCGACCGCGACCAGAACGGCGTCATTGACGAGAACGACCGCTTCGTTATCGGCGACCCCAATCCCGACCTCTATGGCAACATCTACACTCGCCTGAATTACAAGAACTGGTCGTTGAATGCCGTCGTGCGCTATTCTCTGGGCAACGATGTCTACAACTATCAGCGCTCCCTGCTCGAGGGCGGCTCGCGCTTCTACAACCAGACCACTGCCATGCTCGACCGCTGGACGACCGAAGGCCAGCAGACCGTCGTTCCCCGCATCACATACGGCGATCCCATGGGCAACTCGCGCTTCAGCGACCGCTGGATCGAGGACGGCAGCTACCTGCGCCTGAGCAATGTCACGCTGAGCTATGCCATCCCCATTCGCAGCACCTATCTACAGGGCATCACGTTCTGGGGCGCTGCCTATAACCTCTTCACCATCACCCGCTACCTGGGCAGTGATCCCGACTGCGGCGTCAGCGGCAGTGCCCTGTTGCAGGGCATCGACCGTGGCCTGCTCTCCAGCTCGCGTTCCTTCGCCCTCGGTGTGAAGATCAACCTGTAAGGCCTACCCAAGCCCTCCCGAAGGGAGGGATGTTGGGTTAGATTTGCAACCAATGATTATTATTCATCAACAAACATACCACAATATGAATAGCATCACATATAAAAACATAAAAGGAACGGCTCGCAAGTGGCTCTTTTGTGCCTTGACATCCCTCCCCTTGGGAGGGCTTGGGTGGGCTCTCACTTCATGTTCCGACCTCATGGACACCGACTCCGAGCTGGTGGAGTTCCAGGAGGACAACCGCCTGCAGTCGCCCACCGACAGTGTCTACAGTGTCATGGGCATCGTCTACAAGCTGCAGGCCATTGCCGACCGCACCGTGCTCCTGGGCGAACTGCGTGGCGACCTCACCACCACCACGGCCTCGGCCAGCAAGGACCTGAAGGACATCGTGCGATTCGACATCGGCACTGACAATGCCTACAACCGCATCAGCGACTACTATGCCGTCATCAACAACTGCAACTATTTCCTTGCCAAC
>Ga0247611_10001343_pt1 | contig 44417 bp, 33 predicted proteins | sample 177DNAGHGhighgp2_FD_192422 | JGI IMG/M metagenome (GOLD analysis project Ga0247611, IMG submission 192422) | Sheep rumen microbial communities from Palmerston North, Manawatu-Wanganui, New Zealand - 1770 DNA GHGhigh gp2 | ecosystem: Host-associated > Mammals > Digestive system > Stomach > Rumen... | reverse complement strand
ACTTTGAGCGCATTCCGCTGGACTTGCAGCTCGGCGTGTCCAAACGGCTTGTCGGCTCGCCGCTGCGTCTGTCGGCTACGCTGTCAAGGCTGAACAACTGGGACCAGGGATTCATCAAGCACCTGGCCGTGGGTGCCGACCTGCTGTTAGGAGAGCAGTTCTATGTGTCGGCAGGCTACAACTTCCGTCGTGCCAGCGAGATGAAGGTCAGCGACAGCGATGGTGCCAGCAATCATGGTGCGGGCTTCTCCATCGGCGGCGGCCTGCAACTGGAGCGCTTCAAGCTGCATGTAGCCTACGCCAAATACCACGTGTCGGCCTCGTCGCTGTTGATTAACGTCAGCTACTCCTTATAACATGATAACGTCATAACGCAACTATATATGAAAAAAATTACGATAGCTATTGATGGCCATTCGTCGTGCGGCAAGAGCACCATGGCCAAGGATTTGGCCCGCGAGATAGGATATGTGTATGTCGACACAGGCGCCATGTACCGTTGTGTCACCCTGTATGCTCTTCGTCACGGCATTTTCAAGACGGTAGGCGATGCAGGTCAGGAGGTGCGCGAAATCATCGACCAGGATGAGCTGCGCCGGCAGATGTCAGATATCCAGATAACGTTTAAGTTCAATCCAGAGGCTGGTCGCCCTGACACCTACCTGAACGGTGAGCTGGTGGAAGACCAGATACGCAGCATGGAGGTGTCTAACCATGTCAGCCCTATTGCCACGCTGGGTTTTGTGCGCGAAGCCATGGTAGCCCAGCAGCAGCTGATGGGACAGGGTGGGGGAGTCGTCATGGACGGTCGCGACATCGGTACCGTTGTCTTCCCCAATGCCGAACTGAAAGTCTTCGTCACCGCCTCTGCCGAGGTGCGTGCCCAGCGCCGCTACGACGAACTGAAGGGCAAGGGCATGGAGGCCGACTATGCCGACATCCTGAAGAATGTGCAGGAGCGTGACTATATTGACTCCCATCGCGAGGTGTCGCCCCTGAAGCAGGCCGACGACGCCCTCCTGCTCGACAACAGCCACATGACCATTGCCGAACAGAAAGAATGGCTCCTGCAGCGCTTCCGTGAGCGGGTAGCGTAGTCAGACAGGGAAAGACAATGTCTTTGCAAATTGCTCATGACAGTTATGACAGATGACAGATGACAGTTTTTTGAATTTGAGAGGAAAGAGATATTAGTATATATATATATTATAATATATATAATACTAATCTTAAACGTCCACCAATTTTTCAATAACTGTCATCTGTCATTTGTCATTTGTCATCCATGAATAGCCAAAAATCGCCCACCCTGCCCGCTATCGACGAAACGTAATCTTCGAGGCTCGAAAATTACGGATTCGAGGCCACGAAATTACGTTTCGTTCTAATGTCTGGGTTTCCCGTTGCCTTACTTCTGCAAGGCGTCACGGCACTGCTCCATGAGCCATTTGGGGGTGCTGGTGGCGCCGCAGATGCCGACGGTATGGATGCCGACGAGCCATGAGGGGTCGATTTCCTCAGGGCCTTCTATGAGGTGACTGTTGGGATTGACGCGCAGGCACTCGTTGAAGAGCACCTTGCCGTTGGAACTCTTGCGGCCGCAGACGAAGAGCACCAGATCGTGGCGGCGGGCAAACTGCGAGATGTTGGGCATGCGGTTGGCAACGGAACGGCAGATGGTGTCGAAGCTGCGGAAGGTGGCGTCGGGCGAGATGTGCTGCTGGATATACTCAATGATGCGGTGGAACTCGTCGAGCGACTTCGTGGTTTGTGAATAGAGGAAGATGTCGCGGGAGAAATCGAGCTTCTTCACCTCGTCGAAGTTCTCGATGACGAGTGCCGTCGACTGCGTCTGTCCTACCAGCCCCAGCACCTCGGCGTGGCCTTTCTTGCCGAAGATGACTATCTGGGGCAGGCGAGGGGAGACCGTAGGGTGTTGCAGCGACTCGTCGTACTGTCGCTTGATGCGCTTCTGCAACTGGAGAACTACGGGGCAGGTGGCATCAATGATTTCGATGTCGTTGCGGCGGGCCAGTTCGTAGGTTTCGGGTGGCTCACCGTGAGCACGCAACAGGACGGTGACGTTGTGTAGTCGGCTCATCTGCTCGTGGTCGATGGTGATGAGGCCCATCTGGCGCAGACGCTCACACTCCATGCCGTTGTGCACGATGTCGCCCAGACAATAGAGCCCGTTGCCCTTTGCCAGCTCCTCCTCGGCCTTGCGGATGGCCGTGGTCACACCGAAGCAGAAACCGCTATCTTCGTCAATCTCAATGTTCAGCATGGAATATTTTTTTTGAAATTTGAAATTTGAAGTTTGAAATTTATGATTACCTGTTTGACTTCAATATATATAATTACTTGAGTAACTGGAAGTAGGTGTCGAGCAACTGCTGGGCGGCGGTGAACGAGGTCTGCTGTCCGGCCAGCACACTGCGCTCGGCGGCCTGTAGCTGCTGGTGAACGACGGGATTGTTGTAGAACGAGAGGCGCAGCTGCTCGTTGATGCTCTCGTACATCCAGTATTTCGACTGCTCGTTGCGGCGGTAGTTGAAGTAGCCGTTCTCCTTGACAAAGTCTATGTACTGGTAGATCATGTCCCACACCTCCTTGATGCCGTAGCCGTAGAAGCCGCTGTAGCACAGCACCTTGGGCGTCCAGCCACTCTCGGGCATGGGGAAGAAGTGGAGAGCATTCTGGAAGTTGGTGGCAGCCATGTGGCACTTGTCGACGTTGTCGCCGTCGCATTTGTTGATGACGATGCCGTCGCATATCTCCATGATGCCGCGCTTGATGCCCTGCAGGTCGTCGCCGGTACCCGCCAGCTGGATGAGCAGGAAGAAGTCTACCATCGAGTGGCACGCTGTCTCGCTCTGTCCCACGCCGACGGTCTCGACGAATATCTTGTCGAAACCCGCAGCCTCGCAGAGGATGATGGTCTCACGCGTCTTACGGGCCACGCCGCCCAGAGAGCCTGCCGTTGGGCTGGGGCGGATGAACGAGTCAGGATGGGTGCTCAGCTTCTCCATGCGCGTCTTGTCGCCCAGAATCGAGCCCTTGGAGCGTTCTGACGATGGGTCGATGGCCAGCACGGCCAGTTTGCCGCCTTTCTCCTTGAGCACGTGGATGCCGAACTCGTCGATGCTGGTCGACTTGCCGGCGCCGGGCACGCCGCTGATGCCTACGCGGATGCTGTTTCCGCTGTAGGGCAGACACTTGTTGATGACCTCCTGAGCCTTGGCCTGATGGTCGGGGTTGACGCTCTCCACCAAGGTGACAGCCTGCGAGAGGATGGTGACGTCGCCCTTGACGATGCCCTCCACCATTTCGGCGGCTGTGAGTTCACGACGGCGTATGCGTGTACGCTTCAGATAGGGGTTGATGATGCTGGGTTGTGCCACGCCGCTGTTCACTTGCAGGCCGGCATATTCTGAACTGTTCTCTGGGTGCTCCATGGAGTGGTATTTTTTTTTGAAGTTTGACGTTTGAAGTTTGACGTTTGAAGTTTGACGTTTGAAGTTTGAAATTTATGATTACCTCTTTGAAGTTGATGATTAGAGGCGATGAACTATTTACTATTGTACGATGTTCACCTTGATCGTGACTTTGGGCTTTTGCGGGTCGTTGGTAATCATCAGGATACGGGGACGCGTGCGCACCTTTTGCAGGTCGCCACGGATGGCCGTAATCTTCAGCTTGCCGTATTCCCCTGGCTGCAGACGGCTCTTGTCCAGCGAGATGCGCAGTCCGCTGGTGAACATCTGCAGCGACGAGATGTCAAGTTCTGCATTGCCCATATTGGCGATGCTGATGATTTCCGTTTTCTTGCTCTTGCCCTCAAACTGGATGTCGACGGTCTCGGCAGACAGCTCTATCTTGGGAGCCTGCGCGCTGTTGACGCCTGAGAATGAAGGCAGCAGGATGGCCGAGACGTCTATCTGGTGGTCCTGTCTGACTTTGTCGCCGGGGTTGCTTGCCAGGTAGACGGAGGTCTGTGTGAGTCCGTAGTTGTGCAGCTTGGTGGAGTTGAGGGTCACGGTGATGACGCCTTCATCGCCTGGCTGCATCCTTTCGGGTACGATGCTGGCTGAGAGGTAGGGCGGCAGGTGCATCAGGTTGGGCTGGTAGGTCTGCGTGCTGTTGTTGTAGATGTGCAGTTGCTGCACCAGTTGTTCGCCGCGGCTGACGTCGTCAAACTCCAGCTCGTTCTTGTCGAGCCGCAGGTCGCCCATGACGACAGGATAGTTGCCGGAGAGGTCGACATAGTGTTCGAGCACGATACCCTTCATCATGATGTAGACGGGCTTCTTGGAGCCGTCGGAATAGATGGCAGCCTGCTTGTTGAAGTGTCCCAGCTGGCGGGCATCGTAGGTCATGCGTATCTGGAACTTGTCCGCGATTTCTCCCTTGGGGTAGTCAACGACGGTGCAGTTGCAGTCGGGCACCACCTTGTCGATGTGCAGCTTGCGGTGGCTCTTGTTGCGCAGTTCGAAGACGGCGGTGACAGGTTTCTGCCAACCGGTGCGGCCAACGTCGACAGTACTCTTTTCTATTGTCAGTTTCTGTGCTGCTGCGGGGAAAGGTAAAAAGGTAATAAGGTAAAAAGGTAAAATACCTATTACCTGCCTCCATACCTTATTTGTATATTTCGTATTCATTTTCTTTCTTAGTTTTCTTTCTTTTTACTTTTTACCTTTAACCTTTAACACCATTGACGGCGCCGTAGCACGGTACTCAGGAGCGTAGGCACACTGAACGCTGCAGGTGCCCGTCTCGTACTGTCCGGCACGGTCGATGTAGTATTCGGTCTCTATCACATGCTTGCCCTTGGCCAGCCCGTAATAGTAATAGTTGGTTGCAAAGTCCTTGGGCGATACATAGGCACCATGCTGGTAGCCGGAGAGCTGCTTGACGGGCTCCATGCAGGCGGCACGGCGGTCGGTGACCTGTACGAAGTCGAGGTCGCGGCTGGTCTCGATGGTGAGGCGTATCTTGATGCGGTCGCCGACAGCGCATTGACCATTGACCGTTGACCATTGACCGTTATTGTTCAATAACAGTTCGCGCTTGACGGTGATGCCGCTCTGTGAGGCTTCGATGTCGGAGGTCTTCTGCAGGAACTGTGCATAGACGGCACCCCACGACGTTCCCTCGCTGGTCTTGGTGGCGGTAAAGGTCTTGCCCTGCGGCTCAGTGATGGCCGTCTTCACGTAGCCGATGCCTGCCGTGGCCTTGGAGGTCTCGATGGCCGTACCGTCGATGGCAAGGACGGTGGGCGTATAGTCTGTCGTCAGCTGGCTGCTGCCATTCAGGAAGGCGTAGATGGCATTGGTGCTGTTGATGGCGGTGTTCCAAGCTTGTGTGCGCTTCTCCTGCAGGAGCCAGCGGCGCATCTCGTCGACCGTCTGCTGGTCGTTGGGTGTCACCATCTGGATGGCCTCGATGGCAGCCACCTCCGTCGGTATCTTGTAGTCGTACCACGAATAGCTGGCGCGGCGGGTGTCGTAGTAGCGTCCCATCTCCTCAGTATAGACGGTGTACTCCTTCAGGCTCTGCACGTATTCGGCGGCTTTCTTCGTCTCTCCGTGCTTGGCCAGCACGACGGCTGTGAGTGCCTTCTCGTAGATGGTCTGTTGCTTGATGTCCTTCTTCAGCAGTTTAATCAAGTAGTCGTTGGCCGACTGTACATTGGGCGCCAGCTGACGGCCGTCCAAGGCACAGAGGTAGAGCCAGCGTAGGGCGGTAAACGAGGGGAACGACGGCTTGTGGCCCTTCTTCTCCTGCTTCTTCAGTTCCTTCACGAGGTCTGCCATCTCTTCGCCGATATAGTTGAAGGCCTTGTCCTGCATCTGGCGCGTGTCATTCTGCTGTCCCGTCATGACGTTCAGGCGCACCAGCATCTCCTCGATGGCCACGGTGATGTACGTGCAGCCACTCATGCCGGGATACCACGAGAAGGAACCGTCGCTGTTCTGCAATTTCCTCAGCTTCTCGACAGCCGTGGCGAGACGGTTGTTGATGCCGTTCTCGTCGAAGAAGTCTGCCAGGCGCTGCTTCTGTTCGGTCTCGCAGTCGGCATCTTGTACCCACGGTGTCTCAGCCAGCACGAGGTCTTTCAGTTCCTGGTTCTTTTCCAGTTGTGCGTGTAGGGATGTCTCGCTGCCCTGTTCGCGCTTCCACTGTTCGAAGACGCCCTTCACCTGCGGGCTCTGTGCCAGCAGCGTCTTGGCCAGCATATTGCTGTAGTAGCTGGCAGCCTGGTCGATGGCACTGTGCTCCCACGGTTCGCCGATGACGGGCAATGCCTGTACCATCAGCCAAGCCGGGTTGTTGGTGTATTCCACGGTCATCTTCTGCTGTGTGGTGCCCTGCGGGAAGAGTGCTGTCAGGTCGATGGTCTTCACGCCCGGCTCATGCTGGGTGTAGGGCACGGTCTTGGTGACATGCTCGCGGTCGGGCAGGATGGGCAGGTAGTGCTGCTCACCATCCGAGAAGCCATCACCGGCGGCGGTCACCTTGCAGATGAGCAGGGACACTTGGAACATGGAACAAGAAACCTGGAACGTCACCGTCCCCGTCTTGTCCGCTTCGACGGCAAAGGGCTGCTCCTGACTCATCACCACATTGTTGGTTTCTGGGTCGATGAGCTGCAGTTTGGACGTGCCACTGACTGCTTTCTCACTCGTATTGAAGATGCGTGCAGAAATCTGCGCCTCGTCACCCATGCGGACAAAGCGCGGCACGTTGGGTTGTATCATCACGTCCTTCTTGGCCACGGCCTCGCCGCCGATGCTGCCATAGAGCATCTTGGCGGTGTTGGCAATGCCCATGAAACGCCATGTGGTCAGACTCTCGGGCAGCGTGAACTTCACCACCACCTGACCTTTCTCGTCAGTGGTCAGGGTGGGGTAGCAGAAAGCCGTCTCCTGCAGGTTCTCGCGGAGTTGTACCTCCTGTTCTCCTTGCTTCTCTTCCGTTGCTTCGTCAGCCACCATGGCGGCCTTGGCATCGGTTCTTGCCACTACTACTTCTTTGGCTTTCAGCACTTCACCCGCTGCCATATCGTTGCCTGCTACGTCGAATGCACCGATGGCAGTCTCCTCCATGACTGCTGCACTCTTGGCCAGCGTACGCATGCCGCGAACATACAGTCTCTGAGGTACAAAATAGGGTAATACACTATTGTCGAAATGGCTGTATGACATCGTGGGAATCGTCAGGTAGGTCTTGCTCTGATAGCCTCTCCACGCCAAGGAGCCAGCATGGCGGAAGTACCACGATGTCGATGGCAGCGGCATGTAGGCCGTGGGCGAGAACGTCCACTGGTGGGGCTTCAGCTGGTCGAGGCTCTTGTCGTAGAGCACCGCCATCAGCGAGGCGTTGGCTGGTGTGCCATCGGGGTTCAGCACCTTCAGCCTCCATTCCTCCTGCTGACCTGGTGTCAGCCGGTCGCGGAAGGTCTCCCACGACAGGCGCAGTTGTTTGTCAGGCGTGGGTCGCTTGATGGTCTGCTGGTGTGTATAGCATACGCCGTCCTTCACCCATGCGTAGGTGACCAGCAGGCCGTTGCCGTACTCCTCCTTGTAGGTGAACTTACGGTTCAGCAGTTCGCCGCTTTTCTTGACTACACCACTCTCGATGACCTTGTCGCTGGCATAGATGCCATAGACGATGTGGAGGTTGGGGTCAGAGGAACCCACCTGCAGCGTGACGGGTGTGCCATCATTGGGGAACTGGGTGTGCGACACGTAGAACCAGTCGTGGGTCGTCGTGGCGGGCCGCTTGTCGTCAAGGCCGAATACGACGAACGTCATATTGATGGTGTCGGCCTCGCAGACAGCCTCCAAACGGTGTTCGCCGCTTTTTAATGGATAATTGATAATTGATAATTGATAATTGGCTGCGCACTGCTGCCACTTGCCGTTGTCGATGCGGTATCTGACGGTTCCCGCTATCTCCTTGCCAGCAGCATTGCAGCGGGTAAACGTCACCTGGGGCATCTGGTCGCTGCGTACCTGCTGGGGCATGTTGCAGGTCAGGGCGGTGGGTTTGGTGCCCAACGGCAGCGACAGCGTGCCACTGTGTGTCTCGCCAGCTGTGTCCGTCACGTCTGCATCGACCACGAAATGGTAGTACATGCGGGCAGAGCCGATGTCGTCAGGCAGACGCATGGGCATGGCGACATCGAAGGTGCCGTCGTCGCCCGTCGTGGCCTCGCCCTCGCTCAGCACTTCTTCCTGCAGGCCGCGTCCGAAGTAGCCACCCTCCCAATACCAGGAGTAGCTGAGCCACCAGTAGGCAACGCGGCGCTTGACGGTGTATTTCACCTGGGCACCCTGGACGGGTACGCCAGCGTAGGTCATGGCCTTGGCCTGCACACGAACGGTGTCACCGGCCTTGTAGCTCTCTTTGTATTCAGGAAACTCCACCTGGAACGTGGGACGCTTGTACTCCTCGACGCTGAAGCTGCAACTGCTGTTTGCTGCCCGGATGGTGAAACGGCCGTTCAGCAGGTTGGTGGGTAGCGTAAACTGGGTGGCACACTTGCCGTAGCTGTCGGTGGTTGCCTGCTGTTCGACTACCAGTTTGTCGTTGGCATCGCGCAGTGCAAAGGTCACCTTCTTTCCGCTGACGGCCTCGTTGTCGATGGCTGACAGGTCTTTCCAGACGATAGCAGTCACGCTGACGGCCTGCCCCGGACGATAGATGCTCCTGTCCGTAAAGAGGTTCAGGTGTTCCCTATTGTAACTCTGTTCGTAGTAGCCAAAGCGTCCGTAGGCATTAGCCGAGGGACTGTAGCAGTCGGTCTTCGTGACGGCATAGACCTCTGAGGGTGTGCGGTCACCCATGTCTTTTAGCAGTTCACCCTGGCTGTTGCAGGTGTGCTCCTCGATTTTCTTGGGTTTCTTCCAGCCGGTATTGTAAGCCATGCGCAGCGTGGCATTGGCAACAGGCTGTCCACTGCGGGCGTCGACAACCACATAGCGCACTTTGTTCTGGGGCATGGGTTGCGAGAGTACGCGCAGGCCTGATACGAAATACAGCTGGCGTGAAGGATTTGTCTGCGGTGAGGTAAACTCAATGAGATACACACCCGGTTCAAGGCCTGCCAGCTGGATGGAGTCTTTGAAGTACTCATAGTCGGCATGTCCATGGAACTGGAGTATGCGTGTGAGGTCCGCCCTGACCTGCAACTGCGACTTCAACTGCTTGTAGTCGTTGTTGGCATTCAGTTCGGTGTCACCTTTCAGCGGGGTGCGGTAGACCTGCATGGTTAGGCTCTGGACGTTGTGCAGCTCCAGCTGGATGGTCAGTGGCTCTTGGGGCATGGCCAACTGCTTGGAGAGCTGTGCAGAAAACGTAGGGGTTGTCAGTTCACGCTCCTCGTTCTTGAACCAGTTGGCGCGTTTCCAACTGCCCCATTTGGCCAGTGACTGTCTGACGTAGGCTATCTTCGTGGCATCGTCATCCTGATGCATGAGGCCATAACGCTTGATGGCTATCTCGCAAGCCTCGGGTAGGTCACCATAGACCTCTGCCAAAGAATCGAGCTGCGCGGTGGTGTCGAACGCATTTGCACCCGTCAGACAGGCCGCAGAGCGATTTCCGACGGCAGTGTAGTAGTCGTGCAGGCAGCGCCAAGCGTCCAGTTCGTTGCCAATGACGCTCAGCAGGTCGTCATTAAAATAGGTCTTGCTGTCCTTGCCGCTGATGACAAAAGGCTCGTAGTCGGCGGCGTGCTTGCCGGCCAGGATGGTGGGATGGGCCAACGCCTTTTCTAGATAGCTTTGGCTTTTGGTGTCGGCATCGTCGAAGAAGCCGCTGTTGTTTTGATACACCTTCGACAAGACGGTATAATAGACGGCTTTCAGCGCCTCGTCGTTGAGGCCCTCCGCTTTCTGCTCCAAACGGGAAACGGAAGAGCGCAGCGAGTCAGCTGACACTTTCGCCTGCAGGCGTGCGTGCAGCAACGTCGACTTCAACAGCTGGCCGTAGGCACTCTCCTTCTGGGCCTTCTTCTCAATACGTTCCAGTTGCTGGATGGCTGTCTGGGGAAGGTCTTTCTCCTGGGCTTCCTGCACCTGTTTCCATAACTGCTGATATGTTTGTCCTAATATTCCCATAGGCATAAGTAGCATTGCTGCCAGTGTGAAATAAACTTTTCGTATCATCATGCGCGAACTTTATTTATTATATACAAGGTACAAAGTTACGCATAAAAAGGGAATAGGACGAATAAAGAATAATGTATTAAGATTTTTTTGAGAATATTAGTGGACGCTGTTGCCTGCCGGTTCATCGTAGTTTCATCAGCAACATGCCGATGGCTATCCAGATGATTTCACGCACGCGGCAGATGATGCTGACGAAGATGCCCAGTGCTGCAGACAGTCCCAAGGCGGCTATAGACAGCACAAATCCGCCCTCCTGAACGCCAATCTGCATGGGCAGAAAACCGATGAGGTTGGCAAAGAGCGTGGTGAAGGCTACTATCAGCACACTATGCAGGTAGGTCAGCAAAAGTCCGTCAAAGCCGCCTCCGCAATCGATGCCGAACAACAGGAGCATGAACATCACCTCAAGGCTCTGCACCATGCGTGAAGCGTATTCCAGTACCAGGCTGGTGTAGAAGGCCCGAGTGTCCTGATGATACAAAGCGGCTATCTGGGCGTCGATGTTCTGTAGGGCCTCGGCGTGACGTTGCTGGAAACGTGTGCTCCAGCCTTTCAGTCCGGGGATTTTGGCTATCAGTCCTAATACGTAAATGACCAATCCGTGGCGATAGCCTCTTGAGAAGATGTAGAAGGCTATGAGGCAGAAGACGACGATGATGCCGAGGATGGTGCCGATGGCTACCGTGATGGGCATGTCGCCTACCAATACCAAGGTGAGGTAGATGAAGATGCTGATGAACCAGAACCAGAAGTGGGCAAAGAAATGCATCATGGCGTAGAGGATAACGCTGGACGTTGCATGCTGGTTGTCGATGTCCTTCGACAGTTCCATGATGCGGTAGGGCTCGCCGCCCAGTCCTCCTACTGGTGTAGCATAGTTCAGGGCGTAACCCGTGATGGTCATTTGGTAGATACGCCAGAAGAATTTCCGGCTGTCCAACTGGCGCTTTTCGATTTCCTCCTGGCCGACATTGCCAAAGATGATGGCACGCCACGCCAGAGCGTTCAGACCGTATACCACCAGCCAGATGCCGATAATGGGAATGAGCCAGTAGCCTGCATGGGTGATATGTTCCCACAACTCGACGAAGCTGACGTCAAACGTGAACAGCATGACTACGCAGGCAGCGCAGCCAAGGAAGAAAAAGAGGTTGTTCAAGCGTTGCTTTGTCCACTTCATGGCGTCAAACAGTAAATCGTCAAATCAGCAGAGGGTTTAGAGGCTGTCGGCAATCTTCTTGCAGAACGACTCGTGACGGTATCTGACATAGGTGTAGAGCAGGCCCATGCCTACGATTTCCCATACGAAATAGAAGGCAGGCACGTCGAGCAGGCAGAACAGGAACAGCCAGAAGGAACGGAAGTTGAAGGTCAGCAGACCATTCCAGAAGATGACGGGCAGAGAGGCATCGTGGAACTGCTTGCGCACCGACTCAGGCATGTTGTCCGTCGAGCCGAATCTCTCGCGAATCTTCTGCATCAGCCGCTGGAACTGGGGCGTTGTCTTCTCCTGCTTCTTGGTATAGTCGATATAGGTCTTCTGGAAGTAGCGCTCCACCTTGGGCGTGTCAGGACCCATCTGGTCGTAGATTTCCTGCTGACGACGGGAATTGTCAAGCTCGCTGCCCTTCTCGCCTTTCAGGAAGAAGAGGTGTATCTGGATGTAATAGTCGGCCAGTCGCTGCTGTCCTCCTGTTCCGGCGATGCCGGCAACGAGGCCCAGTGCATAGACCACGGCTGTAGCGATGAGGGCGTTCTGCTCGGTGTTGGCAATGCCTAACAGGGAGAACTCGATGTCGTGGTGCAGGTAGAAGCGATACACCATCAGGTGATAGATGGGTATGAACCACGCAAAGCCTGCCACACCGTCGAGGATGCGCCCCAGCCGACTCTTCTTGCCCGTCATGCGTGCCAGCTGGCCGTCCGTGCAGTCGAAGATGTCGGCCACCATCAGCAGCACGATGCCGATGATGTTCATCGTGAGTCCCCACATGCCACTGTAGTAGAAGCTGCCGCAGGCAAAGAAGAAAGCGCTGGCGGCACCAATAATCATCGACCAGATGGTGACGGTGTTGGGATGTACGTCGAACTTGGCAAAGAATACTGCCAGATAATAACAGAAGGGACGGATAACATGGAGGTCAAGCCAGTCTTCCGTCTCTGATGACTTTAGTGTTGCTTTAAATTTCTCGTCCACTTTTTTACCTTTTTACCTTTTCATATACGGCCTTAATGGTGTCGCAAACCACCTGCGTCTGTTCCTTGCGGCCCAGCGTGATGCGCAGGCACGACTCCAGACCCTTGTCGCCCATGAACTTGATTTTGTAGTCCTGTATCTTCAGGGCTTCCATCAGTGCCTCCTTCATTTCCAGGGGATATTTGATGAGGATGAAATTAGCCACCGACTTATATACCTTGAAGCCGGGCAGACCGCCTAACTCCTTCTTGTAGAGCTCGCGTCCCCACTGCATGTCGTCGGCTACGTGGCGGTAGTGCTCGTCGCTATCCAGGGCAGCCAGTGCGACGGCCTCTGAGAAGCGGTTGTAGCCTAAGTACTTGTTGACGTAGCTCAAGAATTGGTCGTGACCCTTGCCGATGAAGCCGAAGCCGCAGCGAAGACCAGGCAGGCCATAGAACTTAGACAGCGTGCGTGAGATAATCAGGTTGCTGTACTTGTTGACCAGCGGGGCAATATAGTCGGTGTCCGTGGATATGAAGCTGGCGTATGCCTCATCGATGAGTACCATCGTGTCTGAGGGGATATTCTCCATGATACGTCCCGTCTCCTCCGGTGTCAGACCGTTACCTGTGGGGTTGTTGGGCGATGCCAGCAGCAACATGCGGGGATGTACGCGGTTGGTGTATTCGATGACCTCGTCGACATCGTAGGCAAAGGTGTCCTCCTGCTCGTGCAGGGGGTACATCTCGAAGGTGCCGCCGCACTCGCTGGCCACACGGTTGTAGTACCACCACGAAAATTCGGGAATCAGAATCTTGGTATTGGGTGTCTGGGCGTCTCCTTGGCTGTTGATAGACAGGAAGTAGTGGATGGCATTCTTCAGCATATCTTCGCCGCCGTAGGTCAGCAGCACTTGCTCCTCGGGAACTTTATAGATTTCGCTCAGACGGACGCTGATGACGCTCTTCTTGCCTTCGTCATAGATGCGGGTGTAGAAACACAAGGTCTTGGGGTCAAAATTCTTAATGGCATCAACCACTTTCTGACTGGGTTCGAAATTAAATTCGTTTCTATCAAGATAATTCATTGTCTTCTTTTTTTGTTATTTTCAGCCTGCAAAGGTACGAAGAAAAAGGGATATGGCAAAAAAAAACGTCTTTTAATTTGGCTTTTCCCCCGAATTACGCTACCTTTGCAGAGTATTTGTCAATGAGAATATGAAGAATAGGACTTTTTTAGTGGCTCTTGCCGCAGTTTCCGTGCTGGTCTTTTCGGCTTGTGGTAGTAAGAAAAAAGGTGACGACATCATCACCCAGCGTATTGTGAAAAAGACCTCCAAGGAACCGATTCGTATGCAGGTTTATCATGACGACCGTGATGTGGCATGGATAGGGAAAAACTATCATGTCAGCGTCTCGCGCGAACCTGCCGACTCCCTGCCTATTGTGAAGGACGAAGAAGGGCAGAAGTTTGTCGACAACGTGTTCAAACTGAAGGTGTCGCGTCAGGATGGCTCGGTATTCTACAGCAAGCAGTTTACGAAGGCTTTTTTCCTTCAGTATATTCCTGAGAATTATCGTAAGTCAGGCATTCTGGAGGGTATCGTGTTTGACAAGGCCAATGGTGACTGGCTGGAGTTTGCCGCCAGCGTCGGTATTCCTCAGACCGACGAGTATATTCCCTTGATAGTCAAGTTGTCCCGCATGGGTGAGCTGGTTGTCAGCCAGGACACTCAGATGGATACCAATGGTGCCGAGGGAAGGTCAGGCCAGTCAGTTGAAGACGATGATGAGGATGGCGTTTAGCCCATCGCTGCCATTAGCTCCTTCCAGCGGTCGCTGAGCGTGGTCATTGTCGGCAGCACCATGTCGGCACCGGCATCTGTCAGCATTTGGTCGGGTAGGGGACCCGTATTAACCCCAAAGGTGAAGCAGCGGGCTGCTACGGCAGCTTGAATGCCCAATGGTGCATTCTCGACGACCATCGTTTCCCAAGGCTCGACGTCACATTTCTTCATACCTATTAAATAAGGTTCGGGATTGGGTTTCCCGTGCTTGACGTCGAAGGCCGTCACAATCAGTTCTTCCCTCAGTAACCCTTCGAAATCAATCAGCAACTTGTCTAGCAAAGCATGCTGGGCACTGCCCGTCACCACACAGATCTTCAGTCCGTCGGCTTTGATTTGCTGCATCAGCGTCTTGATGCCAGGCATGATTTGTGCAGGCGTCAGCAGACATTGTCGGGCAAACACCTCTGCCTTGTGGGCATACATCTCCTTCGCTTCGTCGTCGGTTAGCTCGCGCTGCCACTGTGCACGTGCCAACACCTTGATGGTCTCCACACCCCGCATACCTTCATACTGGTAGGCACCCTCGTAGGGCATGTCCAGGCCGAAGTCTTTCATCGACTGGTGCCACGATACGCTATGGTTCGGCATGGAGTCGTAGATGACCCCATCCATATCGAAAAGCACGGCTTTCGGGCTAAACTGCCCGAAGCCGTGATTTTCTAAGTATTGCTTGATTGCTTTCATAATTGTAATTAGCAATTAGTAATGAGTAATTATGATTACACTTTTGACAGATTTCAGCGCTTAAACAAATCATCATTACTAATTTCTCATTACTTATTTCTCATTGGCCAGTCTGGCCTTGATAGCCTTGCTGTCGGCCTCGTAGCCAGGCTTGTCGAGCAGGGCAAACATGTTCTTCTTGTAGGCTTCTACACCAGGCTGGTTGAATGGGTTCACACCGAGCACGTTGCCGCTGATGCCACAGGCAATCTCGAAGAAGAAGATGAGTTGCCCAATGTAGTACTCGTTCAGCTTGGGCACGCTGATGCGGATGTTGGGCACGCCACCATCGACGTGAGCCAGACGGGTACCCAGCTCAGCCATCTTGTTCACCTCGTCCACACGCTTGCCAGCCAGGAAGTTCAGACCGTCCAGATTCTCTTCGTCCTCAGGGAAGAGCAGCTTCTTCTCAGGCTCCTCGATGCTGATGACGGTCTCGAAAATGGTGCGCTCGCCGTCCTGAATCCACTGACCCATAGAGTGCAAGTCGGTGGTGAAGTCGACGCTGGCAGGGAAGATACCCTTCTTGTCCTTACCCTCGCTTTCGCCGTAGAGCTGCTTCCACCACTCGCTGAAGTAGTGGAGCTTGGGCTGGTAGTTCACCATGATCTCAATCTTTTTCCCCTTGCCATAGAGTGCGTTGCGGACGGCAGCATACTGGGCTGCCGGGTTCTCCTCAAAGGCAACGTCCTTGCCGCAAGCCTTCTCCATGTCCTGGGCACCCTTGACGAGTTGCTTGATGTCGAAGCCGGCACAGGCGATAGGCAGCAGACCCACGGGCGTCAATACTGAGAAGCGTCCACCCACGTTGTCGGGGATGATGAAACTCTTGTAACCCTCCTTGTCAGCGCAGGTACGGGCAGCACCGCGCTTAGCGTCCGTTACGGCTACGATGACCTTCTTGGCCTCCTCCTTGCCACGCTGGGCCTCGCACTGCTTCTTCAGCAGGCGGAAGGTCAGGGCAGTCTCTGTGGTCGTTCCCGACTTCGAGATATTGATGACGCCAAATTTCTTGTCTTTCAGATATTCGGTTAGCTCAAAGAGATAGTCCTCGCCGATGTTGTTGCCGGCAAAGAGGATGATAGGATTCTTCTTGTCCTGAATCAGCCAGCCGAACGAGTTGCTCAGAGCCTCGATGACGGCACGGGCACCTAAGTACGAACCGCCGATACCGGCAACGACCACTGCCTCGCAGTTGTCGCGCAGCACCTTGGCTGTGGCCTCAATCTCGTCGAGGAATGCGGGGGTTATTTCTGTGGGGAGGTGCAGCCAGCCGAGGAAGTCGTTACCAGGGCATGTACCCTCTTCCAAGGCCTGCTGAGCGTTCTTTACGCATGGCTCGAAAGCCTTCACGGCGCCAGCTTCCAAGAAGCAGGCAGCCTTTGTGATGTCAAGTTTGATGTTACTCATAGTTTTAAAGTTTTTACCTTTTTATTTTTTTACCTTTTTACTTTTATCGGAATGAGTCTGTTAACAGTTTGATTTCAATCTGTGGTGAGATGCGCTCGTACAATATATTATATACGGCATCGAGGATGGGCATGTTGACGTGGCAGTGACGGTTGATTTCCTTCATGCACTTCGTGCCGAAATAGCCCTCGGCAATCATCTCCATCTCTATCTGGGCACTCTTGACCGAGTAGCCCTTGCCTATCATGGTTCCGAAGGTGCGGTTACGAGAAAAATTGCTGTAGCCTGTCACCAGCAGGTCGCCTAAGTAGCAGCTGTCCGCGATGTTGCGCTCAATGGGGTGTACGACCTTGAGGAAGCGTGCCATCTCCTGTACGGCATTAGCCATCAGCACGGCCTGGAAGTTGTCGCCAAACTTCAGTCCGTTGCAGATGCCGGCGGCAATGGCGTAGACATTCTTCAGCACGCTGGAATACTCGATGCCGATGACGTCCGTCGATGTCTTGGTCTTGATATAGTCGCTCGTCAGGATGTCGGCAAAGGCCTGCGCCTTCTCGTGATCTGAACAGCCCACGGTGAGGTAGGAGAGTCGTTCCAGCGCTACCTCCTCGGCATGTGAGGGACCGCCGATGCACGCCAGGTTCTCATAGGGCACGTCGTAGACCTGATGGAAGTATTCCGAGCATGACAGGTTCTCGTCGGGCACGATGCCCTTGATGGCCGTGACGATGAACTTGTCGCGCAGTCGTGTCTTGAGTTTCTTGAGGTGGCTCTTCAGGTAGGGCGACGGCGTGACGAACACCAGCGTGTCGTACACCTCGGCAATCTTGTTGAGGTCGCTGGAGAACGTAATCTCGTCGATGTTGAAGCGCACACTCTGCAGATAGGCAGGGTTGTGTCCCAGTCTGCGGAAGTCTTCTATCCGGTCGTCGCGTCGCATATACCAGCCGATGTGGTGCGTATGCTGCACCACAATCTTGGCTATGGCTGTTGCCCAGCTGCCGCCACCGATAATTGCTATTCTACCGCAGTCAAACATTCTTTTTTGAAGTTTGAAGTTTGAAATTGATGATTACCTCTTTGAAGCGTGAAATGGATGATTACAGGGCTTGCGCCTTCTCAATCCAGGCAGCGACTTCGTCAACCGAGGGCTTCTGCATGTCGAGCTTGTACTTCTTGACGATGTCGCCAATCTTCTGCTGCAGGCCCTGGGCCTTCTCAGAGGCAATGTTTGCAACGAGGTTGAAGCCGGCCTTGCGGAGTACAGGAACCCACTCCTCGGCGACGCCAATCTCGGCCCATTCAGCAGGGGTGCTCTGAGGAATCTTCTTCTCAGGCTTCATCTGTGGGAACAGCATTACCTCGCCGATGGCAAACTTACCCGTGAGCACCATCACCAGACGGTCGATACCGATGCCAATACCGAAGGTGGGAGGCATACCGTATTGCAACGCACGGAGGAAGTCATGGTCGATGATCATCGCCTCGTCGTCGCCCTTGTCGGCCAGCTTCATCTGCTCTACGAAACGCTCCTCCTGGTCGATGGGGTCGTTGAGCTCAGAGTAGGCGTTAGCCAGCTCCTTACCGTTCACCATCAGCTCGAAACGCTCGGTCAGTCCGGGCTTCGAGCGATGCATCTTGGTCAGCGGCGACATCTCCACAGGATAGTCGGTGATGAAGGTCGGCTGGATGAAGCTGCCCTCGCAGAATTCGCCAAAGAGCTCGTCGATGAGCTTGCCCTTACCCATGGTCTCGTCGACGTCCATACCCTTTGAGAGGCAGAACGTGCGAATTTCCTCCTCGCTCTTTCCGTTGCAGTCGAAACCAGTCTTCTCCTGGATGGCATCGAGGATGGGCAGACGGCGGAAGGGTGCCTTGAACGAGATGACCTTACCGTCAATCTCCACTTCGGGCTTGCCATTCACGGCAGTACATATCTGCTCCAGCATGTTCTCGGTGAAGGTCATACCCCACAGCAGGTCCTTGTAGCTGACATAGAGCTCCATGCAGGTGAACTCCGGATTGTGGGTCTTGTCCATGCCCTCGTTGCGGAAGTTCTTGCCCATCTCGTAGACACCTTCGAAGCCGCCCACGATGAGGCGCTTCAGGTAGAGCTCGGTAGCAATGCGCATGTACATATCCTGGTTCAGCGCATTGAAGTGGGTGATGAACGGGCGAGCCGAGGCACCACCAGCAATGTTCTGAAGGATTGGTGTGTCCACCTCCGTATAGCCAGCATTGTCGAGAATGCTACGCAGCGTGCGGATGATGGTGGCACGCTTGAGGAACGTCTCCTTCACGCCTGTGTTGACCACCAGGTCGACATAGCGCTGACGATAGCGCAGCTCAGGGTCATCGAAGGCGTCGTACACCTTGCCGTCGGCATCCGTCTTGACGACGGGCAGCGGCTTCAAACTCTTGCTCAGCACCGTCATCTCCATCACGTGAACGCTGATTTCGCCCGTCTTGGTGCGGAAAACATAACCCTTCACGCCAATGAAGTCGCCCAGGTCGAGGAGCTTCTTAAATACAATATTATATAGGTCCTTGTTGTCGTCAGGACAGATGGAGTCGCGCTGTACGTACACCTGAATACGTCCCTTGGAGTCCTGTAACTTAGCGAAGGCAGCCTTACCCATGATGCTCTTGCTCATGATGCGGCCGGCGATGCTCACCATACGGCTGTTCTCGGGTGTGGCGGTCTCGCGCACGTCGTTGCCGTCTTCATCTTTGCCGATGACGGGCAGATCCTCGAAATCGTTGACGATATCGGTACTCCATGCTGTTACGGGAAATTCTGCGGCGGGATAGGGATTGATGCCCATGTCGCGAAGCTGTTGCAGGCTTTCGCGCCTGCCAATCTCTTGTTCACTGAGTTCTAAAACGTTCATCTCTTGTTCTTATATGTTCATATTAGGTTGCAAAGTTACGAAAAAAAATGAATTAATGGTTATAATTATAGAATATTTTGTCACTTTGCAAAAAATATCGGACAAAAATTTGGTTGATAACGAAAAAAACACTACATTTGTGCCACTAAAGCTATAAAATTATGATTCAAGACAACATTAAGACGCGAGTTGTAGGTGTTGATATTAATCTCGATAAGACGACATGTGCTATCGTGGACATCCGGGGTAACATCATTACTTCAACTTCATTTGCTTCCGCCGACTATCCTTTCATCGGCGACTATCTTGCCGTGCTCAGTGAGCATATTCTGACGATGGTAGAGGCAAACGGAGGCTATGAAAGTGTCCGTTCGGTGGGTCTCAGCATCCCCAGCGGCAATTTTCTGGAAGGCAGTCTCGTCAATTCCCCCAATCTGCCCTGGAAGGGTGTCATCCCCCTGGCAGCCATGTTGCGTGACCGTCTGGGCATAGCCGTGGCATTAGGAAACAATGCCCACGTGATAGCTTTGGGAGAATATACGTTTGGTGCTGCCCACGGTATGAAGGATTTTGTCGTGGTATCTATTGATAGTGGACTGGGCAGTTGTTTCTTCAGCAGAGGCTCGGCTCATCTGGGTGCCAGTGGCTTTGCCGGTGAGATAGGCCATACCTGTCTGATTCCCAACGGTCGTGAGTGCGGCTGTGGCAATCGGGGATGTCTGGAGGCCTATACCGCCACCAAGGGCATCATCCGTACAGCCCAGGAGGTGATGGCCGAGAGTGACAAACCGTCGCGTATGCGTCAGGTGGAGAAGCTGACACCGCGCATCATTGCTACCTTCTGTGACGATGGTGACGAGTTGGCCATCGAGACCTTCCGTCGTACGGGCTATTGGTTGGGATTAGGCCTGGCCAATTATGCTTCTGTGGTCAATCCCGAGGCTTTCATCTTCACTGGTGCCGTGTCGCGGGCTGGCAAGTGGCTGCTGGAGCCTGCCAGCGAGTCGTTCGAGCAGCACGTCTTCCACAATGTGGAGGGCAAGGTGAAGTTTGTACTGTCCAGTATCGAAGACAACGTTCGCAACGTGCTGGGTGCCAGTGCACTGGCATGGGAGGTACAGGAGTACTCATTGTTTAAGTAATCATCAGTAGGAGTGAGTTTTTATGAATACATCTATCAAATCTAAGGTGATTGGTATTGACATCGGTGTCAAGGTGACGACGATTGCTGTTGTCGATTTACGTGGTACTATCCTGGCCAAGGACTATCTGCCTACGGTGGACTATCCTTTCGTCAATGATTATGCCGAAGCCCTGAGCGAGCGCATCGTCATGCTGGCCGAGGCCAACGGAGGCTATGAGACCATCCGCTCGGTAGGTGTCAGTGTTGCCAGTGCCAACTACGTGACGGGGTGTATTGAGAATGCTTCCAACATGCCGTGGAAAGGCATTGTCCCGCTGGCTGCCTTGCTGCGCGACCGTGTTGGCCTGGCAGTGGCTGTGGGCAACGATGCCCATGTGACGGCGATGGGCGAGTATGTCTTTGGTGCTGCCCACGGTATGAATAATTTCGTTGTTGTCTCGCTGGGTCATGGTGGCCTGGGCAGCTGCTTCTTCTCCGACGGACAACCCCATCTGGGACATCTTGGCTTTGCCGGCGAGATAGGACATTGCTGCATCGAGGACCATGGACGGCAGTGTACGTGTGGTCGTCAGGGCTGCCTGGAGGAGTATGCTTCGGCACGCGGTCTGGTACACACGGCCCAGGAACTGTTGTCAGCGAGCGATGCACCCAGTCAGCTGCGTGCCATGGACGAGCTGACGCCCGAGGTGATTGCCCAGTGCTGCGAAGCAGACGACGAGATTGCCAAGGAGGCCTTCCGTCTCATGGGCTCCCAGCTGGGACTGGGTATGGCCAACTATGCCACGTTGGTCAATCCCGAGGCCATCATCTTGGCGGGTGAGATGAACATCTACAGCAAGTGGTTCCTGCCTGCCCTCAAGCAGTCGTTCGACGAGCACGTCTTTGGCAACATCCGTAACCAGGTGAAGCTGTTGGTGTCCGAGATGGACAACAGCGAGCGCGACGCACTGGGTGCCAGTGCCCTGGCCTGGACGGTCAAGGAGTACTCCCTCTTCAAGTAATATCGCTTCATTACATTACTACTCTAACTTTTCATCTACTGAACTTTTATTATCATACTATGGAATTGACAAATGTAAAACATCTGGTTGTTGGTATCGACATCAGCATCGCCCTGACGACGTATGCTGTGGTGGACTTGCGTGGCAACATCATTGCCCAGGATACTTTCAACACGTTGGACTATCCGGACATCGAAGACTATCTGACGGCACTCTGTGAGCGCATTATCACGTTAGTCGAGGCCAACGGTGGCTACGAGAATGTGCGTTCAGTGGGTGTGTGCTGTCCCAGCAGTAACTTCCTGACAGGATGCATCGAGAATGCCCCGAACCTGCAATGGAAGGGGGTCATCCCCTTGGCTGCCCTCATGCGCGACCGACTGGGACTGGCGGTGGCGCTGATCAACAATTCTCAGTGTACGGCATTGGGTGAGCAGGCTTTTGGTGCTGCCCACGGCTTGAAGGACTTTATCGTCATCACGCTGGGACACGGCATGGGCAGCTGTATCTTCTCCAACGGCAAGATGCACATGGGGACCAGGGGGTTTGCCGGCGAGGTAGGCCATACCTGCGTAGTGCCTAACGGTCGTGAGTGCGGCTGCGGACACCGGGGTTGTCTGGAAACCTACTGCGCTGCCAACGGCATCGTAGCCACTGCCCGCGAACTGATGGCGGAGAGCAGCGAACCGAGTTTGATGCGCGATGTCGCCGAGTTGTCGCCGAGTGTGATCTCTGGCTTGTGTGACAAGGGCGATGCCCTGGCCATCGAGACATACCGCCGTACCGGTGAGATGCTGGGACGCGCCCTGGCCAACTATGCCTCCATCCTGAATCCCGAGGCTATCATCCTCACCGGTGGCATCCCGCTGGCTGGCAAATGGCTGTTGGAGCCCACCAATCGCTCGTTCGAAGAGAACGTCTTCGGCAACATCAAGGGCCAGACGCGCCTGTTGGTATCGCACATGAAGAATGGCGAGCGCGACGTGCTGGGAGCCAGCGTACTGGCTTGGCAGGTCAAGGAGTACTCGCTGTTTCTGTAAAAAACAAAAGGCAGATTTCCCTCTGCCTTTTTCCTTAGTATTTAAACGAACTGCCGCCCACAAACTCGCGCATGATGGAGGTGGGTGGTATTTCTTTGTCCGACACCGGCAGGAAGCAGTGTATGAACTTCATCAGCCGGTGGGCCTCTGCATATTCCGGGCAGTTTCTGGGCACCTGTGCCAGTATCAGCTCGGCGTGGATGCGCAGCACGGCAAACTCGATGTTCAGCGCCGAGTTGAACAGCACGTCGGCCGTCTCCTGGAACGGAAGTATCCACTTCTCCTCAGCCTCGCAGACGTTGCGCCACTGGGCTATCGACTCCTCTGCCTTGTAGGCCCCCTTGTTGTAGTCGCGGATGATGCGGCGCAACAGTCGGTTGTCGCGCGTCGGTATCCAGTTGTGGTCATCCAGCGAGATGCTGGTCAGCGCCGAGATGTATATTTTGTACTTCAGCAGGTCGTCGATGTCCTTGGTGAGCAGCGGGTTCAGGGCGTGGATGCCCTCGATGATGAGCACCGTGTCGTTGCCTAACTTGAGTTTCTTGCCGTTCCACTCGCGCTGTCCAGTGACGAAGTTGTATTCGGGTATTTCCACGCGTTCGCCCTGCATGAGTCGTTTCAGATGCTCCTGCAGCAGCCTGTACTCCACGGTCTCGATGTTGTCAAAGTCGTAGTCGCCGTTGGGCAGCTTGGGGGTGTCGACGCGGTTGACAAAGTAGTCGTCGGTCGAGAACGATACCGGTCTGAGTCCGCAGGCCAGCAGCTGTACGGACAGTCGCTTGCAGAACGTCGTCTTACCCGAGCTGGAAGGTCCCGTGATGAGTACGATGCGCGTGGGGTTCTGCTCGCGGTGGAAGCGGCGTTCTATCTCTTCGGCTATCTGCACGATCTTCTTCTCCTGCAGGGCCTCGCTGACCTGGATGAGTTCCGAGGCATAGCCGCGCTGGATGGCACGGTTGACGTCGCCGGCGTTCGACAAGCGCATGATGATGTCCCAGCGCGTCTTCTCGGCAAACATCTCGAACGTCTTCGGCTGGTCCACGTATTCTGCCAGCTGGGAGGGCTTGTTCCAGTCGGGCACGCGCAGCAGCAGTCCCTCCTCGTAGCGGTCCAGTCCCCACACCTTCAGGTAGCCGGCACTGGGCACCAGCGGACCGTAGTAATGGTCCACGGTGTTGCCCAGCGTGTAGTAGTCGGAGTATATCTGTCCGCACGTCTCCAGCAGTTTCACCTTGTCGGTGAATCCGCACTCCTGGAAGACACGTATGGCCTCTTCGTTGGTGGCTTCCGTACGTCGGAACGGCATGTCCAGGTCAATGATTTCCTGCATGCGCTGCTTGATCTGCCGGAACTCCTCGTCGTTGATGGTCGTTCCGTTCTTCTTCTTGAGGTTGCAGTAGAAGCCGCGGCACAGCGAGTGCTCGATGAAGAGTTTCGAGCCCGGCAGCACGTCCTGTGTGGCTTTGTAGAGCACGAAGCTGAGGCTACGGACGTAGACGCGGTGCCCAGAGCCTTCGCGGGCGTCGAGAAACTCCACGTCTCGGTTTTGGTACAGGCGGAACTTCAGCCCCTGTGACACGTTGTTGACTTTTGCCGACACGACGGGATAGGGCAGGGCTATCTCCTTGGCAAACTCGTGATAGACGTCCAGCAGCGATGTCCCCTCGGGGAAGCTCTTCGTCACGTTGTTGTTCTTGCAGCGTATTTGTAGCATACCTAGATGTATAATGATTAGTCTTTAATGTACCGTCTTCAACTATCTTTTTGCAAAGGTACGAATAAGTGAGTGAAAAAACAAATATATTGGGACTTTTCCGAACGAGAAACTATTTCTTCGAACCGTTTGTCTCCGTTTCGTCTCAAGACGGTTGTAAAACCAAACAGGGTATAAAGTTTGTTAAATAACCGTAAATATACCCTCTTCCGCCCTCCGCCTGCCACCCTCCGCATGGCTCCCTCCACCATCCACCTTCACCCCTCCGCGCCCCACCTCGGACACCCCGTAGCGGAGCCCTTTGGAGCGCCGTGCAGGAAATTTTCCTGCGCCGTGCAAAGATATTTCCTGCACGGCATTTCCCGGGCATCTGCTGCCTGCTTCCACCCTCCCTCCAGCATCTCTCCGCCACCCTCTCTCCCATCGCCCAAAACATGGGGGGAGTGAACGCCTCTCTTACATCTCAAGCGTCCCCCCCACTATAGGGGGGACTGAGATAGTAAGAGGGGAGGCGTTCCTGGGGGGTGCGATGATGCAACGGATTCGAAAAATTTTTGTACCTTTGCAACCAGACAACAAACGTGTAGACGGGACAGCAGTCAAGCAAGACTCTTGCGATAGAGGTAGAGGTGGTGGTCGATGACGCGGTCGACGGAGAATTCCAGTTCGGCCTTCTGGCGGCTGGCACGGCCCATGCGCTGGCGGAGGTCAGGGTCGTTGATGAGCTGGCGCAGACGGTCGGCAAGGGCCTGAGGGTCCTTGACGGGTACGAGGAATCCGTTGACGCCGTGGACGACGGTGTCCTTGCAGCCGTAGGAGTCGGTGGTGACGATGGGCCGCCCGATGGCTGCGGCCTCGATGAGCGACTTGGGCAGTCCCTCGCGGTAGTAGCTGGGCAGGGTGACGATATGGCTCTGCTTGAGCAGCTGGCAGACATCGTTGCGGTGGCCGAGCCACTGGACGTACCGGCCGTCGCACATGGCCTGCAGCTCGTAGTCCTTGTAGCCCTTGGGGTTCTTGTGCAGTCCGCCGCAGAGCTGGAAGATGACGCGTCCCTCCATCTCGGGACGCAGCAGTTCGGCGGCCTTGATGAGTATTTCGATGCCTTTTTCACGCACCATGCGTGCGGTGAGGATGACCTTGATGGGCGGGTAGGGTGGCTCAGGGGTGTAGGCGAACTCGGTGAGGTTGACGCCCGAGCCCTTGATGTACTCGCACTGGTCGGTGGTGGCTATGCGCCTGCTGATGAACAGCTGGCGGTCTTCGAGGTTCTGGAAGATGAGCGACACGTGCTGGCGGCGGTTGGCATAGCGCATGGCGGCCAGAATGAGGCGTGTCTTGAAGCTGAAGCTCTCGCCGGAGAAGAGTACGCCGAGTCCGCTGACGGCATTGACGACGCCCTTGATCTTGGCCAGCTTGGCGGCGATGCCTCCCCAGAGGATGTTCTTGACGCCGACATGGTGGACGACGTCGGGACGGTCGTGGCGGTAAAGGCGGTAGAGGAACCACAGCGTGCGTAGTTCTTCGAGCAGGTTGGTGCCCGTGGGGTTGATGGGCAGGTCTATCATCTGCAGGCCCAGGGCCTGGACGTCGCTGCGCTGGCCGGTGTCTTTGCAGACGATGCGCACCTGCCAGCCGTCCTGTTGGGCGGCAAGTGCTATCTCCTTGCGGTGTGACAGGAAGAACCTGTCCTCGTTGACAACCATGTAGAGCTTTGGCATAGGTACTGTTGCTGATTTAACGTTTGGCGGGGAGGGTGATGAGTTTTCCGAGGTCGAGGTCCTGCTGACGGTCGTCGAAGGGTTGCAGGCCGGCCCAGTCGAAGAAGGTGAACTCACCGAAATAGATCTTGCCGCCGACGTAGAAAAAGTCGACGCGCACGAAGGGGATGCCCTCTGAGAGTCGGGCGGCCAACTGCTGCATCTCGTCGAAGGCTTCGGGGCGCTCGAACTCGGGTATGTGCCGCGGGAAACCGTGGCGGATGTCGGCGACACGGAAGTCCATGTCGTAGAAGTTCTCGTAGACGTCGTTGCTCTTCACCGTGCAGTACATGTAGCGTGGTACGCCGTTGAAGCACCAGAACTTGTAGTCGTTGAGGGGTGCTGCCTCGGTGCCTGGTGAGGCTGCGGCGCCGGGCTCTTCCAGCAGTTCGTCGGCGATGATGCGGTGGGGGATATTCTTGTAGGGCCACTCGCGGCAGGCGTAGAAGTAGTTCATCTGCATGGTGAGGCTGATGCGCTTGCGGGCGGCGGCGCGGTCGAAGGTGCGCTTGTCGCGGCAGATGATGGCACCGCTGCTGTCGTGGGTGCACTTCAGCACGAAGCGGTCGGGCAGGGTGTCGAAGTCGATGTCGTCGAACGACTGCCAGCATCCGAGGTTCCTGACGACATACTGGCTGCCGATGCGCTCGGCGACAATCTGCTTGGCCTCGTACTTGTCGGCCATGCGTGTGTACAGCGGGTTGCGGTTGTAGAGCTTCAGCCAGTTCAGCTTCTCGTTGAACGTCAACGGATTGTCCAGGTTGATGCTATATCCCAGCTTGCCCTTGGCGGTCATTTGAATATATATCTTGTCGGGCACCAGGCTTGCGAAGAACAGGATGGTGCGCTTGAACACCGGCTGGTGCCATATATGCAGAAGGATGTTGAACAGTTTCATAATTTGTGCTGTTTTACATTATATATAATGTTAGAATGGGCGTTTTATTGTCTTCTCATTCTTATTTTTTTCTTGAGGTCAGGATCTATCAGGTCGAGCGCTTTTTTACCCCAGTTGACGACTTTCATCGAATAGTAAAAGCAATAGGCACGTAGCATGCTTGCCCCGTTTTTCCTTGCCAGATAGATGTATTCCTGTTTCTTCTTTTCAAGTGGGGTGTTGGTGACACCTCCGGTGTTGAATATTTCTATGTCGTGATTGATGTATTTCATCCTGGCTCCCTGCTTGTAACTGCGTATGAGAAAGTCCAAATCCATGGCATACCGCATCTTAACGTCGTAAGTCCCGTATTTCAGATAGGCATCCTTGGTAACAAAAGTGGCACCATGGGAAACAGATACAAAAACGGGGGTTATGGAGAACTGCATGGATGGAATCTCTCTGTATTTTGAATTAGTCTTATGGTTCTCTATAATCAAATTACCCCGATAGATGTCAATGCCTTCTTCATATTCAGAAACCACATTGGATATGGCGCCAGGGATGACCAGATCGTCGGAGTTGACTATACCGATGAGATGGCCAGTAGCCAAGGCTATTCCTTTGTTGAATGCGTCGCTGATGCCACGGTCAGGCTCAGAAATAATCTTGGCGATACGGTCTTTATAGTGGTTGACAATGTCCATGGTGCCATCTGTGGATCCGCCATCGACAATGATGTATTCAATATGCGGATAGTCCTGAGCAAGGACGCTCTTGATGGTTGCCTCTATGCTCTTCCTGCTGTTGTATGAGATTGTAATCAATGAAACTTTAATATCTTCCATCTCCCTAATATGTGTTTAGTAATAAAGATAAGATAAATCTATGATATGTGCCAGCGTCCGAACACCTAAGACGCTTGTCGAATATGAGAGCTATTCGCCTGACGATGCTGCGTTTTGCAAGGATATAACTGTTTAGCAATTCAGCATTCTCATGGCTCATCAATGCCTTGAAACCTTGCTGCAGTTCGACAGCGATATGATAGCGCTCCTGTCTTCCTTCCTGCACTACTCTACGGAAGCGTCTTTTCCACTCTTTCAACCGGCCATATCCTTGTCCTACCACATTCCTGTCATGCTGTCTGTATAACATGTGAGGCGTGGGGTCGTAATGGACGTTTGCATGGATAGCTTTTGCAATACAATAAATCCATACATCGTGCATTTGCAGGAACTTGGGCTCGTAGGTGATGACAATGTCTCTTAGGGCTTTGTTCATCACCATTGTGCATCCTCCGATAAACTGGTAAACCAATGATTCACCAAAAGTACCCATAGGATTGAGCCTTGGGGTCGGAAGATGGTTCAGGTCCTTGTCTGCCAACTGCGTCTGACAGAAATACAATGCCGGACTTTCCGAGTTGCCAATGTGCTGGACGGCCGTCCACAGCTTGTCCTGCAGCCAATAGTCGTCCTGGTCGGAGAAAGCATAGTACTCAGCCGCTGGAGCATCTTTCAGCAATTGCATGAAACTACGTGCCGACCCCAGATTTTCCCCCTGGTAATAGTCAAGTGCTCCTTTTGCCTTGTATTGCTCGAGCATGGAGAGTGTCTGGTCGGTGGAGCCGTCATCTCTTACAAGCAAGTGGACGTTTACCCCTTCTTGTCTGATGATGGAATCGACTTGCTGCTGGAGAAATCTTTCGCCATTATAGGTCGACATAAGTACAATGATATTATGATTCATGTCTGGACTTCCTAATATATATATTCCAATATGCGTGAAGGTATCTGAATGTTTTTTCTTTGAGTGTGCGTGAAAGCGTTATACGAAGTGTCGTCAATGTCATGGCGATAGTGTCTAAGACGGTTTCTTTGGGATAGTTGGCAGCACATTCCAAATAGATAAGATAGCGTCTGAAGATGCATTCGAGGTCAGTTTCCTCTGATGAAAAATTCTGAACACATACCAGGTCTTTTATTACATAAAAAGAATGGTAATGACGCTTGTATTTCTCAATAAAACGAATGTCAGAGAAATCTAACCAGACAGGTTCGTCATATCCACCAACTTTTAAGAATGAAGCTATAGAAACAAGTATGCCACTATTGATGGGGGCTGCTTGTTTGAATTTAACTATTCCATAGAGCGTGTCGCTTTGCAGGTGGGATGTCTTCATGCGGTAATGAGTGGGCGACATGAATTCTCCGGTTTTTATCTGGTGCCGAGGTGCTATCATTTGTATGTTGGGATTGTCGGCAATGGCTTTATAATACTGAGCGATGGCATTTGGGGGAAATGCCGTGTCTTGGTCTAACAGCATCAGCCAGTGGTATTGATGTGTTTGCGCATATTGGCAGGCAGTATTGTAAGCTTTCCCGATTCCGCCATTTGCTGTGTCGTGGACATACTCGGCGACTGGAATATTTGTTTCTTGGTGATAAGGAGAGTTGTCATAAATGAAAAGATGGGCTTGATGATGAGGAAAGTCCGCAAGCAACGTTTGAAACGTCCTTGATTTTTCTACCGTACATTTATATAAGACAAGTACGAAAAGAATTCTATGACTATCATTTATCTGTTCCATATTCCTGTTGCTTTGCCATTGATGAGTTTGTGGAACTGTATGCGGTTGGCGATGAGTCCCGGGATATTGACCAAGCTCATGACCGCCAAGAACCAGATGATGTCGCCAGTCCAGTGCACCGCGACGTATGCCAACGGTATGAAGAGGATGGCTGCCGCCGTGGTGAAGATGAGTTGCAGGCGCAGCTTGCCGATGCCGTTGATGAAGTAGCTGTAGCGCATGCTGTAGATGAGAATAAAGATATAGACGGCGACGGCGATGCTCATGCGGATGTCGATGTCGGCGGCGCTGCCGTTGATCCAGACGGCATAGACGATGTTGGAGACGGCCACCATGACCACCATGGCACACAGGATGCCGACGGTCATCAGGCGTAATTTGCGTGTGGCGTTGCGTATCCACTCGATGTCGTTCCGCTCGTAGGCGTCGGTGGTGGCATTCCAGAAAGGCATGCAGACAACGGTGAAGAACACCAGCATGATGCTGAAATAGCGGTAGGCTATCTGGTAGGGCGTGACGAGTGCCGGCGTGAAGAAGCGCGAGATGAGGATGTTAGCCGTCATGAACAGCACGACACCCGACACCTGGATGACGAAGAACTGCAGACCCATGCCGACGACGCTGCGAGCTTCACGCAGGTTGACGAGCCGCAGGCTGGGGCGCAGCTGCGGGTAGCGGTGCCAGAAGGTGTAGGGGAATGCCAGCAGGTAGACCATGAGTGGCGCGGCGGTGTTCACCAGTGCAATGTGCATGAGCGAGTGGCTGCCGCTGCGATAGACGATATAGGTACCTATGAGTGCCAGCGTCTGTCCCAGCACGATGAGCAGGTTGCTGACGGCGGGCAGTTGCAGGCCCATGTAGAAGTTGCCGATAAGCTTGAAGACGAACGTGGTGCAGACCAGCGTGACGGTTAGCATGAGCACCTGGTCCAGGTTGCCGGTCCTTGCAGGGTCTACGTTCAACAAGCCGTAGGTGTCGCAGCCCATGACCAGCGCCAGCAGTAGTAGCATGGCAGGGATGATGATGACGGTGAGCATGGCGAAGGTGGAGGAGACCAGCGAACGAGCGCGCTGCTCCTCGCCGTGGGCCAGATAGGCCGCCAGCTTGTTGCGCAAGCCGTTGCCCAGGCCGATGTCGAGGTTGTCTATCCATAGCATGACGCTGCTGATGGTCAGCCATACGCCGTTGTTGTATTCGCCTAAGCAGTTGATGGTGACAGGCACCATCAGGAGCACGATGACTGCCGACCACCCCTTCAGAAGAAAGGAGGCGGCGATGTTCTTGCGCAGGAGGCTGGAACGTTGACGGCTATTCGTGTTCTGGGGCATGCTTGATTGGTTGTTGATGGAATGATATAGTTATTCTTTCCTGGGTAAGTATATATACAAAGAAAGTAAATTGCAGAACAAATACGAGGCTTAGGAAAATATTCTCTTGGTAGAACTGTAATATCAATACATTGACAATGTATGTATATATGCACTTGCCAAAGCCATTCGCATTCCTAAATAGCCGGTAAAAATATCCAGACATCGTACCATAGATGGCTGCAAAGAAGGCGATACCCTTGTAGCCGAAATCAATGAAGAACGGCTGGAACATGGTATAGACGTTGGTGGGGATAGGGACAAAGACAAACTCCTGCAGTTTTTCCTTGACAACAACATCTGCGCCATAGCGTCTTAGGAAAAGGTAAATTGACTCAAAGGTGTTTGTGCCGAATTGTTGTGTCACCTCAGGAAGCAATTGGCAAAAAGCCACGGGTGGAGAAAGAGCGTACATGGCAAAGAAGTCAAGCAATGTTTCGTTCTTCTGGTAGTCGCTGTCTTCTCCGGAACGTGCTAAGTTGAAAAAATAAAAGAATGCAAGAAGCAGTATGCCGGCCATCGCTATTGATTCTAATTTAATTTTCTTCTTTTCGAAAAGTACAAACATAATACAGATGAATACAAAGAAAATGGTACCTTTCTCCATGATGGCCAATGAGTTGAGTATGCATGCCAGCGCTAAAGTGATCACTTTCCACATCGGGACTTTAGGATGTGACCATATTGCTACAACAAACAACGACTGGTTGATGACATTGGAGTAACTCAGAAAACCGACACCCTCTCCGTGGACGGCTAAGGTTCGTATATTGTTCATGAGATCTTCAGAACTAAATGTTAAGACAATCTGCAAGATTTTGTACACATAGAGAGGAGTGATGATGAGTGAAACAATAAAGAAGAAATTGAATATATATTGGTTGGAATATATATACTTCTGCTGGATGGATGCACTATTCTCTTGTGGCTGAAGACAATAGGTCAAATAGGAACAAATACAGAATATTGGAAGCCAAATGATTAGACAATAATAGAATTGCCTTGTAATAGGATACAAATCAGTATTTAAGAGGTAATAGAATCCTAAAACACCTAACCAAATTAGAATACTCACAGACCATGGTGAGAAGATATCTCCCCAGTCTGTAAATGAAATCTTCTCTTTCCTGCCTCTTTTATAGAGTATGAAACCATGTGTGACAAGGAGTGAAATGATGATAAAACTAAGAAGATAACCAATCAGGTAGTCGTTGCTCTCTTGAGGGAGCGTATTGGATTTTACTACAGCAAATGAACAATAAGATCGTTGGGTGAGTGCTTTTTGACGCGCATATTGTTGTGAGACCTCTTGAAGGTGGTTGTACGCCAAGAATACTTCATTTTCCAAGGCTTTTCTTTCTTGTTCGACTTCGTATGAATGCTGCTTTCCGTGTGTGTCTACAAAGACATCAAAAGCATGTTGGGTATGGCTATATTGTTGCTTGGCTTGGTTAATCTCCTTTTGAATTTCCAGTAATGAAGCTTGTGCAACAGAACGCCTATATGCTGTGATAGTATTTTGCAGTTGAGATGTGATGCTATCAAGCATTTGAGATGCTATTACAGCATCGCGGTCTGTAAAACTGATGGTTAGGGTTTGCTGTTTGCTGCTACAATTATAGTTAATACGTTCCTTGATGGCAGCAATGGTATCTTCTTGATGAAGGTATTCACCATAGGTCAATGTGGATTGTGGTACTCTTTTGTGAGCGATAGCCTGTGCAAAGTTATCAGTTTTTAATAATTTGCAATATATCTCAATGTCATTTAGTCCGCTATTATACCCACCTGTTGCTATCTTGAGCTGTGTCTTAATCTTGTCAAGACCGACAGACAAATCAGTTTCACTATATTCGTCGCTGAGCTTGGTGACGGCGGTGTACTCCTTAGGCACAAAAAGCCACACTACGATGGCGAGTAGTGTAGCTGCAAGTGTTGCGAGGATATACGGATGCCGTCTCAAGACTTAGATGTTTATGAACTTCTGACGATTCTTCCAGCCTATCATGCAGAAGCGCACCAGGAAGCCGAGCATCATCCAGAGGATAAGGGTGACAATCTTCGGGCGGCTGCTGTGCTTGATGGGTACAGTAGCGTTCTGTACGATGGTGAAGGCCGGCGTGCGCTCCTGGACCTTGGCCTTGGCCAGCTGGAGCTGTTCCACGACCTGCGTGTAGATGTTATACTTCAGCTGCATCTCGTTCTCGAGGTCGTCCAGCTGCGACTGCACGGACTGCAGCACCACCTTGCTGTTGGCATCGCCGAAGGAGGCGTATTTCTGACGAGCCTTGCGGTACTGCTGACTGGCCTCGTCGAACAGTTGGTTCATGTACTCCAGATCCACGCGGGCCTTCTTGGTGCGGTAGTCGGTGATGGCCAGCTGCAGGTGCTGCTGCACGGAGTCGGCCATGGTGGCGGCTATCAGCGGGTCCTGGTCTTCGACGACGATAGTGATGACGTTGGTCTTCTTGTCCACCGAGCAGTCTATCTTGCTCTTGATGCTTTTGGCCACATCGTCCTCCTTCTTGGTGAGGCGGAAAGGATCCACCACGTGGCCGGGGCCAGGCTGGGTGTCACCTTTCAGCTTCTCGACGATGTTGCCGATCCACGACTTGGGATATTCCAGGATGGCCAGCTTCTGGTGCTTCTGGATGTAGTCCTGGTAGGTGTAGCTCTCGTTGGTCTTCTGTGTTGTCACCTTGACGGGGAAGAGTCCCACGATGAACTGCGTCGACTGCATCAGGTCGGGGTATATTTCCGGATAGAGGGCATCGCCCGTCTGACCTATCTTCATGTTCATGCCCACCATGGCTGCCAGCGACGAGATGCTGCCTGAGAAACCGCCGCCCGACTCCTCGGGAGCCAGCATGACGGTAGACTTGTAGACCTTGGGCGTGCCGAAGGCCAGCAGTACGCCGATGACACCGGCCACAGACGAGTAGATGGCCACCTTGCGCTTGTCAGCCAGCAGGAGGCGGACGACCTCCACGGCATTGATATTGATGATTTTTTGCTTCTGCTCTTCCATCTTTACCTTTTTACCTTTATTTAAGTATGTTGGCAATGGTTGCGAACATGGTACCAAGCGAAGCGGCACTGGTTCCGATGCTCATCCATTCAGCCAGTCCGAGACCACGTCTCTGGCGCTTCGTGGGCACCACAATCTGGCAGCCCGGGCGCGGCTTGTGCTTGCGGTCGGCCTTGGCTACCATGCCGTTCATGTAGATGATGATGGTCTGGCTCTTCTTGGCTGTCGACGTCGTGCCACCAGCCAGGTCGATATAGTAGTCGGCACTCTTGCCCTCCTTGAAGTAGACGGTGTTGGGGTAGAGCACCTCACCATTGATTTTCACCGTGCCGTCGTAGCGAGGCACCACGATGCGGTCGCCCTCACGCAGCTGCGGGTCGTCGTCGCTGCCAGGGTTGGCCAGTGCCTTGTCGAGCTCGATACCCACGGGGTAGGTGAGGCTGGTCATCAGTTTCTTCACGTCGATGGAGTCGTTGCCACTGTTGCGCTGGGCCGTGCGCAGCATGGTCTCCATCTGTTCGCGCTCTTCCTGTGTCATCAGGCGCAGCAACTTGGCCCCCTCGGGATAGGCGCGCTTGGTCAGTCCGCCAGCCAGCTTGATGACCTCGCTCAGACGCTGGCCTTTGTTGCTGAGGGCGTAGATGCCCTCAAACTGTACCTCACCCTCGATGGTGACGTTCTGCTGCTCGGTATAGCCGGGACTGCGGCGCACGTACACCTCGTCAAAGGGCTGCAGCGTGAAGTCTGCCGGGCCGTTGATCTTGAAGTCGGGCGTCAGCGCAAAGCTGAACGTCTGGGCTATCTGGTCGTCGGCCTCCTTGGTATTGGGGTTAGTGATGCGTCGTGCCACGTCGACCTTCACCAGCGACGCGGCCTCGGTGGGACCGCCTGCCTGCAGGATGAGGTCCTCGATGCTTTCGTTGGCGGCATAGCGGTAGACGCCCGGATAGTGTACCTCACCATTGATGGTGACCGTCTTCAGGGCTTCGTTCTCCTCGCGGCTGGCGATGTAGATGACGTCCTCGTTGCGCAGCGGCACGTCGGGCACGGTGCCCTCCAGGATGCCGATGATGTCGACACTCAGCACCTCCAGCGAGCGGTCGGCCCTCATGCGGTGCATGACGGCATGCTGGGCAATGGCACCCTCGGTGAGTCCGGCGGCAGCCTCAATCAGACTCTTGACGCTGCTGATGCTGCCTCCAAGCTGGTACATGCCCGGACGGAAGACGGCACCCTTGACCTCCACCATGTTCTGGTAGCGCACCAGCGTGGAGTCGACGCTCACGGAGTCCTCATCCATGACCTTGAACGAGCTCATGTCAAACTCGCCGACACTGAACACCGAGTAGCCGTTGCCGGACTTGCGGTTGATGCGGATGGCTCTGGTGTAGGCGTCGCCCGTGAATCCGCCGGCATAGCGCAGCAGCGTAGCTGCCGTTTCTGACTTCTTCATTTCGTAGAACATCGGGCGCTTCACCTTACCCGTGATGTTGACCAGTGCCTCGTAGGGGCTGACCGTGATGACATCGTTGTCCTGCAGGCGAACTTCGCCCGTCAGCTTGCCGTTCAGCAGGAAGTCGTACACGTCGACATTGCTCAGCAGTCGGCCGCCGCGGTATACCTTGATGTTACGAAGCGTACCAATCTCGTTGGGACCGCCTGCCATGTAGAGGGCGTTGTAGACGCTGGCAAAGGCCGACATGGTGTAGGTGCCGGGCACCATGACCTCGCCGATGACGCTGATGGTGATGGTGCGTGTCTGACCCAACGTCAGGTCTATCTTAGAACCCTGATAGCGGGGACCTAACACCTGCTTGAGGCGGGCTTTGGCCTGGCTGACGCTCAGACCGGCCAAATGGATGACGCCCACGCCCTCGATGTTGATGGTACCGTCGGGCGAGATGGTCTCTGTGACGCTCTCCTCTGAGGCGCCCCAGATGTCGACGTTCACGTCGTCGCCAGGGCCAAGCCGGTAGTTCTGTGGCGTGGCTATCTGCATGGAGCTCTCGAACGTCAGGTTCTTGTTGTTGAAGATGTCGTGACCGAATATCTTGCGCTTCGGCTCCTTCTTGTCTTCGTAGAAATATTTCAGCGAGTCGGGCATCATGAAGTCCATGGCTTCGTCCATCTCCATGAAGTCCTCGTCCTCCTCGTCGTAGGTGTGGCGCTGTATCTGGTTTTTCTTCTTCGTGTCCTTCACGCGGAACTGCGAGGCATTCTTCTTGTCCTGTTTCTTCTGCTCCTGTCGCTTTTCGCCGTTGGCTTCACGCAGGCGGTTCTTGGCTTCCTTTGAACCAGCCGTGATGTCGTCGGCACCCAGGGCTCCGTTCTTCATCTGCTTCTGGTATTTCTTCTGCAGACGGCGGATTTGCTCGATGGTTACACCCCGCTGCATCAGCTGTGTGACAATCTGCTGACGTGACACGCCGCGAGCATTCTGCTCTATCACGAAGTCCATCACCTGATTGTCTGTCATGCCCGACTGACCCCATGCCATAGAACAGCACAGCAGCAGGCTGACGAATAGAAAAGATAGTCGTTTCATAAAAGGTATACGCGTATATGTTTTTACTATATTAAACACCCTTAAAGGTTAAATATTGTGCAAAAGTACAAATTTATTTTCATAAAACGGCGGCCAATTCGAAAAAAATGTCTATTTTTGCAGCCGAAATACGCTACGGCATTTTGGGGTTGACTGGATTTGACAGCAGGATGAGATGGTACGTAAGCATGCGGAGTGACGGCTGTATACTCCATAATCCATTCGGTCGAACAATTAATTGGCGAAACAAAGTACGCTCTCGCTGCCTAATCGAAGTACAGTAGATTACTGGCTTTATCCTCTTACAAGGTAGGAGGACGAGACATCGCTCCAAGGATGTGGTTCCGAATCTGAGGATTCAGCGGTGCAGGTAAATCGGAAATAGTCGCACGGAAGCCCCGGCAGTGTGATGAAGTTTTAGGGGATAAGGCTGCGGTTGGTGGTCCAGGTCTTGCCACAGCACGAAAATGAAGGCTGGAATAAGCATGTAGAAAGCGTATGGTTTCCCTGTTTGGACGAGGGTTCGACTCCCTCCAGCTCCACTAACGTATAAAAGTATATCGCTGACTTTCGTAAGTCAGCGATATACTTTTTTAAAACCTTTTATGCTTCTTGTTTCTTTCTGAATTTATCCCGTAGCCGTTTATAACCTTCAACACCCAGAATCGTCAAACCTCCATACTGGCAGGTCTCGGCCAGTCCGAAGAGCACAGCCCAAAGCACGCCTTTTGCTGTTGTGCTGATGGGCAGCAACATCTGGGCGAAGGACAGGATATAGAATGGAATACAGCACATCAGAACGATGACACCAGTCCTGAATGACAGGGATTGCAGCCGCTCTTTGATCTTCTTGCCCATTCGAAGTTATTATTTCATGTTTTGTGTTGGTTGTTTATTTCTTTAATGTGTCGATGATCGAGTCTAGTTCACTGGCCAGATGTACATAGTCATCCAACCTGGCTGCGACAGCTGGGTCAGCGTCTCGATGCCTGCTGCCATCGCCACACAGGCGGCTATCTGCGCGCCACGGCTGCGGAATGGAGAAATAGCCATCTGCCGGAAGCACAGTTCTTCGAGCACTGGGGCAAGTAATACTGCATGTATGCTGGCCAGAAGGTCTTCGCGCAATTCATCTGCCGTGTAGGCCAGTGGCTCCATCTGAACGGTGTGTGCCAACGATGTAATAAGATAGCCTAAGAATTCGTCATTTTACATCAAAGTGCGCTGTTCTCTAAACCGGGCAGTGCCAACCTCAAGGACATCGTGCCCGTCGACCCTGAAAGCAAGCTCCAGGAACTCATGGACGAGGATCAATAGGTGACAGAAAAGAGGATGTGCCTTGTTATATCTTCGCAAATTTATTTGTAAAAGTGGCAATAAATACAGAATTATTGCTAACTTTGCACCAAAAAGAGCACATGCGACTTATGAAAATACTTGTTGTTGACGACGAGCAGGATATCTGTGAGATACTGCAATATAATCTGGAGACTGAAGGAATTGAGGTTGTGACGGCTAATTCGGCAGAAGAGGCACTTCAGCTTCCTCTGCATGAGTTTTCGCTAATCTTGCTGGATGTGATGATGGGCGAGATCTCGGGATTCCAAATGGCGCGGCGGCTCAAGGATAGTCCCGCTACGGCGCACATCCCCATCATCTTCATCACAGCACTTGACGGCGAGGACAATCTGGTGAGGGGGCTAAACATCGGTGCAGATGACTATATTGCAAAACCGCTGAGCATGAAGGAGGTAAAGGCCAGGGTCAGAGCTGTGCTCAGACGGACGGCCTATATGTCCCAACAAGGAGATACACCCAGCACATCTTCAGATAACAGGATTTGCTATGAAGGCATTACTCTCGACCTGAACGCGAAAACCGTCACCATTGATGGCGAAGAACTGATATGCACGAAACAGGAGTTCGAGTTGTTGTCGTTCTTTCTCCAGCACCCCGGCACGGTGTTTTCGCGGGAGGACCTGCTGAAGTATTGCTGGCCACAGGATGTGCTGGTGCTCGGCCGTACGGTGGACGTGAACATCACCCGTCTGCGAAAGAAAATAGGCCGTTATGGCAAACTAATCAAAACACGTGTGGGCTATGGCTACTACTTTGCGGAGTAAATCCTTTCAGCGCAATCTGCTGCTCAGCATCGGCGGCGTGTTTCTGCTCTTTGCCGTCTGCTTCAGCGTGTATCAATACCAACGCGAGAAGGAATACAAAATTGACATTCTGCACTCGCGACTGCAGATGTACAACTACGAGATGGTACAGACGCTGGGCGAGGACAGTCTGAACAATGGTCGCCTTTTTCGCGATTATGTGAAACGGCACAGCATGGAAGGCCTCCGCGTGTCGATTATTGACAGGGACGGACGGGTCATTCTCGACAGCTACGATGCCAATCCCGATTCGCTGGGCAACCATCTTCAGCGAATGGAAATACAACAGGCACTGCGTGATGGCAACGGCTACGACATCAAGCGCCTGTCGCAATCAACACACGAGACCTACTTCTATTCTGCCACCCGCTTCGGCGACGTCATCGTCCGTGCTGCCGTACCTTATTCTGCCGAGTTGACGCGCTCATTACAAGCCGACAATACCTACATCTACTTTGCTATCGCACTGACACTGCTACTGGGCGTCGTCCTCTACCTGAGCACCCGTCGTATCAGCCGTCATATCGGCTATCTGCGCGAGTTTGCCGTCAAGGCAGAAGAGGGTGAGGAGATAGACCATGAACTGGAGCGACGCCTGCCCGACGACGAGTTGGGCGATATCAGCCACACCATCATCATGCTCTATTGGAAGCTGCGCCACTCTGAAGAGGACAAGGTGCGCATCAAAAGACAACTGACGCAGAATGCCGCCCACGAGCTGAAGACCCCTGCCGCCAGCATCCACGGCTACCTTGAGAGCATTCTTGATCATCCAGACATGCCCGAGGACAAGAAAAAACATTTCCTGGAACGCTGCTATGCCCAGAGCGAGCGCATGAGCAAACTGCTGCAGGACATGAGTGCGCTCACCAAACTAGACGAGATGGACGACAGACACTCACGCGACAATTACCACCCGGTGAACGTCCTGCAGGTCATCCAGAGTGCCCTCGACGATACGGCCCTGCAACTTCACGACAAAGGCATCACCCCGTCGATTCAATTGCCTCGGCGAATGGTCAACGGGCAATGGTCAACAGTCAATGTAGAAGTCCTCGGCGATGCCAGCCTGCTCTACAGCATCTTCCGCAACATCATCGACAATGCCATTGCCTACGCCACAGGAGCCTCACGACTCGCCATCGTCTGCAAAGAAACTGAATCCGAAGGCCGTCACTTCTACGAGTTCCAGATCAGCGACAACGGACCAGGCATCGAGCCGAAGCACCTCGACCACATCTTCGAGCGCTTCTACCGCATCGACAAAGGCCGCTCGCGAAAGCTTGGCGGCACCGGGCTCGGACTGGCCATCGTGAAAAATGCTGTGGCTGCCCACGGGGGTACAGCAACAGCACAGCTTACGCCCGGCGGCGGACTTACCATCCGCTTCACCCTCGCACGGTTCTAATGAGTTGACTGCAATGTAATGTTAGTTGAAGTAGACGTAGAGGCTTATCATGACGGCGGCCAGTGCCAGCCAGAGTCCGACGGCCAGCTTGCTCCAGCCCTCGCGGACGGGAGCGGGAATGTCATACTGGGTCTTGTCGCCATCGGTCAGTGAGATGATGACCATTGCCACGGCGAGGATGACGAAAAGCTCGAACGAGAGCAGCATGAAGTGCGGCCATGCTACGTTGAGCCATTCGGGCGGCCAGAGGTAGAGCACACCGACGGTGAGGCAGAAGGCGGTGCCGATGGTGAGGGCGAAGTTGGCAGCGTGGGTCGTGGTGCGGCGCCAGAAGATGCCCAGCAGGAAGACGGCGGACATAGGCGGCGCGATGAATCCCAGCACGCTCTGGAAGACATTGAAGAGATTGAGGCCCTTGATGGCATCGATGGCCACGGTGAGCGCAATGGCGGTGACGGCACCGATGACCGTCACCAGGCGCCCGACGTAGTTGATGCGCCGCTGCGAGGCGTTGGGGCGGAAGCGCTTGACATAGATGTCCATGGTGAAGACGGTGGACAGCGCGTTGAGTGCCGAACCGATGGTGCTGACGAGGCAGGCGGTGAGTACGGCGAACACAAGGCCGACCATGCCCACGGGGAAGAGGTTCTCGACCATGGTGAGATAGGCTTCGTCGGGATTCTTGAGGGTGTCGCCGAAGAGTGCGAAGCAGATGATGCCCGGAAGGATGTAAAGTGCCACGTCGAGAATCTTCAGCCAGCCAGTGAAGTTGGTGCCCAGCTGTCCCTCGCGCAGGTTGCGGGCGGCAAGTACGGGCTGTACCATGCTCTGGTCGGTGCACCAGAACCATACACCCATGACGGGGTAACCGAGGATGATGGGCAGCCAGGGGAAGGCCTCGTCGGAGTTGGGCTTGAACATCACCCAGTAGTCGGCAGGGACCTTGTCAACCAGTGACTGGATGCCGCCCACGCGGTCGAGTCCGACGATGACGAGTACCAGCGAGACGACGATGAGCAGTATCATCTGATAGACGTTGGTATAGGCTACAGCCTTCAGTCCGCCGAGCATGGTGAAGAAGGCGCTGATGACGAGCAGCACCATGGCCGACATCCACATCGGTATGTCGAAAACCTGGCGGATGAGTATGCCGCCGGCAAAGAGTGTCAGTGCCAGCCACGAGATGATGATGGTAATGATGGTGTACCATGCCAGAATGTTGCGCGTGGACTGTCCGAAGCGCAGTCCCATGAACTCAGGCAGCGTGTGGACGTTGGCACCTAGGTAGCGCGGTGCAAAGACAAAGGCCAGCAGGGCGATGAAGAGGAAGGCATACCAGGCGTAGTTGCCTGAGACGATGCCTGTGGTGAAGCCTGCCGAGGCGCTGGCTATGAGCATCGACGGTCCGACATTGGTGCCCCACATGGAGAAACCGATGTGGTGCCAGCGGAGCGAGTGTTCGGCTAAAAACAAGGAGCCGCCTTTCTTACGTTTGCTGCTGGCCCACAGCCCGATGGCAATGAGCACGGCAAAATAGATGGCTAAAATCAGCCAGTCGAGGTTTTGCATGTAGTGACTGTCCACGGTGAAAAAATAGATGTTAAATATTAGATTTCAGTACCTTTGTAATCATTGGTGATTTCTATGGTGACGGCGTGGCTCATGTCCATGTCGTCAGTGCTGTCGACATCGTCGGGATACAGCCTGATGCGTGCTCCGGGACGCACGAAGACAGGCATCTGGTCGAGTGGCACCTCGACGTCGTAATACCAGCGTCCGCCGGCAAGCTTCTCGCCTGTGAAGAAGTTGACCCATAGGTCCTCCGGCAGGTAGATGTCCCGCCGGCAGTCACTATTCATGACGGGAGCGACGAGGAACTCCGATCCGAAGTAGTACTCGTCGTCGATGTGCCACACCTGGCGGTCGCCTGGATGGTGCATCAGCAGGGCGCGGAGCATCGGCCAGCCCGTTTTGGTACACGTCTCTGCCTGTTCCATGATGTAAGGCAGCAGCTTGTAGCGCAGCCGCCACCACTTCCTGATGATGGACGCGATGGCAGGATAGTGCCATGGTTCGCGTTTGCAGGTGCCGTGGTAGCGCATGTGTGAGGAGAAGACGCCGAACTGTGTCCAACGGACATAGACCTGTTCGTCGAGGGGCGAGTTCATGAAGTCGGGGGTGGAATGGAAGCCCGGCACGTCGTGGCTCCAGAAAGCAAAGCCTGACAGTCCTAAGTGCAGGCCACCCTTCAGACTGCCTGCCATGCCTGCCCACGACGACTCGCTGTCGCCGCCCCAGTGCAGTGGATAGCGCTGACAGCCTGTCCAGGCGGCACGTGCCCAGACGATGCCATCGCCCGTCACCTCCTTCGTGATTTCGTATGCCGCCTTCTGGTACAGCAGGGCATAGATGTTGTTCAGTCGCTCGGGCGTCGAGGCATGGTATGTGTGGTCCATGTGGATGTTCTCGCCGAAATCGGTCTTGATACACTTCACACCCATGTCCAGCAGCGGTTTCAGCAGCGCGCGCTTATACCAGTCGGTGGCACGGTCGTAGGTGAAGTCTATCGTCCCCGCATAGTCGAGGGCGGAGAAGTTGGAGCTGCCGGAGGTTTCGCCCGACGGAGAACTGTCGGGAACAGTGGGCGGCATGCTGATGTACTTGTTGCGTTTGGCCTCGTCCAACTGTTCGGCACCATTCGCCACATACGGCAGTTGCCATAAGGAAACCTTGAAGCCCTTGTCGGCGAGCCCTTGGATGAAGGCCCGCGGGTCAGGGAACCGCTCGGGGTTGAACTTCCATTCGCACAGCCAGTCGGTGCGGAACCACCCCGTATCCAGATGGATGACGTCGCAAGGCTAATGCCCGGCTCGCAGTCGGTTGCAGATGCCGTTGACCTCATCGGCAGAGAAGTATGTCATGCGGCTCATCCAGATGCCGAACGACCACAGGGGCAGCATGGGCGGGAAGCCCGTCAGCATGCGGTAGCCGCGCAGAATCTCCTCGGGTGTCTTGCCGCCGATGAGAAAGACGTCGAGCGTTGCCCGGTCGTTGAGGAACTGCACGCTGCGCGACGAGTGGTCGGCCAGGGAGAGCTTGCAGTAGTCAGAGGTGTGGTAGAAACAGCCGTACATGCGGCTTGATAGATAGAACGGGATGTTCTTGTAGCAGCGGCGGTTGTTGACACCCTGTCCGTCCTGGTTCTTCAGCTGGAAGGTCTGTCCGCTGAGGTCCATCTTGCGGAAGCGCTCGCCAGTGCCTGCGAAGCACTCGTCGGGGGCACAGCGGAAGGAGATGGTGGCGCGAACGGGATGTTTTGTTGCGACAAAGTCGCAACCTGCAGAGAAAAGAGCTGAGGGGAGAGCGTCGTGTGGTGAGACATCGCCTTGGCAAATGAAGCCCAGGGGCAGGGCGTCGTAGCGGGGAGGCGAGAAGTGGTCGTCGCTCAAGGCAATACCCTTCCTCTCGTCACCATCGGGATAGAAGGTGATGAAGGGTGCGGGCTGCGGGGGCGGCAGCAGGTCGCTCCAGTGGTCTAACACTGGTGCGTTAAGGTCGATGGTGGCTACCTTCTTGCCGTTCGCAGCGATGACATCGTAGCCTACAGAACCCTTAGGAAACGAGCGAACGGTCAGGGGCAGGCGCTTTATTTCCTTTGCCATCATCAACATATCGTCAGCTTCTGTCATCTCGTCGCCACTCATGGTGGTAAACAGGCGGACAATGTCGGGCTCGTAAGCCCGGATGATGAGGTCGAAAGACTGCTGGGGCATCGTGGTGTCAGGCGCCATGTCTTCCTGATGCAGTTGCTGCTGATAGGGAATGGTGACGATGATGTCGCCCTTGCGTTCCTCTATGTTTTTAGGTGCGTATGCCTTCCAGAGGAATTCGTCCTTCTGCAACGAAGGGTCAAAATCCATGAAGTCAAAGAGGTGGTAGTTGGTTTGCTTCATTGCTTAAAGATGATATTAGGACCGGGGTGGTTGTCGCCAATCTCGTCACGACGTATGGGCCGTTGGTTAGTGAGAGGACGACCGGCAATCCCAGGGGCGATGTCGCCGGTGTAATTGTTCTCGATAGTAAAACCGTCGGTACGGGCATCCAGATAGATGCAGAAACCGCGGTCGTTGGTAGCATAGGGGGCAGGGTAGGGACGTGAGACCTTGTTGCCGCTAATCACGGAACCTGGCTGGTTGCTGAGTGTATAGATGCCGCCGGCGTCATAGAGCTGACGGGCATAGTTTCTGACATTGTTACCCTCGATGCAGTTGTGCTCCATACCTGTGTTGAGAGGTGTCCATCCCCAACCGACGCAGATGCCCGAGTAGCTGAGGAAAAACATGTGGTTCTTGCTGATGGTGCAGTGGCGTACATAGCCCAATGCAATGCCCACGGCGCCCCAGTCTTCGTTGGCTGCATCTACGACGAAGTTTTCCTTGATGGTCAGTCGTTGACAGCGCTTGGCCAGGTCGGTGTAGGGACGGTGTACTTCGCGGGGGCTTTCTGCAAAAGAACCTCCCATGATAGCCGTGCCGCCAATGTTGCCGAAGG
>Ga0247611_10001342_pt1 | contig 44420 bp, 28 predicted proteins | sample 177DNAGHGhighgp2_FD_192422 | JGI IMG/M metagenome (GOLD analysis project Ga0247611, IMG submission 192422) | Sheep rumen microbial communities from Palmerston North, Manawatu-Wanganui, New Zealand - 1770 DNA GHGhigh gp2 | ecosystem: Host-associated > Mammals > Digestive system > Stomach > Rumen... | reverse complement strand
TCGGCTATTGCCCAGACGAGCTGACCAACATAGAATCTGTTGGATTTGAAGAGGCTGGTAAGATATCAGCGGCAATCCGAATACCCAGTGTTACAATGATGAGATACAAGGGAGGAAAAATCACCAGAATCCGTATCGCCGTGAAAGATGGATTCGAAAAGCCTTCAGTATGGATACGTACATCGCTCACTGCCAGTTCTGTAGTAACGCAAAGCATTAAAGAATTGAATAACGGATGGAATGAAGTTGAACTGAACAAGAGTTTTACCATTACAGGCAAAGAACTGTATATCGGCTATACAGCCACCCAACCTTTTGGCTTTAAAGGCATCATGACCAGCGGTCATGGAAATGAAAACACTTCATTAATTGCATACGAAAACAACTGGAATGACTATCACAATGAAATAGGCATTCTTTTCATCCAGACTATAGTAGAAGCTGAAATTCCTGCCAATGATCTTGGAGTCATTAATGGAACGATAGACAAAGACTATTATCAGCCATCTGAATCACTACAGATTTATGCCCAAATGGTGGTCAAAGCAGTGGACATTCTCGATGAGAAATCAGACAATGACACTTTGTCTATTCCATTCTATGTTTACACTTCATCTTTTCCCCGAACCGTTTTGCTTGAACATTTCACATCCCTACCCTGCATCAACTGCCCAGAAGGTGACAGACTATTGGAAGAAATCGTACCCAGTCGTCAAGACGTTGCATGGGTTTCTCATCATGTCGGATACAAAGAAGATGAATTTACACTGACAGAGAGTCGGCCTTATGTGAACTTTGGTGTATTGGGAAATCCATACATCATACTCGACCGCACCACGTTTGATGGTGATACACCGGCATTCATTTTCAACAACAAGTCTACGACAGAACTGAATATGTACTTTGACATCGCTACCCAACAGTCTTCTTTTGTCCAGCTGAAAGCAGAACTGACTGCATCAGGAAAAGATCTCAGCATAACCATAGATGGTGAAGCCAAAGATTTCTTCCAGCCACTTTATCCAAGAGCCACGCTCAACGTCTTCCTCGTCGAAGATCATGTCAAGGCTTTTGGTTCACAGGCTGGGGATGTAGACAAGAAATACCATGATAACATCGTAAGGGCCATCCTTACCCGGCAGCTCAAGACATTCACCTTGCAGGATACAATGTCTATAGAAATGGCATAAAGCAAAACGAAGCACTGCTGGCCTCTACTTCCTATACAGACAATAGCATAGATGCGGATGTAACATACAAGGTGACTGCCGTCTATGACAAAGGAGAATCAGCTTACTCTAACGAGGCGCAAGTAACTGTCAGCGATGGTATTACGGAACTGGTGTCTCCCGACATAGAAAACAACGTGTTTTACGATCTCTCCGGACGCCGTGTAAACATATCAAAGAAAGGAATCTACATACAAAACGGCAGGAAGATAATACTGAAATAACTTCAGATGCAGTATGATTGACAACGATAGGTTTTGAAAAAAAAAAGGAATCGTTTTGTCGTATCCTAGATTTACATTATCTTTGCATCATAATTACATATTATTAATGAGAGAATTCGTTATTTCTGAAGCGAAGGCAGAAACTGCCATACTGGTTGGACTGATTACCCCATCCCAAAACGAAGCCAAGACGAAAGAGTATCTTGACGAGCTTGAGTTTCTTGCCGACACCGCTGGTGCCGTTACCGTCAAACGGTTTACGCAGAAGGTAAATGGACCGAGCAGTATCACTTATGTCGGAAAAGGTAAATTAGAGGAAATAAGAAAATTCATCACAGACGAGGAAGAGGCTGAGAGAGAAATCGGAATGGTTATCTTTGATGATGAACTGTCAGCCAAACAGATACGGAATATCGAAGCGGAGTTGAAGGTGAAGATTCTTGACAGGACGAGCCTCATCCTTGACATCTTCGCTATGCGGGCACAGACATCCAATGCTAAGACGCAGGTGGAACTCGCACAATACCGTTATATGCTTCCCCGATTACAGAGACTGTGGACTCACCTTGAGCGACAAGGTGGTGGCTCTGGCTCAGGAGGAGGAAAAGGAAGCGTGGGACTTCGTGGTCCGGGTGAGACTCAGTTGGAGATGGACCGTCGTATCATTCTCCAACGTGTATCCTTATTAAAGCAGCGACTGGTTGAAATAGACAGGCAGAAAGCCACTCAAAGAAAGAATAGAGGAAGGCTCATCCGAACAGCATTGGTCGGCTATACGAATGTCGGTAAGTCAACCATCATGAATTTACTGGCAAAGAGTGACGTCTTTGCTGAGAACAAGTTATTTGCGACCCTTGACACAACCGTCCGTAAAGTGGTTGTGGAAAACCTCCCCTTCTTAATTGCTGATACCGTAGGTTTTATCCGGAAACTACCCACCGATCTCGTGGAGTCCTTCAAGTCTACCCTTGATGAGGTGAGAGAGGCCGACCTGCTTATCCATGTCGTGGACATATCACATCCAGACTTTGAAGAACAGATTCATGTTGTTGAAAAGACCTTGAAGGAATTGGAATGTTCAGAAAAGCCGACGATGATGGTTTTCAACAAAATTGATCAGTACACATGGGTTGAGAAAGAGGAAGATGACCTGACACCGCCAACCAAGGAGAACATTACACTTGAAGATCTGAAACGTACATGGATGGCCCGGCTGAACGAGAATTGCCTGTTCATTTCAGCAAAAGAAAAGCTGAACATCGATGCGTTCAGGGACCTTCTTTATAAGAAAGTGCGGGAGCTCCATGTGCAGAAATATCCATATAATGATTTCCTATATCCAACAGAAGAATAATAACAAACACAAAGATAATAAGACAATGAATTACAGACATTTAACAGAAGAAGAGATTCTCGTTTTAGAAAACAACAGCTGCTGGTCAGAAGACTGGACAAACGTACAAGTAGCAGAAGATTTCCGGCCGAACTATTTCCATCGGGTGATGTTCTATGGAGAAATCCGACTGGGTAATTTTGAGAAGAGCGTTGAAGTAAGTAAAGGATTTGTAAAGCACTCTGGTATCAACAATGCAACGCTCAGAAATGTATCTGTCGGCGACAACTGTCTGATAGAAAACATCGGTAACTACATCAACAACTATACCATTTGTGACGACTGTTACATCTCTAACATCTGCACAATGGAGACAACAGAGGGAGCAACATACGGAGAAGGCAACCTGATTTCAGTTCTGAATGAAGTGGGTGACGGAAACCTGATTCTTTTCCGCGATTTGAACAGCCAGTTTGCTTCCTTTATGATCAAACATGCAGGGAACAAGCATTTATATGATGCCATTCACAGGCTCATCAACGAACAAGTAGAGCGCAACAGACCTGAGAGAGGCACCATATATAATAATGTGAAGATTGTCAACACCAAGGAAATCACCAATACGATTATTTACGAAGGATGTGAAATCAGTGGTGCATCACGACTGAGCGACTGTTCGATTATGAGCTCTACAAACAACAGTGTCTATATCGGAACTGGTGTTATTTGTGAGAATTCCATTATCTCCGACGGTTGTTCAATCATCAACAGTGTGAAGATGCAGAACTGCTTTGTGGGTGAAGCATGTCAGATCAGCAATGGATTCACTGCCGAGACCAGTGTCTTCTTTGCTAACTCCTACATGTCTAACGGTGAAGCATGTGCTGCTTTCTGCGGTCCATTCTCAGCCAGTCACCACAAGAGTTCGCTGCTCATTGGAGGAATGTTCTCATTCTATAATGCAGGAAGTGCAACCAACTTCTCAAACCATGCGTATAAGATGGGACCAATGCACTACGGTATATTGGAACGCGGAACTAAGACCGCCAGCGGTGCTTATCTCCTGATGCCGGCAACTATTGGTACATTCTCTGTCCTGTTTGGTAAGCTGATGTATCATCCCGACACTCGCGACCTGCCTTTCTCTTATCTCATTGCCTACGGTGACACCATGTATCTCTCACCAGGCCGCAACCTGACAACAGTAGGTCTGTACCGTGATATCCGTAAATGGCCGAAACGTGACATGCGTCCAAGAGAGGGGCGTAAGAGTATCGTGAACTTCGACTGGCTTTCTCCTTTCTCTGTCGGTGAAATTCTGCGCGGTAAAGAGATTCTGGAGAAGCTCCGTGAGGCTTCGGGAGACAATGTTATTGAATACAACTACCATTCATACGCAATTAAGTCATCATCTTTGCGCAAGGGTATCAAGTATTATGACATTGCCCTGAGAATCTACATGGGAGCTGTTCTGAAACGTCATGCACTCGAAGTTCCTAAGACAAGTGTCGGATTGGGCAAATGGAACGACCTTGGAGGTCTGCTCCTTCCGGAGTCTGAAGAAGAACGTCTGATGCAGGATATTGAGAACGGAACGATTGAGACCATCGAGGGTGTTCTGGAAAGATTCGATGAAATCAACCGCAACTATGCCGAATATCGCTGGGCATGGACCTATAAGGTAATCTGTGATTACTACGGGCTCGACACCATCACCGAAGCTGATGCTGACCGTGTACGCGAAGATTACATCGCAGCACGTCGCACATGGATCGGAGAAATCCGGAAGGATGCCGAAAAGGAATTCACATTAGGTGATGTCGAAGAGGAAGTTCTTGAAAACTTCATCTCTCAGCTCGACCGTGAAGTAGATTTTGAAAACCAGAAATTATATATGTAATTCATGATGGCAAAAAGGCAATATTGTATAAACAGAATGATGAAGTATCTCAAATTAACAAACAATTTAGCATTAAGGTGTTTTTCAGTTTGCCTTTTTGCCGTTCTTTCTTTGACTGTCTCAGCCAAAGAATATAAGTATTCAAGCATTGCGGGAGATATGATGCAGACACGCATCTATACGCTCGACAACGGACTTAAAGTTTATTTGTCAGTAAACAAGGAAAAACCGCGTATTCAGACTTTCATCGCTGTCCGGACGGGTTCAAAGAACGACCCTGCTGAAACGACAGGACTTGCCCATTACCTTGAGCATTTGATGTTTAAGGGAACCAGTCGCTTTGGTGTGACTGATGCAGCTGCCGAGGCACCGTTACTGACTGACATTGAAAAGCGTTACGAAGAGTATCGGCTCATTAAAGACCCCGAGCTGCGTAAGCAGAAATACCATGAGATAGACAGTGTCTCGCAGGTTGCTGCTCAGTATTTTATTCCGAATGAGTACGACAAGCTTATGGCCTCAATTGGAGCGGAAGGCACAAATGCCTTCACGTCAAATGATGTGACCTGCTACACAGAAGACATCCCTTCTAACGAAATTGAGAACTGGGCAAAGATTCAGAGTGACCGTTTCCAGAACATGGTGATCCGTGGATTCCACACAGAGCTGGAAGCTGTTTATGAGGAATACAACATTGGCATTGCCCAAGATTCCCGTAAGCTATGGGAAGCCATGAGTAAGATGCTCTATCCTACCCACCCGTATGGCACACAGACAACCATCGGTACGCAGGAGCATCTGAAGAATCCGTCTATTGTAAACATCAAGAACTATTTCAACAAATGGTATCGCCCGAACAACGTGGCTATCTGCATGGCAGGCGACCTGAATCCCGACGAGACCATCGCCATCATCGACCGCTATTTCGGTGAATGGAAACCCGGTAAGGATGTAAGGCAGCCTGAGTTCCCAGCCTTGAAGCCCATATCCGCACCTCGCGACACTACGATCTACGGCCTCGAGGCTGAGACCATTTGGCTCGGCTGGCGGTTTGACCGTGGCAACACCCTGCAAATCGACACCTTGAACATTGTCGGTTCCATGCTCTACAATCGTACAGCCGGACTCATCGACCTCAACATCAACAACCAGATGAAGATGCTTGGTGCATGGGCTGGAAGTGAGCCTATGCGTGACCACTCGGCTTTCATCATGGCTGGAACTCCCAAAGAAGGGCAGACGCTTGAGGAAGTGAAAACGCTCCTGTTGGCAGAGATTGAGAAGTTGAAGAACGGTGAGTTCTCTGATGACCTGCTTCCTTCAATCATCAACAATGCCAAGCTCGACTACTTTACCAATCTCGAAAGCAACAGCAATCGGGCAGATCTCTTTGTGGAGACTTACATCAAAGAAATTCCCTGGGAACAGCAGGTGGGGTATCTCGACCGCATCTCCGGCATCACCAAGGAGCAGGTAGTCGACTTCGCACGCCGTCACTTCGGTCAGAATTATGTATCTGTGCTGAAACGTCAGGGTGAAGACAAGAGCCTGAAGAAAATTGACAAGCCGCAGATTACCCCGATTCCCACCAATCGCGACTATGTGAGCCAGTTTGTCAAGGACATTCAGAACAGCCAGGTTAAACCGATTGAACCACGCTTCGTTGATTTCCAGCAAGACCTTTCTTTCGGGAAGACAAAGCGTAACCTGCCCTATATTTATGTGCAGAACAACGAGAACGGCCGTTTCGCTCTCGCCTTCCACTACGAGTTTGGCAACGAGACCGACCTGCGTTACAACTATGCCAAGGAATATCTGGGGTATCTTGGTACCGACAAGATGACCAATGAACAGATTAAACAGCAGTTCTACAAACTTGCCTGCACCTATAACATCAATGTCGGCGCACGTTACTTGAACGTCATGTTAAGCGGTCTTGCCGAGAACATGCCCAAGGCACTCTTATTACTTGAGAATGTATTGCAAAACGCAAAGGTCGACAAGGATGCCTGGCAGATGCTCGTACAACTTGAGGAGAAGAGCCGTAACGATGCCAAACTGAATCAGCAGCAGAACTTCTCACGTCTGGTACAGTATGGTGTCTATGGCCCTTACAACCCCGCACGTCACGACCTCAGCATCGAACAGCTACGCCAACAGGATCCCCAGGAACTGCTCACGCTTCTGAAGAATCTCTCGAAGTTCAATCACACCTTATTATATTATGGCCCCCTCAGTGAGCAAGAGTTATCAAAGGTGGTGACGAAGGCTCACAAGACTGGAAAGAAACTTATGCCGGTGACCGAGGGTAGGCACTATACGATGCAGGCTACACCGCAGAATGAGATTCTGATTGCACCCTACGATGCCAAGAATATCTATATGCGCATGATTCATAACGAGCAACGGACTTGGCAGCCACAGGAGGCAGCCGTGAAGGCATTGTTCAACGAGTACTATGGCGGCGGTATGAATACCATCGTCTTCCAGGAACTGCGCGAGGCTCGCGGGCTGGCTTATAACGCCTTTGCCGCCTATGTGGAGCCCAGCTATAAGGACCAGAAGGAATACTTCTTCACTCATATCATCACGCAGAACGACAAGATGATGGACTGCGTGCGCCAGTTCCACCAGATTCTCGACACCATCCCACAGAGCGAGACAGCCTTCCAGATTGCCAAAGATGCCTTGACAAAGCGTCTGCAGAGCCAGCGAACCACGAAGTCATCGCTCATCTATGCATGGCTGTCAGCCAAGAACTTGGGAATCGACTATGACATCAACCGCAAGATCTATGAGGCTCTGCCCGCTTTGCAGCTGAGCGACATCGTCAGCTTCGAGCAGCAGCAGATGGCACGCAAGCCCTATCGCTACGTCATCCTCGGCGACGAGAAGGAACTTGACATCGAATCGCTTAAGAAGATTGCACCTGTCAAGCATATCACTACTGAAGAAATTTTCGGATACTAAAATACAACAACATTATGGCAAATAAAACTGAATTCAAGTATGCACCCATGTTTCAGATGGGGAAAGACACAACAGAATATCGTCTGCTGACTAAGGACGGTGTCACTCTCTCGGAATTTGAAGGCAAGGAAATCGTAAAGGTATCTAAAGAGGCACTTACCCTGCTTGCCCAGCAAGCTTTCCACGATGTAGAGTTTATGCTTCGCCGTGAGCACAACTTACAGGTTGCCGCCATTCTTAACGACCCAGAGGCTTCTGAGAACGACAAATATGTTGCCCTGCAATTCCTGCGCAATGCTGAGACTGCAGCCAAAGGCATTCTTCCTTTCTGCCAGGACACGGGAACCGCTATCATCCATGGCGAGAAGGGTCAGCAGGTGTGGACCGGCTTCGAAGATGAAGAGGCACTGTCACTTGGTGTCTACAACACTTTCACCGAGGACAACCTCCGCTATTCTCAGAATGCTCCGCTCAACATGTACGATGAAGTGAATACCCGTTGCAACCTTCCTGCACAGATTGACATCGAAGCTGTCGAAGGTGCAGAATATCGTTTCGTCATGGTTGCCAAGGGAGGCGGCTCTGCAAACAAGACCTACTTCTACCCGATGACCAAGGCCACCATCCAGAACGAAGGAACATTGCTCCCGTTCCTGGTGGAGAAGATGAAGAGCCTCGGCACCGCCGCTTGTCCTCCTTATCACATCGCATTCGTGATTGGTGGAACATCAGCAGAGAAGAACTTGCTGACTGTCAAACTCGCCAGCATCAAGTATTACGACTCACTGCCTACCACAGGTGATGAGACAGGTCGTGCATTCCGCGATGTTGATCTGGAAAACAAACTGCTGGAAGAGGCACACAAGATTGGTCTCGGTGCACAGTTCGGCGGTAAAGCACTGGCTCACGACATCCGTGTGATCCGTCTGCCGCGTCATGGTGCATCCTGCCCGATTGGTATGGGCGTTTCTTGTTCTGCCGACCGTAACATCAAGGCAAAGATCAACCGTGATGGTATCTGGCTGGAGAAGATGGACAGCAACCCGACAGAGCTGATTCCCGAAGAGCTTCGCAATCCTGGTGAAGGTTCTAAAGGCATAGAGATCGACCTCGACAAAGGTATTGACGCTGTTCGTGCTGAACTGACCAAGTATCCTGTCTCTACCCGTGTCAACCTGAAAGGAACGATTATCGTTGCCCGTGACATCGCTCATGCCAAGCTGAAGGCTCGTCTGGATGCCGGTGAAGAAATGCCACAGTATTTCAAAGACTATCCCGTGCTCTATGCCGGTCCTGCCAAGACACCGGAAGGCTATCCTTGCGGTTCGATGGGACCGACCACTGCCAACCGTATGGATCCCTATGTGGATGAGTTCCAGGATCATGGTGCATCTCTTGTGATGATTGCCAAGGGTAACCGCTCTCAATGCGTCACCGATGCCTGCCAGAAACATGGCGGTTTCTATCTCGGAACCATCGGAGGCGTAGCAGCCGTTTTGTCACAGAGCAGCATCAAGTCCATCGAGTGTGTTGAATATCCTGAACTCGGAATGGAAGCCATCTGGAAGATCACCGTTGAAGACTTCCCCGCCTTCATTCTGGTTGACGACAAGGGCAACGACTTCTTCAAGCAGTTGAAGCCTTGGTGTCCTAAGTGTAAATAAGTATTATACATATCCGGCAGACGGTCTTCAATGAGAAAGGTTCATTGAAGACCGTTTTTTCATTCTTTTTATGTCATTTTGGAGGTTCTGATAAGAATATCTTTGACATTTGTTTCCTCATTAAAACTTTTTGTGTAATTTTGCACAACCTTCTCTGTAACAACGATATGTCATCAAAGTTTAATAATGTATGGGTAAGAAGTTCCTACTGACACTACTGGCTTTCGTCTTGTTTCCTATAGCTATATTTGCCCAGCTGTCTGCCCGCACGCAACTGTTTCTGGAGCAGCAGAAGAGCTGCGTGCCGGAACGGGATAATGCACCTGCAAGAATGAGAGTACAGACGGGAAAAGTGCAGAGTGAAACAGGGATAACAGAAACGGTCCAATGTTTCATCTCACTGAAAGAAAAGTCCTTGAAAGAGATTGAGAGTGAAGGGGCTGTCATCAACGCAAAGTTTGATGACATTGTCCTCGCCACTGTTCCGGTGGACAAGATTGAAGCCATTTCCAAAAAGAAATGCATCAAGCAGATAGACATCGAAAACCCCGTGATGCTTCTGACCGACAAGGCTCGTTCACAGAACCATGCAGAGGATGTTCAGATGCTTTCCAATGCAGCGATGGAAGCAGGACTTCCACAGAAATACAATGGAAAAGGCGTCGTACTGGGTATCATTGACGACGGCATAGAGTTCAACCATACAGCGTTCAAGGATGCCAACGGCAAATCCAGGGTAAAAGCGGTCTATCTGCCCAATGCTACTACAGCCAACGGCGGGACGAAAAAGACCATCGACGGAATGACGCTCAAAGGCTATCAGTACACGACAGAGAGTCAGATAGCGAAACTCGAGACAGATGACAACTCTGAATCACACGGCACGCACACTATAGGATGCGCCGGCGGTTCACGTGTCACGACTACTGGTCTTAAGAACAACACCACCTATGGAGGTATGGCTCCGGAAGCAGATCTCGTCCTTTGCGGATGTGGCAGTGTTCTTTCAAATGCTGCCATCTCCAGCTCAGTCAAGTATATAGCCAACTATGCCAAAGAGCACAATCAGCCCTGTGTCATCAGCATTAGCTTAGGCGAAATATTAGGGCCTCACGATGGCACATCGTCTATCTGTAAGGTCTATGACAACATCGCCAATGAATATGGCAGCATCATCTTTCTGGCTGCCGGTAATGAGGGGAACAAACAGTGTTCATTATCAAAGACCTTCTCCAGTGAAGACGACTATTTAGGTACTGTCATCAGTCCTACAGAGGGTTTCAGTTCCAGCTATTATTGCTATGGTAGCTTTTGTGTGTGGAATGACAGCAGTGACTCGTTGGAATTACAGTTCATTGTCCTTGACAGCAAGGACGAGGCAGTCTATACCAGTAGCAGAATATCAAGCGGAAAGATTTCCGCAAGTATGCTAAAGAGATTCTTTACTGCCACTAGCCACAATGGAATCACGCTGAGTGCCGGGGTTGACCAGAATAACAACCGCTATAACATCTATGCTGACATCGATCTGGGTTCCAGTTCTAAAGGCTACAAACTGGCGGTGCTCGTCTATGGCAAGGAAGGGAACACCATCTCCATGTGGAATGATGCCTATAACCTGGCATTCACGTCTGCCAACGGGAGCTACACCTTGACTGAAGGTGACGGTAACTGCTCTGTCTGTGATGACATAACAGGAAGCAGCACCATCAGTGTCGGGGCTTATTGCAGCCGTTTGTCTATCCCTATCAAATATGGTAATTCAATTGGGAGCCTAAGTAACAGGACTTATGAAGAACAGGACATTGCCTACTTCTCAAGTCACGGGACTGATTTCTCCGGAGCCCAGCATCCGTTTGTTGCTGCGCCGGGACACTCTGTCATCTCTTCCGTCAACCGCTTCGACTCTTCGAAATCATTTGAACATGCTGCATACAGAAAGAGTCTGGGGCATCTCAAATATGATTACTGGATGTACATGAGCGGTACTTCCATGGCAACTCCTGTCGCTGCGGGCATAGCTGCGCTATGGCTGCAGGCTGACCCCACTCTGGATGTCAAAGGTATCAAGAACATCATCACGAAGACTTCCACCCATGACCAATATACTGATGGCGTCAACCGATACAAGTTTGGAGCCGGAAAGATTGATGCTCTCGCCGGTATCCAGTATATCCTTTCAGCAAACACGCCCAATAATGCCATTGGCGATGTAAACGGAGACGGAATCATTGATATCAGCGACATGACAGCACTTGTCTTTATTATACTGGAAAGAGACAGCACAGAGCCATCTGTCATAGACAACATAGCCGCAGATGTGAATGCCGACGGAATCATCGACATCTCGGATGTCTCGGCATTAGCAAGTATGATTCTGCAATAGCAGCCCTCTTGCTGCCATGCTACCACAAAGAAGGCTGAAACCCGCTCATGGATTTCAGCCTTTTTCATCACTTTATCTTGATAAGCTTACAAGACGTCATCGACACGTCCCCACACTCTGCCCCACATGTAGTTATCTTCACTCTCGTCCTCGAAGACACTATTGCTCTTTCCTTCAATGGGTCCTCCATTATACGTGCCAGATACACCAATAATGGGATCATCGAGCAACTGACAGGCTGGAACATGTACGCTAACACTTGGCTTTTGATATTCTTGCTTTTTCATAATCGTAAAATCCTTTCCTTACTTTACCAACACCTTCTTACCGTTCACAATATACAAACCTTTCTTTGGAGCAGTAACACGCTGACCGCTAATGGTGTAGAACTCACCATTCAGCACGTCATTGCGCTCAATGCTGTTGATGCCGTCCAAGACGCCAGCGTCTTCACTCAGCGGCTCCTCGTCTGTAGCATGGATGATTACCAAAGAGGCAGTACTTGCCTGGCCATCCCGCTCGCTTTCAGGTAATACAAGATATGCCTGCCTGTCTCCTATTTCAGTCCAACGATTGGGTCTCAGACGATAGAACTTATATTCATTGTATGGATCATCCTCTGACCATTGCGGGCTCTTTTGCAAAACATACATATAGTCGGCTTCACTCTCGGCTTTATCATAGCCTCTCTTAAGTAAGTTACTTGAAGAATAGTCTTCTCCATCCTCACTTGCGATAACAAGAGAATTCTTACCTGCCTTACCCTGAATAATAAGAGGTGTCTCTGCCTCAGTGACATCACTTGCACCCAGTTCCACCAATGTGACGGACGACTTGGTAAACTCTGTCACCATATATCCATGAACATTCTTCTGTACTCTCGTTGTGCTGCCCCAGTCAATGGCATTCCTTGTCACATAGGATTTATATCCATCTGTATTGAGAACAACTTTCTCTAATGTTGTGTTTGCATAAATATGGACTGGTCTCTGACCACCTGAATAACATGAAAAGAGTGGAGAGCCATTATTGTAATTAAACCTTATCATATTATGAGTATAGTCTCCTTGGAATATTATCTCAGCACTTTTATCAAATTCATCAAATGATATTGTAGCCTTGGCATTATCATCAGGAGTTGCAGTGGTTTTAAGATAATTGCTACTGCTACTTGCCGCATACAGATATTTACCTTCTGGTGTCATGAAATACCAGGCACCGGGTTCACCTTTTAATATCAGAGTCGTTGCATCATCTGCTGGTACTGTCGCTGTTCCACTATTGAGAATGACTTCAACGGAACCAAAGTTATTGGTTTTTTCCTCTCCCATAGCCTTGTCATATTCTTGGTTAACAATGAGAATCTCAAGGCCATCATATAATTCATCCTCACTCTCAATTCTCGTAAATATCTCCTCGACACTTTCTATCACTTCAATGGTATAGGATACAGAACCTGCCAAATACGAAGCACCAGTTTCCCAACTTGCAGTAATCGTAGCCTGACCTGCGGCTATTCCGGTTACTATGCCGGTCAATTCATCCACAGAAGCATGGTCCATACCATCTGTTACTGAATATGTAACGGTCAGACTTTTAGGCTTAGTTATAGGATTAGTAAATGTCTTACCGACTTTCACCGTGGCATTCTCCAGCTCGAATGAGACTTCAGCCTCAATGGGATCAGCAACCTTTGAGATGGTAATGGGACCAACTCCGACATTGCTGCCCTTGGTGAACAGCAACCTTATATAGCGGTCAGCATCACCAAAAAAGCTATTTGTACAGAGTTCATGTACAGAGCTTTGCGCTCCACTGATTTCCAGTACTTCTATATTTGTAAATGTTACTCCATCGGAAGAACCTTGCACGGTAATAGTTGAGGTAGATCCCCCACCAATCATTTTCACACCTATAGTAACTATTCCCGGCTTCTCATTTGTCTTAAACTGGATGTAATCACCAGTAGTATCAAACTTTACAAGGTAAGGGGCATTACTATTTGCATAGTCACTACCTAAATCATTTGCTGTAACGCCATTAATCTCAGTAAGGGCACTACTTGATCCACCCCCCCATTCAAAGGGAAGGGTCACATAGTCAGGACTTGGGGGACATCCCTGAGTAACTGTAACATCTTTCGTTACTAAAGTCTCTGTATCATTAGCATAAGAAAGGGTAATCGTACCCGTACGCGAGGTTGATGCTTCGTTCGTAGTCACATCAAATGTCACCGTACTTTCTGACGAATTAACCACAATATTTGAAATCCAGTCATCAGAAGAACTTGCTGACACACTGGCACCATCAACAGGGTTATTAACACTATAACTAATCTCACCAGAAGTAGCATCATAGTCTACGGAGACATTATCTGCACTTATTGAAGGTGTTGCAGAACCTCCTGAAACAACAACCGTAATTGTTTTTATAGTTTTAGCCCCCTTACTCTGAACACACAGAAACTTTACAGAAGTTACCCCGCCTCCTTCTGGGGCAGTCCAAGTGTGATTTGAATTATCATAACTACCACCTGTAGATGACTCCTCTTCAAGTACACATGTTCCTGTAAATGTTATACTTTCAATTTCCCCTGAGGAGACTTCAATCTTGAATTGATTTCCCTTATACGAACGAAGGCCGTCAGTTATATTCCACCATCTCAAATCTGTATTACCACCTTTCGCTATATAAACAAAACTAACATATCCATTAGTGAATGTATCACCTTCTAATAAATTACTACTATTGCCATTTGCTGGAGAACCATCCCAACCATAGCTTTCCGAATTCTGCTGAAAATCAAATGTAGGATCTTGTGCCCACGCATTCCCCATTACTGCCATCAGCAGCAGGGTCATCAATAAACGTATTTTATTCTTCATATTGATAATAATATTATATAATTCCGGTGCAAATATATAGAAAAAAAAGGAAGCACCATCCATTATAAGGAAAAAAGTGCAACGGCATCAACGATTCTCATATTTATTGTTTACCTTTGCATGAATGAACAAACAATAAAAATCGAAAAACATGATGAGAACTAAAATGATTCAAAGTATAGCTGTCATTGGCATGTTAGCCATTGCCATTGTAAGCTGTAAGTCCACTAAGAAGTCTGATACCACCACTGAGAATGTAATGGTCTCTGCCGTTTCCAAGCCCGTCGGCAAAGACACCATCACCATCAAAAACATCCGACGGGTGCAACGGGACAGCCTCGGACTCTTTGCTGTGGTCTTCGACGTCCCCACCTCCGGCTCTGACATCATGAAGAATGCCATCACGGAATGGATCAGCGAGGAACTGGAAGGAAGCTATGAAGGCGAACTGACTGATGTGGAGAAGATGGCAGACTACTATATGGATAAGGTGCTGAAGCGCAACTATGAAACCGCCAGCGAGTTTAAGGCTGAAAGCGGACAAGACCAGCTTAACTATGAAGACTCCACCACTATTAACAAGTTCTATGAAAGCGACTCCTTCATCACCTACTCCTATGTCTCCGATGGCTACACAGGCGGGGCACACGGCTACCACATCTACAAAGGCCAGACATTCCGCAAGAGTGACGGCCGCCGTATAGGATGGGACGTCTTCCAACGCACCTATAGCGTGGAGTTCATGAATCTCATCCGTGACGGCCTGAAAGAATACTGGGAAGTGAAGACCGATGAAGAGTTGGACGATATGCTGATGGACAAGGACAACTTTTCTGTCAGGCCTTTGCCCGACTGTCCTCCTCTCTTTGAAAAGAAGGGGGTGACCTTTGTCTACAACCAATATGAGATTGCGCCTTATGCTGCCGGTCTTCCGTCGTTCACAATTCCTTACGAAAAACTGATACCGTTCATGAACGCCACCGCCAAGAAGCTCATCAAATAATTGAATGGTGAGAAATCACGACTTTTGGGCACATTTCTATTTTCTGAATTATCCTGACAAATGGCTTTCAAAAATAGAGATGTGCCCATTATTGTTGTAGAACCGCAAGAAAAATCAGTCATTCCTAAAGGTAGTACAACTAATTACCACACAGCCGTTTACATCATTTTATTCAAACAAAGCTTTCAGTTGAAAACGGAATAGTTCTGGTTGCTTTTTGCGAGAGCTTAGGTTTCGTTGAGCCAAAGGATAGGTTTCGTTGAGCCAAAGGATACGTTTAGCCGCCCCAAACATATCCTTTAGCGCTGCGAAAGGATAGCTTTCGCACGGCCATACCTAAGCTCTTGCAAATTGAAGGGGTATCTTTCGCTGCACAAAACACCCTTTTTGTGCATTTTCAGCTTGTTTTCGGACCTGTTTGAAGCCTTTTTTTAGTATTAAATTTGGTAGTAATAATTGACAAAACGAGGTTGTTTCCATCTCCGGAACAACAGTCACGAGGAAAAGAAAACAAAGCAAACATTTGCATAAACCACATGAAAGCAGTAACTTTGCACTCGATTTACAAAGAGTAAATTAAGGGGTGCCCGTTGCATTGGCGGGCTGAGATCAGACCCTCTGACCTGAACAGGGTAATGCCTGCGTAGGGATTAACGACTATTCTCCATCCCCCTTATTGTAAAATTCTAATAATAAGGTTATTTATGCAAAAGAAAACGGCCGTCACGATTTATGCCTTGGCAATGATGTGTGTCCCCTTGGCAGCACAAGAGAATGTGACGGAAAAAGAAGAAAACGACTCCCTGAGACTGGAACGGTTGCAGGAAGTGGTGGTACGTGGCGTATGGGCGCCGAAAGATGCACCTTTTGCCATGTCGAATCTGAAGAGAAGCGACCTGGACGCCAGTTCGAAGACGGGTCAGGAACTGCCCTTCATGTTTGCAAAAACGCCCTCCATCCTGGCATGGAGCGAAAACGGTGTGGGAACGGGAACGACCTATATGCGTATTCGCGGTGCGGCAGGGTCGCGTATCAACGTGACACTCGACGGCGTGCCTCTGAACTCGCCGGAAGACCAGACCGTGTTCTGGGCAAACATGAACAGCTACGGCTCCCTGCTGGGAAGCGCACAGATCCAGCGCGGTGTGGGTACGTCAACCAACGGAGACGGTGCCTTCGGGGGAACCATCTCGCTCTCCACAAAGTCACCTGCCATCACTCCCGGCGGTGAGGTAAGCCTCTCCTACGGCTCGTATAACACCTACAACGTAGGAGGTGCCTTCTCGACCGGACTGCTATGGAATCATCTGATTCTCGACGGTGCCTATCATGAGACGAACACCGACGGATACATCCACGGCACATCAGGCCGCTCAGGCTCCTACTACGGCGGTCTGTCATGGATGGGCGACAACTTCAGCATCCGCTATAAGAACATCGGAAACTTTGAGAAGACCGGTCAGGCATGGAATGGTGTGACTGCCGGCGACAACGACCTTTCGCTGATGCACGGTACGTTTGGTGCAAGGACAGGCATCAGGACCTACAGGGACCTCTACAATGCCGGATTCGGACGCTATAACACGCTCTATGAGACGATGGCATACGGCAAAGACGGCAATCCAGCCATGACTTCCAAAGGCACCTATCTGTCAACCCGCTACCAGATGAGTGACGGTACGCTATGGGACAAGACCACGGACAACTTCTGGCAGAACCACAACATCCTGACGGGAGCATGGGACATCAACAACCACTGGAGCACCACGGCAACCCTGCACTACACGCACGGCTACGGCTACTACAGTGAATTCCGCTACGAGAACAAAATCAAGAAGCTGGGACTGCCGAATGCAGAGCTGAACGGAGAGGCACTCAGCGGTGTCAAGAAAACCGACTGGGTGCGCAAGAAAGGATTGAAGCAAGACACATACGGACTGATCTGGAACATCAACTACAAGAACAAAGCATGGGACATCATCGGAGGATTGTCAGTACAACAGTTCGACGGCAACCACTTCGGCTATGCCACCTACCTCAGCAACCCGACACTTCGCACCCTGTTGATGAAGAACGGAGACTATCAATACTATGACTCCGATGCCAAGAAGCTGGACGGGAATGCCTTCGTCAAGGCTCTCTACCACATCACAGACCAGTGGCAGGTCTTTGCAGACGTGCAATACCGCCACGTAGGCTACAAGACCGACGGCTACAACGACAAGTTCGCCTATAACAGCAAGACAGGACTGTACGACAAGCAAATGCTTAACATCGACAAGAAATATGACTTCCTGAACCCGAAAGCGGGCATCAGCTTCCGTAAGAACGGCCATCAGGCATTTGCATCTGTCGCCTTGAGTCACAGAGAACCGGAGCGTAACAACTTCACAGACAACGGTAACTATCCGGCACCCGTGGCAGAACAGCTGCTCGACTACGAGGTTGGCTATAACTATTCGTCACAGCCTTTCCGCGCCGGCTTGAACCTCTACTATATGAAATACAACGACCAGTTCGTTCAGACCGGAGCAACAAGTGACATCGGCGAACTGCTCACCACCAATGTGAAGGACTCCTACCGCATGGGTATCGAACTGACGGCAGCCTGGGACGTCTTCTCCTGGCTGACACTGGAGGGCAACGCCGCACTCAGCAAGAACAAGATCAAGGACTTCACCGAGTTTGTTGAGGACTGGGACGACTGGGAAGGGAATCCCGATGCGGCAAAGTATCATTGTGACGGCAACGGCGACGAGCTGCGCGAGTTCCATTACGACAACTCCACGCTGGCGTTCTCCCCCTCCGTCATCCTGAACGGCTTTGTCAATCTGCATCATAATGGATGGCAGGCCGTGTGGCATACCAATTTCGTCAGCCGCCAGTATCTTGACAATACGGAGAATGCAGACCGGTCGCTTCCGTGCTACTCTTCATCAAGTCTGAACCTCAGCTATACCTCGAAGGTGAAGAAGGTGAAGCCGTTGAAGGAAGTGGTCTTCGGACTGGTCTTCAACAACATCTTCAGTCGTCATTATGCGGCAAACGGATGGGTGTATTCTGCCATTGCCGAGAGCTACGGACACACCAACGACAACCGTTATTACCAGATTGGATTCATCCCCATGAGCGGCTTCACCGCAATGGGTAACGTCACGTTGAAGTTCTAAGCAAAGATGATGCAGGAGTTTATCGCTGCCCACTGGCTCGACATGCTGACCACCTTGCTTGGCCTTGCCTATATCGTGCTCGAGTACCATGCCAGCATCTGGCTATGGGTTGTGGGCTTCGCCATGCAGAGTCTTGGCATCGTACTCTATTATCAGAAAGGACTCTATGCCGACTGCGGCATGGAGTTCTATTATCTGGCGATGACCGTCTACGGATTCTTTATGTGGATAAGGAAAAGCAAATCGGGGAGCACATCTGCCCCATCTCAACTTCCCATCACCCACTTCCCTGTCTCACTGGCAATACGGTGGACGGGAATCACACTGGTCGCTTGGGGTGCATTATACTGGTTCCTCGCAACCTATACCGACTCTCGTGTCCCCCTTACCGATGCCTTTACCACGGCGCTCAGCTTTGTGGGAATCTGGGCATTGGCACGTAAATACCTGGAACAATGGCTGATATGGATTGTCGTGGACATCGTCACCTGCGTTCTGTACTTCTATAAGGACATCCCCTTCAAGGCTTCGCTCTACGCCCTGTACGTCGTAATTGCCATTGCAGGGTATCTCAAATGGAAGAAAATGATGGTTAAACAAACTGAATAACTTGCAGATTCGACAAATTAAGCTTATCTTTGCTGCATAATCTAACCTATCAAACAATAACTAAGATGAAACGATTTGCATTCAAGATGTTCCTGAAGCCAGGCTTCGAGGAAGAGTATGCCAAAAGGCACGCTGCCATTTGGCCGGAACTGAAACAGATGATTAAGGATCAGGGCGTGGGCAACTACAGCATCTTCTGGGATAAAGACACCAATATCCTGTTTGCCTATCAGGAGTGTGAGGGAGAAGGAAACAGTCAGGACACTGAGAATGTAGACCCGATCACTCAGCGCTGGTGGGACATGATGGCAGACATCATGGAAGTGAACCCCGACAACTCGCCTGTCACCATTCCACTCCCCGAGCTCTTCCACATGGACTGATGTCCTGCTGATGGAACAAACTTAAAAGAAAATGCACTGATACCAGGCTGGTGTCAGTGCATTTTCTTTTATCTGTAAAGGCATAACTGCCTTCCCGGATTACTTCACTCTTACGATGTTCAGAGAGTTGGCGGGAACATCAAGCAGCAGTCCTGCTGCATCGGTGGTCACAATCTCCTGAACGGGATAGATGCGTGTGGGGTTGTCAATCGTGTTCTCGTCGGTTCCCTGGGCAGAAGCCAGACGGGTCACACAAGCATTGGCTGTTCCATGATTCTTAAGGTTGATGCGAGCCGTAGTGTTCTCAGGCATCGTATTCACCACCTTGACAATCACGTCACCGGTTGTCTCGTCAATCGAGGCAGACGAGAAGACGCCCATCGCCGTGTAGGGTTTCAGCTTCACATCGAAGACCACCTGGCCGTCGAGCCATACTTTCACGTTGTCGCCTTTCTGCTCGACCTCAATGTTATACCATTTTCCCTGCTCGACACTGCCACGGGTGGTAGCCGTCTGCAGCTTTGAGCCGTTGACCACCTGCTCGATAGCATGCTGCGTGTTGCCCCATCCGCCGAAGTTCACCCAGCAGTAGTTGTTCTCATCGACATAGTTGAACACAATCATGAAGCCTTCGTCTCCACTGTCCTTACGTGCACGAGCCTGGAACTTGGAGTCACCGCTGCCCACAGTCTCTTCAAGCATACTGATGCAAGCCTCCTCCATGCTGGTCTGTGTAACGACATTCTCGGTTATCCCCCACTTACCTTTGATGGGCTTAGCCGTTCCCGTGAACTGGAAAGAAGCGGCTGTGCGCCATGTGGCAAGTCCATAATGAGACACTGCCGGACGGACTGTCTTCTGCCGGATCGTAGCTTCGTAGGGATTCTCCTGCTTGACAGGAAGGACCCTTGTTCCCACATTCTTAGCCATCAGCTGCTGGACGTAATAGGAAGGAGTACACATCACTTTCGAAGAGTTGAAACGAATCATGTCGGGCTGCCATGCCACGTTGTTCTCGTTGACAAAGATCGGTGCGTAGCTTGCCATCTCAACAACGTCGGCATTGTTCTCCATACCCATCATAAAGACAGCTTCGCCAAGGGCAGCATTCAGATTACCGATCTTTCCGAATCCCTGTGTGACAGCATACTCGCCACAGTAGATCTTCGCACCGCCCCGGGCATAGGTGTCATACTTATGGAAGTTGTCGGCAAACCACACCGGTGAACGATAATAGTGCTCGTCGAGCAGTTCGACCTGCTCTGTGGATCTCCATTGGGGATTGTCGTCACCCCATGCCACGACATTACCAATGAGGTGCATGTCGGGATACTTTGCCAGTACTGCATCCTTGAACTTCTTGTAGCGTTCATAGTAGCGGTCGCTCTGTTCCCTGGGGTTATACTGATTATTCTCGTTTCCTATCTCCAGGTATTCGATGTTAAAGGGTGCAGGATGCCCGTTCTTTGCCCGTAGTGCACCGTACTTCGTCGTAACGTCACCATTGGCATATTCGAGGGCGTTCATACATTCATCAATCCACGGCTGCAACTCTTCGACAGGCGTCATGCCACCATGCCACAGGCCGACATTAACGACATAGAGCGGCTTCGCCCCTAAGTCCTCAGAGAGTTGGAGGTATTCATGGAAGCCCAGTCCGTCAGACGTGCGATAGCGCCAGTTGAGGTTCAGATGGCCAGGACGCTCCTCTATCGGGCCGATGGTACGTTCCCAGCGGAAAGCATTGTCGGGCGACTCCTGTCCTTCTACAAAGCAGCCACCAGGGAAGCGCATAAACTTCGGCTGCAGCTGTGCCAGCAGCTGGGCAAGTTCGGGACGGCAACCATTCTCCCGGTTCTTGTATGTAGGCGGGAAAAGACTGACCACATCAAAGGTGATGGTTCCCTTGCCATCAGCGACGAATGAGAACTGCGCCTTCGGGTCATTCCCCGTGGCAGTCATTGTGGCGGTGTACTTCTTCCAGTCCTTGGCGGAAAGCTGAGCGTCAACGTTCGTCTCGGCATAAATCTGCTTGCCCTCCTTATCCGACAGGCAAGCCTTCAGCGTCCCCTTGTAACTGCCCTTAGCCCAGAAAGAGAGCTTATAGGTGCGGCCCTGTACTGCATTGATTCCCCAGAAGCCCTCGTTTACCAGACAGACAGGTGCTGCCGGAGTGGCATCAACAGCCACTTCCAAAGCCTGTCCCTGAGCAGCATTCAACAGATTCTTGTCGGTCAGTTTGGCAGTAATGGTCGACCCGGTGGAAGCATAGGTGCTCCACGTCGGGATGTTCTCACGGCTGTCCTCAAACGAACGGTTGGAAATAAGTTCGGCATACAGGCCGCCGTCAGCGGCATGGTTGATATCCTCAAAGAAGATACCATAAAGATTGGGAGAGATCTTCACCCCCTTGTCTGCTGCATCCACATCAATGGTCACCTGTCCCCAAAGGCTTACAGATGAAAACAGTAATGTGAAAGCCAATAAATACGGTTTTTTCATAAATCAAACGTTAAATCAAGTTTTAATGGATTCTGGCACAAAGATACAACAATTTGCCTTATCTCACAAATTATTGCTTATCTTTGCACCCCGAAAAGAGAAACTTCATTTTAATTTTAAACACTTTCTATGAACAAAAAATCTTTCAACAAGCGCAGTAGACTGCTGTTCAAGCACTTCACACGCAAGAACTATGCACTATTCAACTGCCTGGGCAGGGAGGTCCTCATCGGCATGCTGAGTGTGTCCACCTTGTCCAATGCAAAGGCGAACGGCATCTGTGTGAAAACAGAACTGACAGGCGACTCGCTGCAACGCAAGGAGGTAAGGCTCGACGAGGTAATCGTGCCAGGGTCGCGAGCGCCTCTGGCGGCTCTTCAGAGCCCCGTTATTGTTGAGGTGATCACACGTGAAGACATTCAGCGTGCAGAAGCCTCGAGTGTAAATGACATTTTAAAGTTAGCCACAGGCGTGGATGTCCGTCAGCGAGGTGGCTTTGGTGTACAGACGGACATATCCATCAATGGAGGCACTTTCGACCAGATAACCATTCTATTGAATGGCACAAACATATCCAATCCGCAGACTGGTCACAACGCATCCGATTTCCCTGTTTCTGTCAACGACATTGAGCGCATCGAGATACTTGAAGGCGCCAGCAGTCGCATTCTGGGAAATGCAGCCTTCAACGGAGCCATCAACATCGTAACAAAGCAGTCGTATCCAAATGCCTCCGGCTCCTCTACTCCACAACTCTCTTCCTATATCGAACTGGAAGGCGGCTCATACGGCACGCTGACTGCCGGCGCAGGAACAAACGTGCTGGCAGGGAATCTCTCGAACTATCTTTCTGGCGGGTACACAAGGTCGGACGGCGGAACCGAAAACAGCGACTTCGAGAAAGGAAGAATCTTCTATAAGGGAGGGTGGAACGACAACAGACAGAACCGCTTCAGGCTGGACTATCAGCTGGGAGCCAGTACACAAAGCTATGGCGCCAACACGTTCTACAGTGCCAAATACAACAACCAATATGAAAAGACGGAGCATCTGATGGCGTCGCTCGGCGGTACGGTCAATCTGGGAACTGACGACAGAGGCATACAACTGAAACCTGCCGTCTATTATAATCACTTCAACGACCACTATCAGCTCATCAGACATGAAGAAGGGGCAGCCAAAGGAGAGAACTATCACTGGCTCGACATTCTGGGAGCATCGTTCAATGCCAACATCAACTGGCTGATGGGGAAAAGCTCTATCGGAGCAGACATAAGCAAAGAGACCATCTGGAGCACCGCCTACGGTGCTGATCAGCCAGAAGAAACATGGAAAGAAATCAAAGGAACTGAGCGTAGGCTATCAAGAAAAGCCTCCCGGACAAACACCAATCTCTTTGCCGAACACAACATCGTGCTCAGGCACTGGACCATCTCTGCCGGTCTTCTATACTATATCAACAACTTGGATGAAGGGAAAACGGCCGAAAAAGCCGCTGTAACGCATCATCACACCTCTACCCTGTCACCAGGACTTGACATCAGCTATCGCCCCACACAAAGCTGGAAAATATGCTTATCGTGGAATAAAGCCGTCAGGACGCCCACTTATACAGACCTATATACGAGTAACGTGGCTCAGCAGGGAGACCCCTCTCTTAAGCCCGAAGAGAACTCTATGTTCAAAATCAGCGCCCTCTACAAGACAAATCGTGCGGAATTCACGGTCAGCAGCTTCTACAGTCATGGCAGAAACATGATTGACTGGGTCTATGAGACGGAAGAAAGCAGGCGGTATCATGCCTTGAATATCGGGAAACTTGATAACATGGGAGTATCTTTGAACTCAAAAATGCAACTTCATGAAGATACAAAGTCTGCCTTTCCCTTCCAGCCGATGACAGTCAGACTGGGCTATTCGTATATTCATCAGTCACATAAAACCGACCAGCCTATCTACCGTTCACTTTATGCCCTGGAATATCTACGGCACAAACTGACGGTACAACTTGACCAGCACATCTGGAATCGCCTATCCCTCTCATGGTCAGTAAGGTGGCAACAGAGAATGAACGGATTCCATCCCTACTGGAAGATAGACGGTAAGCTGCAATGGAAAGCTGAAAACTTTACGCTATACCTGAAAGGCGATAACCTCACAGCTCACAGATATTATGATATCGGGGCAGTTAAGCAGCCAGGACTATGGCTCATGGCAGGCGGCGTATTTCAGTTAAGGATTAAAAGATAAACTTTAACGATTAGCTTATAACTCCATAAAATAAAGCTATTTATAAAATATCATAACAGTAATACTTTAAATATTGACCTCTATAAACAAAAAAAAGGACCATTTAGCAATGGCCCTTTTTCGTTGTCATGAAAATTGTCAGATTATAAAATGCTTTATCGTGTTTCTTCGTTATGCCTTTAATTTGAAGGAATTCTCGATGCTGTTCACTTCCTCAGCAAAGCCCTTCTCTATCTTCATACGCTGCTCTATCTGCGAGCAACTGTGGATTACGGTGCTGTGGTCTCTTCCTCCAACAAGCTTACCAATACGGCTGGCAGGCATCTTTGTGTACTTCTGTGCCAGATACATAGAGACCTGACGGGCTATAACAAGCTCACGCTTACGGCTCTTGCCATTCACTCCGGAGACAGACACATTGAAATGGTTGCATACCTTCTCAAGAATATCGTCAATCGTCAGCGGCTTATCATCAATATTCACTGCTCTCTTGACTACCCGTTCAGCAAGACGCATGTCTATTCTCGAGTTATAGACAACACTGTATGCAAGCAGTGAGTTGATGACACCTTCGAGGTCTCTAACGCTTCCATTGGCTGTCTCGGCAATAAACTGCACAACTTCTTCGGGAATCTGTAAGCCGTCGCGTTTGATTTTATTATTCAGGATGGCCATACAAAGCTGCACATCGGGTTTCTCAAGTTCAGCTATCAGACCGCAGGCAAAGCGGGTCAGCAGGCGTTCCGGCATCCCTTTCAGGTCAACAGGAGGTCTGTCGGAGGCTAAGATGATTCTCTTTCCGTTACGGAAAAGATGATCAAAGATATGGAAGAACGTCTGTTGAGTCCTGTCAGCTCCTATCCACTCCTGAATATCATCCACAATCAGCACATCAATCGTCTGATAGAAGTTGATGAAGTCGTTCACCGTGTTCTGGCGAACCGAGTCGGTATACTGCACCTGGAAAAGGCGTGCGCTGACATAGAGCACTCTCTTCGCCGGATAGATTTTCTTTATCTGCATGCCGATGGCATTGATAAGATGCGTCTTACCACAACCAGAAGGTCCGTAAATGAACATTGGGTTGAACTGGCTTGTGTTTGGATGCTCGGCAATAGACAGTCCTACCGCCCTTGGCAGTTTGTTGCTGGCTCCTTCAATGAAGTTTCCAAAAGTCTGATGAGGATTCAGTTGCGAATCAATAGCCTGCGGTACGGCAGCGTCAAGGACAGTAGGCGACTGATTTGCGCTTGTAGTCGGCTGCATAAACTCACCTTTTTCAACAGGCTCTGCCTGAATATCCTGTGTCAGTTTATGCTCTTTGTCGGTAACGACACGATAGGTAAGTCGGATCCCGTCACAGAAGACGTGACGCAATACTTTGCTCAGCAAATCCACATAGTTCTCTTCAAGATACTCATAAACAAACGGGCTGGGTACCTGTACCAACAATGTCTTGGTCGCTTCATCGAACGACTCAAAGATTATTGGCTTGAACCAAGTGTTATATTGCTGCTCAGAGACATTCCCTTTAATCAAAGCCAAAGCTCTGTCCCATCGCGCATTCAGACTTACTTTCATTATCAATCAATTGTTTAGTATAGCAGGAGCTCACTAGTTTAGGAAATTCACATCGAGGAATCTCGTTTCCATAATTAAACACTCCCTTTCCTTTTTCTGTTTGCAAAATTAAGAAAGAAAACTGTAACTGGCAAATCTTCCTGTTTTACGATTACTTTTTGTCTTTCTCGTAAAGTACTCATTCAAAGCAGTTTACAGAAATTCTGATAAAGAAAGACAGAAAACGGACTTAAAGTAGACCTAAACTTATGATTTACAATCATTTGTGTACTCTCACTTATAGTAAGCTAATTAAAAGTGAAACATTTTGGGTAACGCTTATAAATGAGTGAAACAAAACGGCTTTCGGAATTTTCCAAAAGCCGTGAAACATTGGATTATTTTATTTAGACACTTTTTAATTTAGCCCTTTACTTGTCCTTTTTTCCGAAAAGAGAGAAGTGTACATAACGCTTGGGATGCTCACGCAAGTTGTTTAACAGAGAATCTGCACTCAGAACCGTATTGGTGAGATTATTGTAAAGCGTTTCGTCATTCATCAGAAGTCCCAGTGTACCTTTATTATTGTTCAGTTTTGATGTCAGCTGCTGCACATTGGCCAAGGTCTGATCTACCTTTGCAACCGTGGAAGCAACATCCACGGCAGCAAGATTGGCGGTGAGATTGTTTGCATTATCCAACAACCCACTTGCCTTCCCCATCAATCCAGGAACGTCCTTATTCACGTTCGCCATCAGTGCATTCAGCTGCTGGGTGGTCACCGTCAGGTTTTCAGTCGTTTTCTGCACATTACCGAGCGTTCTACCGATATTTGGATCGGAAAGCAGCATATTGATATTGACAAGGATAGAATCAAGCTTAGGAAGCATTTTCTCGATGACGGGTATCATATCCTTCGCCTTTCCCAACATCCCTGAATTAATAACGCCCATGATGGTGTCACCCATGGCAACAAAATCACGAGGATTATCAGCCAACAGCAGATTCATCTTCACATTGCCCATCAGGTCACTAACGATCTCAGCCGTAGACCCTCTTGGTATCTGCAGGTCGTCGTCAACCATAAACTCTACTACGACGTCGCCATTGTTCTCGTAGTCGAAACTAACATCCTTAACAACACCTACTCTATAACCATTAGCAAAAATCGGACTTGATGAAGAAAGGCCGCTGATGTCCTTAAAGGTTATATAATAAGAATTACCACTAGAAAAAAGCGTCATTCCCTTCAAGAAGTTCATACCGAAAAAGAGCAGCACAATGCTGACAATTGCGACGAGAGCAATCTTAATTTCCTTCGTAATTTTCATATGCTAATTATTCATGAATACTTTTCTATTTCCTACGCTGACGGAACTCGGCTATTGCCTTGTTCACGTCCATTATCTTACCGTTCTTGTACGCTATGATAAACGACTCGGGGAATTTATCAAGCAGTTGCTTACGCAGCCGGTAGATCTCATTGTAGTTGGTCGATGAACCAACGGTGTATCTATAGAGCCCTTTCTCTTCAGAACACTCTACATCCTTCACCCCTTTCAACTGGCGATCATTTGTTCTTAGTTTCTTATCTCCAGCGAGTATTTGCAGCTTGAAGACCGGGGAGTCTGAGGAAACTTCCCTCTCATTCTTCTTTTTCTCATTCACAGAAGATACCGTGTCGTCTTTAGACTTTTCAGGAATACTCTCTATGACTTCAGTATCACTGACATCCGATGGCCGATAGGGTGCTTTCGCACCATCAAAGTATTTATTCTTATAGGTGATGAATGCCTTTAGAAAGCCTCGGGCATATTTGTTAAGGGCACTCTCTGTGTTAAGAAACTGCTCTTCATCACGATTGGAAATAAATCCAAGCTCCATCAGGCACCCAGGCATAGAGGTAAGTCGCAACACGGCAAGGTTATTCTGATGTGCTCCCTTATCAATGCGACTTGTGGCATTGCAGATGTTACGCTGAAGCATTTTGGCTAATGCAACACTGCGTTCCATATTTACATCCTGCACAAGTTCAAACATAATACTGCTTTCCGTTGAATTAGGATTAAAGCCCTGATACTTCTGCTTGTAGTCTTTCTCCATGAAAATCACAGAATTCTCACGCTGTGCCACCTGCAGATTCTCCTGAATACCTGCCTTACCTGTCGTCTCGCCTTTTCCAAGCGTATAGGTCTGGTAACCTCTCACCGACTTACCGCCAGTAATAGAGTTTATATGTACAGAGATAAACAAGTCGGCCTTGTTGCGATTAGCAAAGTCGGCCCTTTGCTTTAATTCCACAAAATGATCTTTTGTACGAGTATAAAGAACCTTCACATCAGGACAATTCCGCTCGACAATCTTTCCAAATGCGAGCGCATATTTTAAGGTCAGATTCTTTTCTGAGGACATTGAGCCCACACATCCGGCATCTCTTCCCCCATGTCCAGCATCAATTACCAACGTAAAGCGACCTGCACCAAGCACAGACGTGCCAAGTGTTATGATGAATAGAAAAAGTATCAATAATGTCCGCTTTAACATATAATGACTTTATTATTATGCAAAAATAATGAATTTAAATGAAAAAACTGTAATAAGTTACTTAGTTTTATCAATAATTAAGTGTAATTCCACGCCAGAGCCATCACAATCGGCTCCAAGAGGGGGATTATGTTTCGTTATACTGACAAAGATTTCCTTTATCTGAGGGAATGCATCAGCAAGATGTTGTCCGATCCGATAGGCTACATGCTCTATCAAATCGGACTGCATAAACATCTCTTGTTTTACCAACTCATATACTTCTGCATAATTAAGCGTATCTTCAATCTTATCCGACTTCATGGCTTCCGACACATCATAACTGATGCGCAGACTCACCGTGTAATCATTTCCCACAACGCGTTCCTGAGGAAGGACACCGTGATAGGCATGAAAACGCAGATTATGCAGACATATATAACTCTCTTTTAACAACATACTCATCCACAACGGCTGGCACCACAGTTCTTACAAATCAGGCAGCCTTCCTGATAAACCAACGTCTCCTGTCCACACACAGGACATTTCTGCCCGTCGGCTACCGTTCCGTCCTGAACATATTTCTTCAAGGCACGCTCAACACCATTCTTCCATGTATTGATGCTTTCGTTTTTAAGCTGAAGCGAACTAACAAGGCGGATGACATGATCTATCGGCATACGGTATCTCAGCACACCAGAAATCAGTTTCGCATAATTCCAGTACTCGGGATTGAACTTCTCACTGAGGCCTTCCACAGTGGTCTTATAGCCACGCTTATTCTCAAACTGGAAGTCATAACGCTTTGTCCCGTCTTCACTTACCTGTTTGATTATCTTTCCCTTTGTAACGGTTTTCGGCAAGACGATACCCTCTTCATCATCCTGAAGACCGGTAAATATCTCATAAGGATAACCGTCGAGCAGTCCGACGAATGCCACCCATTTCTCTTTGTTGTTCTGGAAACGGACAACATCACACTCCAAGACCTGAGGACGCACCTCTGTCACGGCTGGATGCTTGAAATCAGAAACCCTGTTCAAGTTTCCTCCTTCTTCTTTTTTCTTATCCTTTTTCTTGTCCTTTTTAGAAACAGAAATCATCACTCCGGCACGGCTGCCGTCACGATAGATGGTACAGCCTTTGCAACCGCTCTTCCATGCTTCCACATACAGACGGTCAACCAAGTCTTCGTCCACATCATTCGGAAGATTCACCGTAACACTGATAGAGTGGTCCACCCATTTCTGAATTGCCCCCTGCATCTTCACCTTCATCAGCCAGTCGACATCGTTGGCTGTAGCTTTATAATAAGGAGAACGGCTGACAAGTTCATCAATCTCTTCCTGTGAGTAGCGTTTTGTGCTGTCAATACCATTCACCCGCATCCACTCCAGGAACTTCGGATGATAGACAATATATTCCTCAAAACTGTCGCCCACTTCATCTACGAAGTCAACATGGACATCAGTGTCATTGGGGTTCACCTTACGACGACGCTTATAGACAGGCATGAATACAGGTTCGATACCACTTGTCGTCTGTGTCATCAAACTCGTAGTACCCGTCGGAGCAATTGTCAGGCAAGCAATGTTTCGACGGCCATAGGTCATAATATCCTGATAGAGCTGGGCATCAGCCTCTTTGATACGAAGAAGGTAAGGATTGTCTTTCTCACGTTCTCCATCGAAGATTTCAAATGCACCGCGCTCCTGAGCCATGGTAACACTGCTACGATAAGCCGTCAAAGCCAATGTGCGATGTACATTGACAGAAAAGTCAGTGGCTTCTTGTGTGCCATAGCGAAGTCCCATTGCTGCTATCATGTCTCCTTCGGCAGTAATGCCAAGACCCGTGCGGCGTCCAAGTCCACTCTTACGCTTTATCTTTTCCCACAGATGCATCTCGGCTCCTTTCACCTCATCACTTTGCGGGTCACTTGCTATCTTCTTCATTATCAAGTCAATCTTCTCCAGCTCAAGGTCAACAATGTCATCCATAAGACGCTGAGCTATCGTCACGTGTTTGCGGAACTTTTCAAAATCGAAGCGAGCCTTGTCAGTGAAAGGATTCTCTACATAATTGTAAAGATTGATACTGAGCAGACGACAGCTGTCATAAGGACAAAGAGGAATCTCTCCACATGGGTTTGTGCTTACCGTCCGATAACCCAGATCGGCATAGCAGTCGGGAATACTCTCACGAATAATCGTATCCCAGAACAAGACACCAGGCTCAGCACTCTTCCATGCATTGTGAACAATCTTTTTCCAAAGGGTTCTGGCGTTAATCTCCTTACGGACCAAAGGATTATCACTGTCTATTGGGAACTGCTGCACATACGGTTTGTCATTGATGGCAGCATCCATGAATTCGTCGTCAATCTTCACGGAAACATTTGCACCGGTAACCTTCCCTTCGGTCATCTTTGCATCGATAAAGGCCTCACTGTCAGGATGTTTAATGCTAACGGAGAGCATCAATGCACCACGGCGACCATCCTGTGCGACCTCACGGGTGGAGTTGCTGTAACGCTCCATGAATGGGACAAGTCCTGTTGAAGTCAGTGCCGAATTGTTTACCGGCGTACCTGCCGGACGGATATGGGAAAGATCATGCCCTACTCCACCACGTCGCTTCATCAGCTGTACCTGTTCCTCATCGATTCGCAAGATTGCACCATAGGAATCAGCATCCCCGTCAAGTCCCACAACAAAGCAGTTACTCAATGAGGCTACCTGATGATTGTTGCCAATTCCAGTCATCGGACTGCCGGCGGGAATCAGATAACGAAAGCCGTCAAGAAGCTCAAAGATATCCTCTTCACTTACGGGATTCGCATATTTGCGCTCTATCCGAGCGAGTTCAGCAGCAATACGCCTGTGCATGTCAGAAGGGTTGCATTCATAAATATTCCCGAAACTATCCTTCATAGCATATTTATTCAACCAAACTCGTGCTGCCAGTTCATCACCGCCAAAGTATTTTAACGAAGAAGCAAACGCTTCCTCATACGAATAAGTCTTCAAATTTTCCATGAATACGTTGTTTAAATTGTGATGCAAAGCTACAACTATTTTTTCAGATAATAAAATATTTCTTCTATTTTCTCTTACCTATTTTGTATCTTTGCACTAACCATTCACCAATCGTATTTTTCAATTAAAGATATGAATACTATTTGTAATAGAAGAAGCATTAGGAAGTATAGTGAAAAGGATGTCACTAACGATACCTTATATCAGTTGCTTGAACTGGCAGAACGTACTCAGACAATGGGGAACCTCCAGCTCTACAGTGTTGTCATCACCAGAGATAAGGAAATGAAGCAGAAGTTGGCACATGCTCATTTCAACCAGCCAATGGTGACAGGCGCACCTGTCGTCCTTACTTTCTGCGCAGATTTCAGACGAACATCTGACTGGGCAGAGAACAGAAAAGCTCTCCCTGGCTATGAAAACTTTCTCTCTTTCATCAATGCAGCCAGTGACACCTTATTATATTGTCAGACATTCTGCAACCTTGCTGAAGAGGCCGGACTTGGTCTTTGCTATCTGGGAACCACTGTCTATATGCCTAAGGCTATCATCGAGACGCTTCAACTGCCCCGCCTTGTCTTCCCTATAGCAACCATCACCGTCGGATGGCCTGATGAGAATCCGCCATTGAGCGACCGTCTGCCATTAAAAGCCATTATCCACCAGGAGACCTACCAATGCTATACCCCAGAAATGATTGATGAGTTCTATGGAGCCAAAGAGGCTTTAGAAGAAAACAAACATTTCGTGGAAATCAATCATAAGGAGACGCTTGCTCAGGTATTCACAGATATCCGCTATACTCAAAAAGACAATGAGGTCATGAGTGAAGGAATGATAGCTGCGCTGAAGCAACAGGGATTTCTTTGATCTCATACCCACCACAAAAGAATGATGCCTGATTGAACCATTTTCATTTGGCCAACCAGGCATCGCTTCTATTAAACATCATGAATCTTCCTCACGGAAGGGTTAGTTTGCAAGTTCAGAGAGGAACTTGATACGGACCAGTCGGATTTCATCTTCCGAATAGTCGTCGCCAAGTTCTTCCATTGCCACTTCGAGATCATCTGTGTCACTTTCACGGAAATATTCGTAAATGTCATCTACATGGTCATCATCCATCACTTCCTCAAGGAAATAATTGATGTTCAACTTTGTTCCGCTGTAAACGATGGCCTCTATTTCATCAAGTAACTCGTCAAAGTCCTTTCCTTCTGCATTGGCAATATCGTCTAATGCCACTTGGCGGTCAATACTTTGGATGATCTTTACTTTCAGCATCGACTTCTTGGCAACAGTTCGCACGCGTAATTCCTCAGGACGTTCGATGCCATTTTCCTCACAGTGTTTCTTGATTAACTCGCAGAACTCGGCACCATAGCGTTTCGCCTTTCCGACACCGACTCCCTGCACATTCTGTAATTCCTGAAGGTTGACTGGATACATCGTCGCCATCTGCTCCAAAGAAACATCCTGGAAAATCACGTAAGGAGGTATTTCCAGTTTATGAGCCATCTTCTTTCGAAGGTCTTTCAACATCGAATACAGAACCGGATCAAGCGCTGAGCCACCGCCATCCATATTTTCTTCCTCAGAATCTTCTTTGAAATCGGTATCTTCAACAATCATAAAGGACTTCGGATTCTTGATGAAGCGCTTACCGGCAGAGGTGACTTTCAGCAGTCCATAGTTCTCTACATCCTTCCTTAAGTATCCTGCGATGAGTGCCTGACGGATGACTGGATTCCACATCTTTGGGTCTTCATCCTCACCAGAGCCGAATTCTTCCAGCTGATTATGTTTATGGGATGTAATATCGTCAGTAGAATGCCCCTGAATAAAATCCACTATATAGTCCTGACGGAAATTCTCTTTCACCGCCAGCACGGCTTTCAGCACAATGAGCAGTGCTTCCTGTGCCTCATGCTTTTCCTTTGGATGCAGGCAGTTGTCACAGTTATGACAGTTCTCCTCGTTATATTCCTCACCGAAATAGTGAAGCAGCATCTTTCTCCTACAAACCGATGACTCAGCATAAGCCGCTGTTTCCTGCAGCAATTGGCGGCCTATATCCTGTTCTGCAATGGGCTTACCCTCCATAAACTTCTCCAGTTTCTGTAAGTCCTTATAGGAATAGAATGCGATGCAGAGTCCTTCCCCACCGTCACGTCCTGCTCGTCCTGTCTCCTGATAATAGCCTTCCAGACTCTTTGGAATATCATAATGGATGACAAAGCGCACATCAGGTTTGTCGATACCCATGCCGAAGGCGATGGTCGCAACAATCACATCAATCCGTTCCATCAGGAAGTCATCCTGCGTATGAGAACGAGTAGCCGAATCAAGACCTGCATGATAGGCAGCCGCCTTTATGTCATTTGCCTGCAGTATGGCTGCAAGTTCCTCGACTTTCTTTCGAGACAGACAATAGACGATGCCGCTTTTACCTGCATGCTGCTTGATAAACATAATAATCTGCCTGTCAACATCTTTGGTCTTTGGACGTACATCATAATAAAGATTAGGACGATTGAACGAGCTCTTGAATTCAGGAGCCCCTACAATACCAAGGCTCTTCTTTATGTCTGAGCGCACCTTGTCGGTAGCGGTTGCGGTCAGAGCAATCACCGGAGCATCGCCAATCCGATTGATTGTCGGACGGATATTACGGTATTCGGGACGGAAGTCATGCCCCCATTCCGAGATACAATGTGCCTCGTCGATGGCATAGAACGACACCTTTATTCCTTTTAGAAACTCCACATTCTCATCCTTGTTCAACGACTCTGGAGCGACATACAACAACTTGGTCTTTCCATTACGCACATCATCCATTACCTGCTGAATAGCAGCCTTGTTAAGTGATGAGTTCAGATAATGCGCTACTCCTTCTTCCTCACTCAGACCATTGATGACATCCACCTGGTTTTTCATTAAGGCAATAAGGGGAGATATGACAATGGCTGTTCCTTCCATTATCAACGACGGGAGCTGATAGCACAAACTTTTGCCTCCACCTGTCGGCATTAGAACAAAGCCATTATTGCCATCGAGCAGATTGCGGATGATCTTTTCCTGATCGCCCTTAAATTTGTCGAATCCGAAATAATGCTTCAGCTGTTCCGTAATGTTAACTTCTTTTGTCATGTTGTCTAAGGAGTTGGTTTTAGATTCAGGATAAGGTTTAGAAGGGAATGGCCGTCTTCGACGACCATTGCCTATGCTGTTTGTAGATGAGATTTGTCAATCTGTGCACGTGCGTAGTCAAGTGTCACCTCAAACGACTTGATTCGCTTAGAGGGAACTTCGAACATAGCATCCATCATTATTGCCTCGACAATGGAACGCAGCCCACGTGCACCAAGCTTATATTCCACAGCCTTATCAACAATGAAGTCAAGTGCCTCTGGGGCAAATGTCAACTTTATACCGTCCATACTGAACAGTTTCTCATACTGTTTGACAAGAGAATTCTTCGGTTCCCTCAGAATCCTGTTTAAAGCCTCACGGTCTAAAGGATTAAGATAGGTAAGAACCGGCAGACGACCGATAATCTCAGGGATGAGTCCGAAAGACTTCAAATCCTGCGGGAGAATATATTTCATCAGATCCTCTTTGTCTATCTTCCGTACATTCTGCACAGAATTATAACCTACCACATGGGTATTCAGTCGCTGTGCTATCTTCCGCTCTATACCATCAAAGGCACCACCACAGATAAACAGTATGTTGCGTGTATCCACATGGATATAATCCTGATCGGGATGTTTGCGGCCTCCCTTTGGTGGTACATTAACAACTGTTCCTTCAAGCAGCTTGAGCAGTCCTTGCTGCACTCCCTCACCACTCACATCACGAGTGATACTGGGATTATCGCTCTTACGGGCAATCTTATCAATCTCGTCAATAAAGACTATGCCCCTTTCTGCGGCTGCCACATTATAGTCGGCCACTTGCAACAGGCGTGAGAGAATGCTTTCCACATCCTCACCCACATAACCAGCCTCTGTGAAGACTGTTGCATCCACGATGGTGAATGGAACATCGAGTAATTGCGCTATCGTTCTGGCGAGCAATGTCTTACCTGTTCCCGTGCTACCGACCATGATAATATTACTCTTCTCTATCTCTACACCATCTGCTGCTTCAGGCTGCATCAGACGCTTATAATGATTATAGACCGCAACAGACAAAAACCGTTTAGCCTCATCCTGACCAATGACATATTGATCAAGATGCTTCTTGATTTCCATAGGCTTAGGTACTTTGGTCTTTTTGAATTCCTTATCCGTTTTCTTCTTTTCTGTCTGACCATCACCAAAACCAGCCGACTGAACGATTTCATAGGCTTGTGCTGCACAATCCTCACAGATAAAACCACTCAGTCCAGAAATCAACAGTTTTACTTCCGAATCGCTTCTCCCGCAAAAGCTACATGTTTTCTTTGGCATTCTTATTTCTTGCGTTTAAGCACCTCATCAATCATTCCATATTCCTTAGCCTCCTCTGCATTCATCCAGTAGTTACGATCGGAATCCTGCCACACTTTTTCAAAAGGTGTATGAGAGTGCTCAGAAATGATGTTATAAAGTTCTCTTTTGAATTTCAAAATCTCTTTGGCCTCAATCTCAATATCCGAAGCCTGTCCCTGCACGCCTCCAAGTGGCTGATGGATCATGACACGGCTGTGAGTGAGCGCAGAACGCTTCCCTTCCTGTCCAGAAACCAGCAGCACTGCTGCCATCGAAGCTGCCATACCGGTACAAATGGTAGCGACTTCACTTGAGATAAACTGCATCGTATCATAAATACCAAGACCGGCAGTCACACTTCCACCAGGGCTATTAATATAAATGGAGATGTCCTTGCCAGGATCAACACTGTCAAGATACAACAATTGCGCCTGAAGGGTATTTGCCGTATAATCGTCAATCTGTGTTCCTAAGAAGATTATACGGTCCATCATCAAGCGTGAAAAGACATCCATCTGAGTGACATTCAGCTGTCTCTCTTCAAGGATATAGGGATTAAGATACTGTGCCTGAGCTTTCATTACATCATCAAGCACCATTCCATTCATACCCAAATGACGGGTAGCATATTTTCTGAAATCATTCATATTCTTTAAACTGGTATTTTTAGATAGGAAAAGAGGTTATCGACTCTTTATCATCTGTTCATTGGAACAAAATTAATAAAAAAAGTCGACAACCTCTTTTTATATAAGAGTTTTTTTCAAAAAAAATGTTATTATTCGCTCATCAGCTTGTTAAACTCGTCCAAAGAGACCTTTTTTTCATTGAGTTTCACTACCTTCATCAGAGCCTCAGTAAGTTTCACGTCAATGGCACGGTCGACAAATCCCTGAGCATTCTCCTGCTTCTTCAGCATCTCTCCAGCATAGTTATCGAGATACTCCTCGGGAACATTGCTCATACCATACTGTGCAAACTGAGCTCTTGCAGCTTCTTTCGCAGCCTGCTTCACATCGTCATCACCGATCTTGATTCCAGTAGCTGCTACCAACTGCTCCTTGATCAGATGCCAAGTCAGTTCCTTGATACTGCCTTCATAGTTCTTTTCAATGTAATCGGCATCCTTATCTTTGTTGTTCAGCTGCATCACACGCTTCAGGATGGCTTCAGGATAGGTCAGTTCACCAACCTTCTTTTCACAATAGGCACGAAGGTCGCGCAGGAACTTCCAGTTGCTGTTACCAGCAAGCTGAGCCTTCAACTCTGCAGCAATACGCTCCCGGAAGTCAGCCTCGCTTGTCACATTGCCTGTACCATAGACTTGGTCAAACAATTCCTGATTTACAGGTGCCTTGGTGAAGCGGCTGATCTCGGTAATCTGATAGCTGAAGTCAGCTGTCAGCTGCTCAGCTTCCTCACGGGTAATCTTCAGCAGAGATGAGATCTCACCAAGATTCTCCGGATAAGCCTTCTTCGGGTTGAACGTGATGATATCACCCAGCTTAGCACCTTTGAAAAGATTCTTCTGCTCTTCCACCTTAATATATTCAGGCATCAGCACAGCCGACTCCACAGTGATTCCGCCTTCTTTTGTGTTACCATCAGCATCAAGCTCACGGATGTCACCTTTCAGCATGTCATTTCCTTCGAAATCCTCCACCTTTTCGTATTTACCCGAACGGGAAGCATACATATCCACCTGCTGGTCGATAAGCTTATCGTCAACATCGATGGTATAATAGTTTACCTTATCTTTGTTAGTCAGCTCGATCTTGAACTCAGGAGCGACAGCAATGTCAAACTTGAAAGTATAAGGACCATCCTGCTCCAGATCTACAGGAACCTGCTGCTCTGAAGGAAGAGGTTCTCCCAACATCTGTATCTTGTTATCCTGGATATACTTATAAAGCTGTTCACCGACGACCTTATTGACAGCATCTATCTTGGCAGAAGCACCAATCTGTCTCTTAATAAGGCTCATGGGAACTTTTCCTGGACGGAAGCCAGGTACGTTTGCCCTTTTACGATAATCCTTCAATGTCTTCTCGACATTATCTTTGAAATCAGCCTCTTCAACCGTAATGGTCATCAGGCCATTAATCTTGTCAGGGTTTTCAAATACAATATTCATTTTTGTTTCTGGTTTATTATTATTTCTGTCTGTCTTTTAAAAGCGGGTGCAAAATTACACATTTTATATGTAAACACCTAATATAAAATGGAATTATTTGATTTTTTAACCCTCAGTCTGTTCCCTTTTGCGTTTTTCTTCATCAATGAGTTGGAAATCTTTTTTGCGTAGCACGAAACTGTTAGAGAGGTATTTTTCTCGTACTATCTTGTTTTCTGCCAGTTCCTCCGGTTTACCCTGAAACAGGATCTTTCCTTCGAACAGCAGATAGGCACGGTCAGTGATGGTCAGTGTTTCCTGTACGTTATGGTCGGTAATCAAGATTCCTATGTTCCGATACTTCAACTGCCACACGATATGCTGGATATCTTCTACGGCAATCGGGTCGACACCGGCAAACGGCTCATCAAGCATGATGAACTTTGGTTCTATGGCAAGACAACGTGCTATCTCTGTACGTCTGCGCTCTCCTCCCGATAACTGATCTCCCTTGTTCTTGCGCACCTTGTTCAGACGAAACTCACTAATCAGACTCTCAAGCTTCTGCAGCTGGTAGTCACGGGGCCGACCCGTCATCTCCAGTACAGCCATGATGTTATCCTCTACACTCATCTTTCTGAACACAGATGCCTCCTGTGGCAGATAACCGATACCGGCACGCGCACGCTTATAGACAGGATAATCGGTTATATCCTTGTCATCAAGGTAGACATGTCCGGCATTAGGAACCACCAGACCGGTAGTCATATAAAATGATGTTGTCTTTCCTGCTCCATTAGGACCGAGCAGACCGACAATCTCTCCTTGTCTTACATTGATACTAACTCCATTGGCAACAGTGCGTTTGCCATACATCTTCACTAACCCTTCTGTACGAAGCACCATGCCGTTGTTCTCAGTCGCCATATCACTCAATTTGTTAATTTCAACCCACAAAATTACTAAAAAAGCAGATAATAAACATTATTATTCCATAAACTCTTTGTTTTATTGCAGTTTTTTAGCGGATTTTGCTTACTTTTGCATCAAGAAAAGCTTATTGAAGAATGTTTATATACAAATCCTTACAGACATTTGGCAGATATCTGCTTCTCATGGGAAGGACTTTCAGTATTCCCGAAAGGTTCCGTATGTTCTGGAAACAATATGTGAAAGAGATGTCACAGCTGGGAATCGACTCCATCGGCATCGTCCTGCTTATTTCATTTTTCATCGGTGCAGTTATCTGTATTCAGATGAAAGTCAACATCGAGAGTCCATGGATGCCTCGCTGGGTAGCCGGATACACCACACGTGAGATTATGCTGTTGGAATTCTCTTCGAGCATCATGTGTCTGATCCTTTCTGGTAAGGTGGGGTCGAACATCGCATCGGAGTTAGGAACCATGCGCGTCACCCAACAGATTGACGCCCTTGAGATCATGGGAGTCAACTCTGCATCCTACCTTATTCTCCCGAAAATCCTCGGACTGATCACCATCATGCCAATCCTTGTGATTTTCTCATCTGCAACGGGTATCTTCGGTGCATACGGAACAGCCTACATCGGGCATATCCTTACGCCAGAAGACCTCACCGAAGGATTGCAACATTCGTTCAACCCCTGGTTTATGTACATGAGCATCATCAAGAGTCTGTTCTTTGCTTTCATTATCTCAAGCGTTGCTTCTTTCTTCGGCTATACCGTGGAAGGAGGCTCAGTGGAAGTCGGTAAGGCTTCTACAGAAGCTGTCGTCACTTCAAGCGTACTCATCTTATTCTCCGATGTTTTCCTAACACAAATATTGTCATGATTGAAGTTAAGAATCTATATAAGTCATTTGAAGGCAAAGAGGTCTTAAAGAACATCAATGCCGTTTTCGAGAATGGAAAGACCAATCTGATCATCGGACAAAGCGGTAGCGGTAAGACTGTGCTGATGAAAAACTTGGTTGGTCTGCTGGAACCGACTCAGGGAGAAGTTCTTTACGATGGCAGAAATTTCGTCAAGATGACGAAGAAGGAAAAGGTGTTGATGCGTCGTGAGATGGGAATGATTTTCCAGAGTGCTGCCCTCTTCGACTCTCTGAGTGTGTTGGAGAACGTGATGTTCCCATTGGATATGTTCTCAGACATGAATTTACGGGATCGTACGAAACGGGCAATGGAGTGCTTGGAACGTGTGAACCTGTTAGGAGCCGAGAACAAATTTCCTGCTGAGATCTCTGGAGGTATGCAGAAACGTGTTGCCATAGCCCGTGCTATTGTCCTGAATCCCAAATACTTATTCTGTGACGAACCGAACTCCGGTCTCGACCCTAAGACTTCTTTGGTCATCGACGAGCTTCTCAGTGGCATCACTCACGAATTCGGAATAACGACCATCATCAATACACACGACATGAATTCTGTGATGGGTATTGGCGAAAACATCATCTTTATCTACAATGGGACAAAGGAGTGGCAAGGTACTTCTGCAGATGTGATGTCATCCACCAACAAAAAGCTGAACGAACTTGTCTTCGCCAGCGATCTCTTCAAGAAAGTGAAAGAGGTGGAAGAGCACATTAGCCACCAATAACGACATTGATGCCAAGACGCTCAAAACAGCTGCGGCACTGGCTCATTTCTTCATCCGTCGGAGTTTCCATCAAAATATGGTCGGGGTTGTAGACAGTACCCCGTCTGCGGTGTTTGTCCTTACCGATATCATGATAAGGAAGCAAATGTATCTTCAGTTCCTTTATGTGAGTGTCTTTCAGTCCGGCAATGAACCGTGCCGTTGCTGCAATATTAGTTTCATCTGCATTCACTCCCTTGATGAGAGGCATCCGGAACCACACTTCTCTCTTTCTATCTTTCTTATCATCAGCAGGCAGATTTGCCAGCAGTCGGATGTTACTGAGGATTCGTTCATTAGAAACTCCTGTCAGCTGGTGATGAAGAGCCGAATCCATGTGTTTGATGTCAACAAGAAAGAGGTCGGTCTCCTTAGCTATGGCTTCAACTGTTTCAGGTGCGGCATAAAGGGATGTATCTACTGTTCGATGGAAGCCGCGTAATCCAAGTTCTTTCAGAATAGCCAATGCCGCTGCGGGTTGCCGGAGCGGTTCACCGCCACACAAGGTCACTCCTCCCCCACTGTCTGACATGATGTCACGCTCTTTCTCTATCTCTGCCATCAGTTCCTCCATCGTCCATTCCCGTCCACATTGCTCAAGTGCTTTTGTGGGACAGGCTTGGGGATTACTCCTCTCCTTACACGAGTTACATCCAATACATTTCTTACCATTAAACAGCACTTCTGGCTCTGTTAGCCATGACTCGGGATTATGACACCAGACACAACGCAACGGACAACCTTTCATGAAAATGGTGGTGCGTATGCCTGGCCCGTCATTGATGGCGTATCGGTTGATGTTGAAAAGGATGACTGACGACTCTCTCATTTACATTTCATCATTTTCAGTACGGGCGATAATCTCATTCTGCAACTGTTCAGTCATGTCATTGAAATAGTCGCTGTATCCAGCCACGCGGACAAGAAGGTCTTTATAAAGGTCGGGATGCTTCTGGGCATCGAGAAGTGTCTCCGTATCCACAATGTTAAACTGGATATGATGACCGCCGAATTTGAAATAGGTACGAACAAACGATGCAAACTTTTTCAGATCCTCGTCACGACGAAGCAGATTGGGTACGAATCGCACATTGAGCAATGTACCGCCCGACTTAGTCTGGTCGAGTTTGCCGAGCGACTTGATGACAGCCGACGGTCCTTTCGAGTCGGCACCATGAGCCGGTGATGTCCCGTCACTGATAGCGAAATAAGCCATCCGGCCATTAGGAGTTGCCCCACAGACAGACCCGAAATAGTTATGGCATGTTGTCGAAAGCATGTTCAGACGTGTTCGTCCTCCTCGTGTGTTGGGGCGGTTATCTATAGCTTTCACCAGATCCTCATAGACACGCACGGCAATCGTATCGGCATATTCGTCATCATTACCGAAGAACGGCGTATGATTTCGGATATACTGCCGCATGACCTCTGCATTCATCTTCTCACTGGCATCGTCCAGATTCTCTCCCCAGTTACTTGCCAGCGCCTTGAGCATCTGATCCATTGTATAGCGATGGTCCTCATAGACATGTTTCTTCAATGTCGTAAAGCAGTCGGTGATGGTACCAAGTCCTGTACATTGAATATAAGTAGTATTATAGCGGGCACCGCCACTATAATAGTCTCGTCCCTTCTCGATACAGTCATCAATGAACAGACTAAGGAATGTCGCAGGGGCATAGAGTGAGAACATCCGCTCGATATAGTTGTTGACAGACAGTTTCAGATTGACGAAGTAAACCATCTGTGCATGCCAAGCCTCATAGAGCTGCTCGAAGTTTTCAAACAAGCGCGGGTCTCCTGTCTTCGGACCGAGCTGCTTACCCGAAATCGGATCAAAGCCATTGTTAAGTGTGATTTCCAATATCTTCGGTGTATTCAGATAACCTGTCAGCAAATAGGCTTCCTTGCCAAAGGCTCCCACCTCAATACATCCTGAGCAGCCTCCTTCACGGGCATCTTCGAGCGTCTTACCGTCACGCATCAGCTCTTTGATATAGGTGTCCGGGTTGAAGATGGAAGGATAGCCGTGTCCTTGACGGATTACTTTTATTCCCTCAATGAGGAAGTCGTCAGGGGTATTCTCTGCAATGTGGATCGAAAGACCTGGCTGAAGCTCATGCAGTTCTTCCTGTATCTCAAGCATCATGAACGACAGTTCATTGGTGGCACTGCACCCGTTACGATCGACACCGCCGATATTTATATTCGTAAAGTCGTTATAAGTACCGCTCTCCAAAGCCGTCACTCCCACTTTTGGCGGTGCAGGCTGGTTGTTGAACTTAATCCAAAGACACGACAGCAGTTCTTTTGCTTCATCCCGTGTCAACTTGCCTTCTTCGACTCCTTTTTTATAGAACGGGAACAGATGCTGGTCGATATGGCCGGGATTCATCGAGTCCCAACCATTCAGTTCTGTAACGGTACCAAGATGAACAAACCAGTACATCTGGATTGCCTCCCAGAAATCGCGGGGGGCATGAGCAGGCACCCAATGGCACACATCAGCAATCTTCTCCAACTCCTTTTTACGCTGGGCATCCTGCTCTTCTGAAGCCAGCTTTTCTGCCAACTCTGCATGCCGTTCTGCAAAGAGGATGGCTGCATCACACGAGATGGCCATCGCCTCCAGCTCTTGCTGCTTATCGGTAGCCTCCGGGTCATAGATGTAGTCAAGCCGACTGATTCGCTCTTCGATACGTTGCTTCACATCGAGCAGTCCCTCATGATACATCTTACCATCCATAGCAGTGTGTCCGGCAGCTCGTTGTTCCATGAACTCTGTAAAGACACCTGCATGATAGGCATCCTCCCATTCGCGCGACACATGATTGAAAATGCGTTCACGTTGCGTCTTGCCTTTCCAATAGGGAATGACCTCGTGCTCATAAATGTCGATATCTTCTTGTGAGATATGGTACGACTGCAACTCTCGTGTGTCTAACGTATGCAGGTCTTCCACCGAATGGCACGTCAGTTCAGGGAATGTAGGTACAGCCTTTGGTACAGGACCGCGCTCCCCCACAATCAGTTCGTCAGGACCGATGTAGATGGTTTTCTTTTGACAGATCTCATAGAAGTTACGGGCACGCAGCACTGCTATAGGCATTGTACCATAGTTTTTCTTGTAGAAAGCCGTCTCAATGCGAGCACGTTCTATGCTGAGTGTTGTCGGTGTATCGAAGTTCTGCTGGCGTAGACGGCGAACACGTTCATTCATGCCGCCCAGGTTCTCGGGGTGCTTAATCTGGAAGTTCATTGATAGTTATGAGTTATTTGGCTGCAAAATTCGGAAAAATATTCCAAACCGCCAAATATATATTCGTTTTTAGCGGTATCGACATGGCTGTAATATGGTAAAGGACAATATTTACAATGAATCTATGATTCTATTTATAGAATAAATGTTAGCTTTCTTCTCACTAACTCAGATTTTTCGTACCTTTGCAGATGGAGAACGAGAATGATGAGAAAGGCAATGGGCTTTATCCTCCTGCTGGTGCTCACCCTCATGGCATGCACCGGTCACCGCTACCCCACGAAGTTGGTGGTAGCTGACAGCTTGTGTGCCGCCAATCCCGAC
>Ga0247611_10001341_pt1 | contig 44470 bp, 39 predicted proteins | sample 177DNAGHGhighgp2_FD_192422 | JGI IMG/M metagenome (GOLD analysis project Ga0247611, IMG submission 192422) | Sheep rumen microbial communities from Palmerston North, Manawatu-Wanganui, New Zealand - 1770 DNA GHGhigh gp2 | ecosystem: Host-associated > Mammals > Digestive system > Stomach > Rumen... | reverse complement strand
TTGTACTTTACTGTTTGGCGATTGTAAAGTTACTCATTTTCAGTGAGTTGAGCAAACTTCGAAGCCTTTTTCATTCCTATTTTATGTTAAATTATGCAGGTGCGCCATCACTTGCGAAACTTTAGTAAAAAATAATGGAACAATTATATTTTAAGAATGCACTTGACAAGGCTGTAGGCCATATTAAGACAATAGACCGACTGACTTTTGACGGGAGTGTAGTAGAACTTTGTAAGGTATTACTGCTTAAGTTCTACTATGAGAAGAAGAATCGATTTTTGCTAAGAAATGAAGCTGTAGAGCGATATGTTGACGCTGAAAAGTGGGAAGATTCGTTTAAAGAATTGTTTCGCGCGTATGTACCAGTTAATATATTTAAAGGATGGGACAAACCTGAAATTAGCAAGCAATCTTTCGAAAAAGTTGTGAGAGAGCTTAGCATCGTAAATATGTATCAGGGAGATGCAATGGAATTTGGAAAGCAGTTTACGATGTTCCTAAGGTCACAGCTTGGTGGCTATTATAGGGATCATTCAACTCCAGCTGTACTAGCCAAATATATATTGGATGCCATTGACTTGACAAATATTCATTCTGTTTTTGATCCTTGCTGTGGACTAGGTGGATTCTTGGTAGAAAGCTATACAAGAAAGAAACAACAGATGAAAGTTTCGGGATGCGATATTGATGGGAATATGGTAAATATCACAAGACTTCATCTTAAGATATATGGATATGAAGGTGACCGATTCTTTACAGATGATTTTACAGGCCCCAGAGAATCCTACCAGGGTGAGAGATTTGACTGTATATTAGCCCATATACCGTCGAGGAAAATGGCATATAGCATGACGAGGAATTATTTTTTTGGTAGTAGGCAGTCGGATGAAGGCCTGTTTATCGGAAGAATTCTGCGAATGCTTACGCCTAATGGTATAGCAGCAATTATTGTGTCAAGCGATTTGATGGAAAGTAAAAGTGAAGCTGACATCAGAGAAGAAATATTCAGGATGGGCGAGCTTATCAATATCACTAGGTTTGAGGATATAGCAGATGTGGATGACCCTACGAGACAGATAACTTATCATATATTATTTATAAGGAGCAAGCATGGTAGTTCTATCCAGAAGGTAACGGCCACACTTTTTGAGGAAAATGCTACAAAGCAGATGATGGAGAAATCGGCAGAATGGCTAAAAATCTATGAGTATTCGAATTGCCTGATGCCAAACAACAGTATTCAGTTTGAACTTTTTGGAAGGGACGAATGGAATATATCTCTGATGTTTGTAAGAAATGAGATTAATAAAATATACCCCGCCGTGAAACTGGATGATATTGTAAGAAAGAGAAGAGAAAAAGCGAAAATTGATGAACATGGAGATTATAAGATACTGAGAGTAAGAGGAAGGGGGCTTGGCGTAGAGGTTAAAGCGAATGAAGAGGGATACGCTATTCGAGGCGATAGGTATATAGCCTATCGTGGAGATTTGATTATATCTGCTTATGAGGCTGATCGTGGAGGTATAGGCATTGTACAAAATGAATGTGATGGTGGACTCGTTATAAAGGAATTGTATGTGTTTGAAGTTGATAAAAGTAGGGTAAATCCAGATTATTTAGCCTTGGTCTTGTGCAGTGATCAGGTTCAAAAACAATTCCAGAAGATGAACAAGGGAAGGTTTGCATATTCGAAGCTCTCGTTTGCTAAGGTGTTGTCGGTTATGGTACCATTGCCGGATATTAGTATGCAGAGGATGTTAGCCAGAAACCTACAACGATATGTCGCTAAAGCTCAGAAAGCGGAGGAGGATTTGAAGGAAGGCAGAAAAGAGTTTTGCAAGAAGTTGTTTGGGGAGTGAATTAGGGAATAGCCTATGAAGTCAACAGAAGTAAAAGCATTGGTCTCAACACTTCGAAGTGATGCAAGTCCGCAGATAGCGGGATTCTTGTACCAGTTTGTTGTGGCTTTGGACTATTGCTTCCAACTTATGCCTGGGCAAAGTCTCTATATTGAGAAATATGGTGATGTGGCGATTAAGGGTGATGGCTCTTTTGATGGAGAGGCTAAAGATACGAGCGTAGAAGTGAAGATGTATGCAGACAATTTGGATGTAAAACATCATAATCTACTGAACACGCTGTATAACTGGCTGGAGGACGATTTTAATTTTGAAACCTACCAGACATTGGTTATCTATACTACACAATCCTTCTCAAAGAAAAGTACACTGATAGGCTGGGAGCGAAAGTCGCCAGCCCAAAGGCTAAAATGCGTATGGGATGCTTATTCTAAATACCTGAAGGATAATCATTCAAAGATTGAGGATAAAGATCCAAGTAAACATACAACCATTAAGGAGAATGCTCGACAGATGAAACGGGTGCTTGGTTCTGTTGTAGATGATGATGGAAAGGTAAACGAAATAGAATCAAAGCAAAGATTACAAGAGTTACTATCGAGGGTTTGTATTATTGATTCCTGCCAGAACCTTACGAATGCATACAATGGACTGATGAAATATACGAAAATGACGACCACATTGCTAAGAGAATCATTTATCAATAGTCTGTTAGGCTTTATAATCAGCCCTAAAAACATGAAGGATGGCTGGAAAATAGAGGAAGAAGCATTTGCCAAGCAAGTTCAAACATTGGCCAAAGAAATGGCTCCCCAATCAATTGCCTTCCCAGATGCCCCCGATGTTACAGTGTCAGAAGGGGAATATGATGATGCTCCATTTGTGCTGAAGCTAAAGCAAATAGATTATAACCGCATACCTGATGCAGCGATGGATTTTGCCAAAACAACGGGTTTGTTGGCCAAAGAGTTCGACCGGCCTTCTGCGGAAAAGAATCTGGCCAATTACCAAAACGAGCTACTTCAAATATACCAATTGCGATATGACAATGCTGTAGATGAACTTGCTATGAAGGAGGAAACGGATTTAGATATGGTAAAGAATGCTTCTCGTATCTTTTTAAGAAATGTGCTGATGGCTGCAAGAGTACCAGAATTCGAGCCCTTTGGTATGACCAAAATATACTTCTCGAACGGTATGTGTCATTATTTGGCAAATGACAGTTTATTAAACGTAAAATGGATATTGAAAGATGACTAATATAATTTCGGAGGTAGTAAAAATAAAGTATAATTCGTTCACATTGGCACCTGCAATGCTTTCATATTATGAGAGTTGCCAAGTGAAGAAAGACAATGTACTATTGCTCTACTTGCTTTTTCCTGTAATTCTGAATAGTGACTGGATAGTAAAATCCCCTATACCAAGGAAGAAATCTCGTTTAGATTCATGGGTTAAGGATAACAAGATTCATATTGAAGGTTTGCCAGAGAGGATGTCAACCTTTCAACATTTGTCTGAAACCACGTTCCAATACTGCATTGATATGGAATACCTGAAGGTAGACGAGAAGAACAATGTGGTTGTTGTCAACAATCCGTTTAGAACCAAAGGTAAATTTGATAATTCCGCCATTAGGCTATCAAGGATAATTGGTGAAAGTACTCCGGCAAAGGTGTATGCAACCCTTGGCATTAGAGAATTAGAATTGATATGAAGACATTACTGAAATTTATAGGTTTATTTGACCAACAGGACAAGGTTCATGGAGTAGAGTTAAAGGAAGGCTTGAATCTTATAACAGGCAAGTCATCGACAGGAAAAAGCACCCTGATTGAGATTTTCGACTTCTGTATGGCTTCCAGTGAGGATACCATCCCACATGGTGTCATAAAACAACACGCATCATTATTCTTCTTGTGGATTAGCATTAACAAAGTAGACTATCTGCTTGGAAGAGATGCTACTGGCAAGGAGTTCTATATCGTTGGAAATCCTGAAGTGGAAGACGTGTGGAAATTGCAGAGTACTGTTTTTGATGGGAATGACTATGGTAAGGACGAGTATAAAATCCAACTCGGCCTTCTGTTCGGGATAGATGCTACGAACACTGCTGAAACAGCGGAACAGATGAAAGACAAACGTAAAGGCGCCCAACGGCCATCAATCAGAAATATGATGCCATTTATTCTTCAGCATCAAAATCTGGTGGCTAACAAGCAAGCTTTGTTCTATCGCTTTGACCAAAAGGAAAAGAGAGATGAAACAATAGACCAATTTAAGGTGTTCGCTGGTTTTGTAGATGCCCAGTACTATGCTTTATCTGTTGAAGTATCTACCCTGAAGGAGAAAATAGAGGCCTTGAAAAAGAAAATGACTAAGGCGGAAGATGATATTCAAGAAACATACAATAAATTGCTTGATGACCTAAGTGTCTATACTGATATCACAGGAAAGGACCTTTTAATGGATCTTACACCTGAGAAGTTCCAGAAGAATCCAGAGCATTTCAAAGAAGAAATAGACAAACTGGATTACTTTGATATTAAGATAGACACTGATAGTCAGGCACAATTACAAAAATACCGTGATTTGGAGAGGAGTGAAAACCGAATTATGGCAGAATTGAGAGAAAAACAAATACATCTGGAGGAAATTATTAGTTCCATAGAGTATGTTGAAACATATAAAAGTGCTTTGGCTGAAACCCAAAGACCTCATGACTTTACGCTGAATTATTCGGTCTGCCCATTCTGCCATCAGCACACTTCTCATACTTTAGATGAAGTAGATAAACTGAGGAAGGCCATTGATAATTTGAATGAGGAGTTGAAAGGCATTCCGTCTATTATCAGGCCGCTTCATGAAGAAAGGCTAAAACTCAATGACGAGATTAGCTGTTTAAAGAATCAATTGGAAGGTATTGATAAATCAAAAGCGGAATTAGATGAAATAATTACGGAACTAAAGCGGAATTATTCACTACAAAAACAGGCATATAAGACAATTTACAGGATCTCATCCCGTATTGAGTTGGCATCGAACGAAGCCCTAAATGAGCTGAAAGAAAAGATAGATGCAATGACTGATGAATTATATGAGAAGCAAAAAGGATTGAGTATCTATGATGTAAAGGGAAAGATGGTACTTGCGCAAAGAGCCATCAGACAAGCAATGGCAAAATACCGCAAAGAAATACCTTTCGAGAGTTCGTTGGACGATTATAACCTTGTCTTTGACTTGAGTAATTTTGAACTTTATTTCTCTAAAGGAGATAATGATTTTGATGAAAAGAAATATCTGAGAGCAATTGGTAGTGGCGCAAACTGGCTTAATGCCCATTTGTGTCTATTCTTGGCATTAGCGGACTTTTTCTATGATCAGATGAAATCCACCACCCCGTCATTGTTGTTCCTAGATCAACCCAGCCAGGTCTATTTCCCTGCACAAAAGGATAAAGGCGAAGCGTTTAAGCCAGAAGAAGAAAGTTTGCATGAGACAGATGATGATTTGACTGCCGTTAATAATGTGTTTTCACTATTATATGAATTCTGTAAAGACCATCACAATGAAATCCAGATTATTGTGACCGACCATGCTGATGAATTGTCGATAAGAGGCTTAGATAATTTCGAGAGTATTGTCAGGGCTCGCTGGCGTAAAAAAGGAGAAGGTCTTGTGGATTTGAGGTGAAATTGGGTATGGGATGGAACGGAGAAGATCCGGGAGATGTCTTAATTGTCTTAATTAAAGCTTTGAATTGTAAGAACTCTGCCTTGGCAAAAATAGAATTAGGATGGTGTAGTTATGGATAATTTTGAATTTAGTCAGAATGCGGCCTTTTATCGAGTGAAGGAGGGAAAAGACATTGCTTCGATAATCAATAACTATATCAATACGAAGACCGAAGCTGTCGGAGATGATTGTTATGAACACCACAACAGAGAAGATACAGTTATTGATGGAATGAAATATTCTTTCATAGCATATAAGCTTGAGAAAAGACCTAATTGTATAAAAGAAGGTGCTGACTTTGATGATAGATGGAAAGAGAAGTTTTTTGCCTATTTGCTAATACTTGAGTACAATTCATATGTGGTCATCCTAAAAAGGAATATTGACAATATTCGCCCAATTAGAAGTGCATTAAAACCGATAGACTATAATACCCTATGTAAGGTTTTAAATGACAAAAAGACCATCTACAAACGGGTTGGCATGAATAATCTGGATATATCAGATTACGCCATGCGAAGCAAGGCATTAGAGGCTGAGAATTTAGAATCCGTTGTGTCTACAATAGGAACAAGTAATTATGCATTAGGAAATTATCGTATTAAGAACAAACAAGGCGTTTTTTCTATCGGGTTAAATGATTCGAAAATTAATCGGTTACAAGTAAAGGCTAATTTTGAACTATTAGTTCTATGGTGTAAAGAGATTATTGATAAAATGGAGGCTACTAGCAGTAAGGAGGTAAGTAATTTCCTTTCGATTTTTGCTACTCCAGTTGATTACAAAATAGAATTTGATGAAGGTAACCTTACAGCGAAATATGTTCTGGTTTCGCTTTATAAGTTGTATGATGAAAAATGGATAGATCATTGCATAAATCAGGATACAGGCGAGATAATTGAAATAAAAAAAATATGTGAACCATTTAACTATTCCCTTCCGTTACATGACGATGGCGATAATAATTATTCGGTAGGTATAAGGGGAGATATAAGAATAAAGGTAATAGTAAGAGAACGTGGAATCTCATTTATGTGTGATTGGATGAAAAGAATACTACTGAAAAGTAAAAGAAATGCGGAACAAGGTGATATGACACTTTGGGAATATGTCGTTGAGAATGGTTTTTATACCATTATGTTCGGTTCCTCCAAACTAAAATATACTAATCGCAAACTATTTCGGGATAATAGGTTAACTGGCAATATAGAAATGTTCCTGAACCTCTTTGAAAAAGACAAGAAATTGTCAAAAAGATTAGGAGAGAAAGACTATAAGAGAAACAGACTGACTAATGAGTCGACAGAATTTCCACGAAGCTCTCTATTTAGGTATATAGAGGAAAAGTATAAGACCGACAAAACAATCATGGTATGTGATGACTTAGGCACAGAATGGGCCGACCATATTAGAATTGGTGAGGATTCCGTGGCATTATTTGCTGCCAAACATAATGAACTTGGTTTTTCTGCCAGTGCTTTTCAGGAGGTCGTTAGTCAGGCGCAAAAGAACCTATGGGCTTTCTTTCCTTTAGAATCCCAATGGGACAGTAAAAAGAAGAAATGGGATAAACAATATAAACTTCACAGCGTTCAAACTCAGATAAAAAAGGTGAGGACACCTGATAAAACTGCGAAAGAAGCGATAGATCTTTGGAAAAAAGCAGAAAAGAAAGCCAATTACAAAAGAGATTTGTATATTGTTATTGATTTCCTATCTAAAGATGAATTAAGTAAGAATCTCATAAAATTGAAGCAATCAAGACCTTTCGCAAAGAGAAAGGAAGCAATTCCCATGCTATGGCTTATATCTTCTCTATGGTCAAGTTGTCAAGAATTGAATATTAGGTTGCATATTACTTGCCAGGAGTAATTGTTATAAGTTGTTTGTATATGGTTGAAAATAATGAAATGGAAGCATATTACCAGGCAATGATAGAGAATTTGACCGAGTTGGATGAAGTGTTTGCTGAAGGTTATCCTATCGATAGGATTGAAGAATATGTTACTAAAATGCCGCTTAAGACCTATGACTATCAGAGTGAGTTGAACCTACCTTTATATAGAGCTAGATATGATGATGGATTTAACAATACTGATTCTAATCAGTTTGGATATATCCATAATCTGGACCTTATAAGAGTGTATAGATACAACAAGGCGCATGAGGCAGTGCTCTATACATCAACAGACCCTATAACAGCATTCAAAGAAATAAGACAGGAAAGGAAACCTGACAGCATCTATATTTCTGTATGGATGCCGGTAAATGAAGACTGCGTATTAAATATGGCCCTGAATATCAATGGAACGGGTTTGAAAGAAGGCTCTAATGCTTGGAGGTTTCATCAGATTCTGAGAGATAATACTGGCGCTGGCTCTCTTGAATACAGGTATCTTTCGGAATTAGGACGATTGTTAGAAAAACCAGGAAGTGATTATAGATGTTCTTCCATCATAGCATCTCAATTATTCCAAACCCATGACGCACTGATGACAACCAGTATGAAATCCGAAGGAAAAGAGTTGAACGTAACTTTCAACCAGAATGCGGCTGATCGTCTTTTGGATATTAAATATGTGTATCATTGTCCTGTACCGCAAAACTTGGTAATCTCGGCGCTTGAGGTGACTGAGATTGGTGTTACCAATGATGGGAAGATTGTATGGCATCCTTGGGAGGTGGACTTTGGTAGTATCCAACTATCACCAGATTGTATCAACCCTGTATATCTGCCGGATCTTCGTGAGGCGGTAAGGACTGGGAGCGGAATCTCTCAGTGTGTGTTGAAACCTAATGTGAATAAAGCGCCAACGGCGGAGCATGATGGGGTTGTGGTGTATAATGGCGAGATGTATCATGTGAGGTTTAGGATAAGGTTGGGGTGATGGTTATTGAAGGAGTATAATGAATGGCTGGCGGAACAAAAGCGGCAGCAAAAGTATATACAACAGTATTTGCAGGGGAGAAGAGGAGGTATGTAGAGTGAGGAAAGCGTGTTGTTGGGTTGATTGAGGGATTGATGCTGGCGATGTGTTTTTGTTGTTTAAGAAGTTATGTAATTTCAATTGATGATAATGCATGAACAATTATCGCTTTTTCAGGACGAATTCAAATCTGACTCTTTGAGCCAAGAAAAGAATCTTGAAAAAGGTGATCTGGTACTGGTGTCTGAGAATCTGATGGATTCTTTTGGCAAAATGGATGTACCATATTTAGGTTGTAACTTTAAGGACTTATATCCAAAGGTTATGACCTTATTACCTCATGAAATATATACATTTAATAATTTTAATATTGAGATAGCTATCAGATGTGAACTGGTGTGTGCCGCGATATGCCACCAGATGAACTGGGACTTCCTGAGGCTTCATGTATATGATAAGACAGCGATGACCCCTGAATGGCTGGAATTTGAACACTTGAGTCAGATAAGCACAGAGGAAGTCTATTCTTTATTGCAGAATTATCACAAACAAGATAATATCAAAGCGGAAGAACGGGCAAATCTGCTTCGGATACTTGGGGATTGGGGGGGGCATTATAGTCGTATGATCAATGTTTTTGTGGATCAAAACAACGAACTGCTTCCTTATCAGCAGATACATGAAACTTTGCACAAGTGTGTTGTATTTGCAACGGATCCATCTGAAAAGAAATTGAACCTACTGCTGCAGAAATTGGATATGATTCCACCACTTAAAGGACTTGCGGCTTATGCGAAACCAACGATAGATTATCATCTTATCAGACTCTATCTTCGAAGAGGACTATTGATAGTGAGAACAAAGCATGCCTTGCAGTATGTAAAAAAACAAGAAGCAGAAAGAAGAGAGAGTACTGTGGCAGCCATTAGAGAGCTTTGTTCTAAGCTTCTGTGCCAGATTTCAGCCTATACAAAGTTGGATATATCAACGGTTAACAATGTAGAATGGAACGTGGCAAGATCAGTATGTCACAGAGACAGACCCGATTGTGAGTTGGATGGCGAGGAGGGACAATGGTTGAAGAATGGATTTTGCAGATGTCCATTTTATGAAACGTGTTCTGCAAGAGTTTATGAGATAGAGGAACTTCTGAAGATGAAGGAACCAACCTATAAAGGGACCAGTTACTAAAAAAAAGAAAACAAGCTATGATTTGCATTTTGGGATATGACCTTCTTGGTTTAGATAAGAAAGAAGGGATACGCTATGCATGGCAAGACGACCGATTCCGTAATTACGTGGAAAGTGCAGCATTCGTAAACAGAACAAAACTTGGAGGAGAAGAGGTGTGTGCTTATACCACATCGGTGAGTTCTGGATGTTTGTTAAAAGCAATGGGATGTCCATGCCGATTCTGTAGATCAGGAAAAGTCCTGCCATTTGGAGGCCTGCTGACCTATCAAGAAATAGCTAAACAAAACATCTTCATGGTTCTCTCAGATATGAATTGCACTGACATGCCATCTTTGGCCGATAGACCAAGGGAGTTTGCCTATATGGGGCAGGGGGAACCAGGACTATCATATAGTCAGGTAAGGCTGGCTATAGAACTGACGAACAAGGTGATGAAAGAACTCGGACAAAATGTGTTCCGCCATATATTTGCTACCAGCGGCATACCCGAAGCTATTGCTGCCTATAAGGATGATGTTAAATATTTCTTTACAGAGAGGGTGACGCTTCATTATTCTCTACATGCTATAGGAAAGCGTAATATATTGATGCCCATCAACAAACTATATCCATATCGTGAGGTGATTCATCAAATGGATGATATATTCGACATCACCCATGAGAAGGTGTGTATCGGGATTATGCTGTTCTGGAACTTCAAAACTAAAAGCGGTGATATAGAATATTCAACAACGAAAGAAAACATTATGCCCATTTTGGATTTGCTAGATCCAAAGAGGTATAGACTCAGTTTTTGTGAATATAATTCTTCGGAGGATGTGGGAATATCGGATGTGTACCCACAAGAAGAGGCAGAGAGATTGTTGGGGGAAGTAAAGATTAGAGGATTTGAAGCAAAGCTGTTTTCCTCATTCGGGCAAAAAGAATTAACAGCATGCGGACTGCTTGGCGGTAAGACACCAGAAAGAACCGCATCAGAGAAGTGGAAAGAACTTGAGAATTATGCGTTAGAACTAATCAATGAACATATAAACTACTAAATTTATGGCAAAGTTATTCAGTTGGTTACATTTGTCGGACATCCATTTCCAACCTAAGAGCGAGACTTTCAATGATGTTCAGATTCGAAAGAGTCTTCCAGAGTATTTGAAAAAACTTAATCCACAATGTGATGCCATTTTTATCACAGGTGATTTCAGATATGCGCCGAAAAAGGAAGAGACGTCGGCATCGGAAGTCATAAAGTATATTGAAACCATATCGTCAGCGGTGAACGTTATAAAAGATAGAATATATGTGGTACCGGGAAATCATGATCTGAACAGATCGAAGATGAGAGATTTCCTTTTAAAAGGGTTGAAAGAAGAGTATAAGACTCAAGATGGGAAAATAGACAATGACGTAAAAAATCAGTTGCCGAAAGATTTTGGTTTTTACAATTCAATTCAAGAGCAGTTTAAGAGGGGGTTGAAATTAGGAGACAAGAATCCTCATGGAATCATAGATGTAGGTCCGTGTTATATACTTATGCTGAATACGGCGTTGGTAGCTGGTACGGATGGAGATGAGGGACATCTAATAGTTGGAAGTAAATATTTGAGTGATCTTCTTGAAAACGAATCTATAAAAAAGCCGGTGATTGGAATCGGTCATCATGGATTGGATATGTTAGAGCATGATGAGAAAAATAATATTTCTAACTATCTGGAGAAGAAAGGCGTAATGCTATATTTATGTGGCCACACTCATGATACTTGGGTTAGCCCCTTTTCTGAGCAAGGTAGGCAGATAACAGTAGGCTGTATGAGTCAAGGTGTTGATGATGTAAAGGCAGGATTCTCTATAGGTACACTTACCGATACTGGCGATGTGCAAATAGAGTCGTATATGTGGGATAAAGGAACAAACACGTGGAATAAAGATGGTGGTAACAGTAAAGATTATACCAATCTGTATGGAGGTTTTATAGGAGAAGCAAAAGCAGAAGCTTCCGAGCAAAGTACTATACCCTCAGTAGATTTCCCATTCCGACTGAAAGGTTACCGCCTGATAGGCGGATTGGGTCGTGATGGTATCAAATACGTATGGGAAAAAGATTTTGGTATTATCGTCGAGAGTTTAGCATTCAACCACAGAGTACAGCATGAGCCTACTACTGAAGACATCAATACATCGGCCTATTCAATATCAACCAGTATGGGCTGTCAGCTATCAATAAATGGAAACCAATGCTTATTCTGCCAAACAGGTACTAATAAGTATAAAATGTTAACGGCTGACGACATCGCTCTTCAGTGTATTTTTATGGCAGAGTATGATAGTGATTGTCCGAGCTATCCAACCGTTAGGGCAAATAAAAGGGAGTTCGCATTTATGGGACAAGGAGAACCTGGACTGAACTATACATATGTAAAGAGGGCTATACAACTGACAGACAAGGCAATGGAGATTATAGGCCAACCAGTTACCCGATATATTATTTCTACATGTGGTGTAACTGATTTTATGCCAGAACTGATTTTCGATATCAAACACAAAATTTTTAGAAACAGGGTGGTTGTGCATTTCTCTTTGAATGCCATCGGTGCAGAAAGGGACAAGTTGATGCCAGTCAATAAGATTTACGACTATAAGGGCTTTATTGAACAGTGTTATTCATTGTTTAAAGTTACTGACGAGAAGATCGGAGTTGGAATCTTATTGCTTGTTGACTATAAAACTCAAAACGGTGATTATTATTCATTGGATACAGGAAAGATAAAAGGTATTTTAGAGAAATTGGATCCCAGTGTTTTCAAGATTGATCTTTGTACTGTTAATAAGACGAGTCTTGGTTCTCAAAGTCAACTAAGTAATGAGAATGCGAATAAGTATCTTGAAGTAGTGAGAAGTATGGGATTCGAGAGTAAATTGTTTACCTCATTTGGCGAAGGAGAGGAAGCAGGTTGTGGTATGTTGACTTCTTCCTTGAATGATTTAAATAAGCCAGGAACGACGACGATGAAGCATTATGGAAACGCTGTGAAATTACTGATGAAAGCGAAAGAGGAGTTGGATAGATGATTTTGTTAATAAAACAAAAATAATTAAGAAGAATGCAATGGGATCGAGGATAAAATGTTACTTTTGTAAGATTTAAATGTTTTTAATATGAGTCAAGGGCTTAGAGAATTGTTTGCAACCCTACATCTTAATTCTGATAACGGATTAATTTATAGGGGAATGCCGCAGAACCAAGATGCTGGTTTTGATGCAATAGCCTTACGCATGGGCATTTTGTCTGGTTCTCTAATTTTCAGCGAACTTAAAGCTTTCTATGTGGTTGATGATAGGATAGCAATTCTTTTTTATGAGAACCCCAAGGAAGAGCAGAAACTTCATAGGGAAATATGGAACTTTAATGTTTCACCCATTGTTTTTATCTTGTCTGAAGACGCATCGCTGACTATCTATAATGGACTTTCACTGGATAAAAACAAACAGCTACTATCTAAACTTGCAGAAAGAAAGGACGTTGAGGATTTTGCCTCGTATAATTTTGCTACCGGATATACATGGAATAAGTACCACGACTCATTTACCAGAGGGAACCGAGTGGATACTTATCTTTTGAGTAATATAAAAGAAGCACAGAAGAAAATTGCTCCCTTTGTTGATCGTGAGTTGGCTAATAAGCTGATAGGAAAAATTATTTTTATTCGCTATCTTATTGATAGAGGGGTGGTGTTTGCAATTAATGGCGAAGACAGACCTCTGACAAAGACAGATTTACTGAACCTGCTCGGAGATAGGGATGAGGCATGGGCTTTCATAGATTTTTTACAAGACAAGAACAAAAGTTTCGATGGCGATATGTTTGTCATCGGAAAAAAAGAATTCTATGGGCTTGATGATCAGGTGTTTGCCACACTGTATAACTTGCTGTCGGATGTGGATGTGAAATCCGGACAACTACCATTGTTTGAAATGTGTGACTTCTCAGCTATGCCTGTCGAGTTTATCAGCAATGTCTATCAACAATTCATGGGCGAGGAGATCCAACAAGAACAAGGAGCCTATTATACACCTTTGTTTATTGTTGACTATATTCTTAACAGGACGGTTGACAAGTATCTTGAACACAACAATAAGACAGATTGCAGAGTTCTTGATACGGCCTGCGGTTCAGGCGTTTTCCTGGTGGGAACTTTAAGAAGACTTATCTCGCAATATATAAGACTAAATCAGGATGTAGGCCGAGACAGTGAGAAATTCGTTAAGGATATAAAGAATTTGCTCACTGAAAATATTTTTGGAATAGAGAAGGACAGGAGTGCCGTACAAATAGCGGCTTTCTCTATTTATCTCACATTGCTGGACTATGTGCGCCCGGAAGTTATGGCCAAATATAACTTCCCCAAAATCATAGGTTACAATCTGATTGTTGCGAATACATTTGACGAGGACAAGGAAGACATTGTTAGATTAATTCGCCAAGGCGGCATAAAGTTTATAATAGGTAATCCACCATGGAAAGGAAACAACAAAGACGATTTGGCTCTGCGATATTCAAAAAGGGTGAAATACGAGCGAGGCATCTCTGTAGAAAACGGAGAATTGGCAGAACTTTTTATTATCAGAAATGAAGACTTTGCCGATAATGATACCGTTATGGCACTTGTCCTGCCAAGCTCGATGCTTTATAATAGGGGTAGAGGAGAAGAAGAGAAGCCGTTTAAGCGGTATCTTCTAAAGCAACATCAAGTGCTGGAGATATTTGAGATGGCACCAGTCAGAGACCAGATCTTTGACCGTGCCCAGGCCGCTTCTGCTATTTTATTTTTCAAGAAGGAGCGTGAAGAGATTATAGCCAGTAATGAGGTGAGACACGTTACCCTTATGCCGAGTATGCTGTTTAAGGCATTCCATATACTCACTATACACAAGTGCGATATCAAACGAGTAAGACAGAGCCTACTTATCGATTATCCTTGGCTAATGAAGCTACTTGTATATGGTAATTATGATGATTTCAGACTGATGCGCAGGTTAGAAAGTGACTTTGCAAAGATCAGTTCTTTGGATCATATTCAAACCAAGGGGTTTAACAGTAACAAACTAGCTACGCAAAGAAGAAAAGAAATAGTATTTGAGGACTATCCGTTCTTGGATACTGATGGTGTACAACCCTATTATATAGATGAAAGCAAGAATCGTGATTTTGAGAAAGCCAGGATTGCGAGAAACCGCCAACAGAAAGCAGCTTTCGTGGCTCCGATGATGCTGGTTTCAGATGGTGTGAAAGCCGATACTTTGCAGGCAAGGAGTGTTGTGTCTAAGAAGAACAGATATTTTGCAGCATCGGTCACCTCATACAAATTGCCGAAGAAAGATGAGGAGAAGCTATGGGATATTTCGACTGTACTCAACTCGGATGTCTTTGCATACTATGCGATAAACAGATTTGGCTCTGTCGGTATCAACAGGACACGAGTAGAGATGTATGAGAAATTCGATGTTCCATATTTAGAACTTGGATCCAAGAAAGAATATGAGAGATTATCGGATTGTATATTAAATGGCGAGGATAAAGAAGTGAGTGAATTGAAGAAGTCACTTAATACCAAGGCGGTGTCTGCTTTGAAGATGGATGAAAGGGAGATGGCAGCATTTGAATATTCCATGCTTATGACGAGACCCATCATCACTTCAACTCAGATGGATATCGATTGCCTTAAGCCCTTAGACTTGGGGGATGTTGACGCAAGAAGTTTTCTCAATCAATATATCATGGTGTTTCAAAAGCGATTTGCTCCGGCGTTTGAAGTATCCGGATTGTCGCTTTCGATGCAGGTGTTGTGGTCATGCGAGATGATTGGTGTTTTTTTTAAGGTTAGTGAGAAACCTATTAAAACAGAAGATGAGAAACGGTGGGTGGCAGAAAAGAACTCTAAGTTGATGGATTATCTGGTTAAGTTTTCAAAGAGTCGAGTTTCACCCACACTGGTTTACCAGAGGGATGTGTTAGGTTTCGAGGAAGATGGTTTTTACGTGATAAAGACCAACGAAGCCCGTCTTTGGCATCGCACCATTGCATACCAAGATGCAGATAAGATTGAACTAGACGTAATGAAAGGGCAGAACTAATGGGCAATTTTCGATATGCATCGGCATTGAGGAAGGGTAGGCTACTGTTCATTCTATGTGAAATAAATAGTGTGGCAGACCTGATAAAACAAAAAGAACAATTGCCCAATGACGAGAATGCTATCACCCAAAGAATAGTGGAGTGGCTGCAGAACAATGACTATAGGAGGGCGAGAACTGAACTTTTAAATTACTCTTTTGAAAGGGAGGCGCCGGAGAATTCTGGGCGTGTGGATATTAAGGTGATGATCAATCAGGAATCCTTTGTAGACACGAGGGCATATTATACCATAGAGTGTAAGAGACTGGACACAAAGCATCAAAATGGATTATCCGGGCTGAATGCTGAGTATATTAAAAATGGTATATGCAGGTTTGTCCGTGACGATTACTATACGTCATATTTCGGTGAGAGCGGGATGTTGGGATTCGTTGTGGAGGCTATGAATATAGCAGCGAACGTAGATTGCATCAATTTGCTTCTGAATAATAATTATATCGCCCAGGACGGGGCTCATGTAAATGCAAATGCGATAGCTTCGTTGACAAAAGATATTTTTCAAGGGGTACCTTACTGTTGGTCAAAGCATAGAAAGGAAGATGGAAGTGAGTTGATCTTGCTTCATCTCTTTTTGGACTTTTCGGGTATTATAACACCTTAAAAACTGACGGGATAGACAGTAAGGAGTTTGGTGACTTTGCTACAAATGAAGGGAAACGGATTGTTAGGATTGATAATTGATGCTAGCGATGCGTTTTTGTTGGTTTAATATACCAATGACATTTCTAACTATATATGGATTAGATAAATCAGAAAAAATTTCGGAAGAAGTTTCATAGGAGCTTTGGGAAGATGTATGATGATGTGATGGAGTAGGTTGTATGGCAATGAATGATTTTTTTGAGTCATTAGGTAAGGCAAGAGATAAGGCCAGAAAGTATGGGTATAAGTGTTTGTGCCCTGGTTGCTCGAAGAAGGCCATAAACTCACATCTCGTACAGAAACATCCTTTTTTGGAGTCGATAGCAGAGGATGGAAAGGTGTACCAAATCGGTGATAATGAAATCAGCCCAATGTCCGGCGACTTCAGCGATCTGAAGGAGAAGGCGTTATCGATTCAACAAGCGTTGTCGATGCCTCTTTTTTGCTCGCAGCACGATAATGATTTGTTTAAGTCGATAGAATCAGGCAACATTGATTTCGATTCGACACAAACGTTTCTTCTTTTTAGTCTCAGGGGACTAGCAAGTCAACGTTATCTTGAAGAAAAACGCCAGGTGTATTATCAGAATACAGGGAATGAAGGCGAGCCGTTTGATGTACAAAGGGAATACTCTAAACATGTGATTGACCGATTTGATAGTACTCTTGATATGTTGCTTCAAGATATAGAGACGAAGGCGCATGATCAATATGTTTTTAAAATTTTAGATTTGCCATACGCTCCATTTTGTGGGTCGGATGCTGTAGTGGATGAAGATGAAATGGTGAATTCTTATTATAAAGGGGATATGACTGCACGACCGATAAATACTCTTTATTTGACGCTGCTGCCAATAAGGGAGAAAGAGGTGCTTCAGGTGATTATTGGGTATCATAAGGATTATGTTGGTGATAAGCAAAGGGCTTTTTATGAGAAGAATGTGAAATCGCCTAAACGAGATACTTTTTTGCAGTTTGTTTTTCGCATGAAGAATTGGTGTTGTAGTCCTTCAGTGATTAAGGATACGAATTTTGCCACTATCTATGAGATACGGAGGAATGAGATAATCTGGAATGGTGGGTGTTGAGGATAATGGAGGTGTAAGAAGGATAAATTGTATGGATAGAGAAGAGTTTGTTAAGAGGCTGTATTCTACGGTTATTCCTGAGGGGACGGCCCCTGAGGATATACAAACAATGACTCGCCCTGTGTCGGAAGCGATTAGGGAGATGATGCCTAAAAGGTTGTTTCGATATAGGGTATTTGAAGACAGGTCGGTGGATGCTTTTGAAAATGACATCATATATGCGGTGACGGCGGATAAGTTTAATGATCCGTATGATACTTTGGTGAGGTATGACTTGGAAGGTATTGAGAAATGGGTGAACACTGTGATGAATACAGAGACTCTTGGGCAAATGAAAGAGTGGTATGCTCAAGGATGGGATTTGCCTAAAGAAGTTAGACATATTCTTCCAAAGGAAATGACTGATACGTTGAAAGTGGCGCTGTTTTCGATAGAGGATATCAAGGACTATGAGGAAAGGATAGAAGAAACCAGACAAAGGATGATATCGCTGATAGAAACGTATTTCCCGATCTTGTCGGAAACGAGTAAGAGGTATTCGACGATTGCGTGTTTTAGTGAAAGTATCGAGAGTGTTCTTATGTGGAGTCACTATGCTGATTCTCATAAGGGCTTTGCATTGGAATATGATTTCAGACCGACATTGGAGCAGCCAATTAAGAATGTAGCGCTGTTGCCGGTTGTTTATAGTGAGGAGAGGTTTGACATTTCTGATTATATCGCATGGGGCTTCCTTAGAATCTTGGGGCTTCAGGCTAAGATGCCGGATATATCAGCGTCGTTTAAGAATGCACTGTGGAAGTCTGATATTTGGGCGTATGAGAAGGAGTGGAGGATGATTGATTCGACTCCTCGGGATATCACTGATGGGAGGGCTTCGGCTATTCCTTATAAGCCGGTGGCGATTTATTATGGTCGGCATATGAGTGGCGATGATAAGAAAAGGCTTCATGAGGTGGCGAAGGAGAAGGGGATCAAGGAGTTTGAGATGTATCTGGATTATTCATCGAAGAAGTATGAGATGTTGTATAGGGAGTATAAGAGAGAAGAAGTATGATTCAGGAGGAGAGGTGGCAGGCTAAGTATGAAGAGGTGGTTGATTTCATAAATACCAACCATCGTAATCCTTCGCGCCATCGAATAGAGGAGCACAATATGCTTAACTGGCTGAAGGCGTGTAGGAAGAAGATGAATGCTGGCGAGCTTAAGGAACCACGGTTAAGTATGCTCATGAAACTGCTGGCGCTAAGCGAGCGTTATAAGCGGAAGAATCAGTACGAATAGTAAGTCTCGTTATTGTCACATGAGGAAACAGGCAAGAATCTGGATCAGATGGTGTTGGGTTTGAGGTTCCTGGCGAACCTCATAAAGAACGGAAGCCGGTCAGAGATCATCTGGTCGGCTTTTTTCGTTTTAATAGGTGTGATATAATTGGTTAAAACGCGAATATGGGATAGTTTAATGTCACACTGGGGACTTAAAATTTGTTAAATAATTGTGCTTAATAGTTTTAAATTAGGCCATTATTCGTATATTTGCGCCATAAAAGTTTAAAATAGAGCTGTTATGGAGAATATTTATATGCTTACGGATGGGGCAATCCTTGGAAAAATAGGAGAAAGGCTGAAGTCTGTCAGACTAAAGCAAAACATCACCCAACAAAGCCTGTCTGAGGCGGCCAATGTGTCTCTCTCTACCGTCAAAAAGATAGAGAAGGGAGAGATTCGCTCGTTTGATTCGCTGTTGAGACTATTACGAACGTTGGGAAAGCTTGACATCCTCCAGCCGTTGGTCGAAGAGCAACAACTGAGCCCCAATGAATACTTTCAGTTGGTGCAATCGTCGAAGACCAATCAGAGGAAACGGGCCGCAGGTAAAGTGAATGAAAAACATCAGGAGGAGTCGGAATGGTAGATGTAGCACGCGCCAACATGTTTGGCTTTCCTGTAGGGACATTCCGCTGGGATGAACGTTATGGAATCGTACAGTTTGAATACGACCATAGTTTCGTGGGGCGTGGCTTGGAGCCATCTCCGCTGATGATGCCCGTCCAAGAAGGTCGCGTCTATTCCTTTGCAGATTTGGATCGGGAAACCTTTAAGGGACTGCCTGGTATGTTGGCTGACTCATTGCCTGACACTTATGGTCGGGCTTTGTTTGACCGCTGGCTTGCCATAACGGGCCGTACGAGTAGCAATCCTATTGAGACCTTGTGCTTCTTGGGGAAACGCTGTATGGGCGCTTTGGAGTTTGAACCGGCCATAGACACAACATTCGACCCTCACGCCAGATTTGAGATTGACTCCTTGGTTGATGTTGCGAAAGAGGCATTGGCTGACAAGAATGCTTTTGATGCCAATCTGAATAACGACAAGAAACAGGCTATTGCCGAGATTTTGCGACTGGGTACATCAGCCGGTGGGCAGCGGGCCAAGGCCATCATTGCATACAACAAAGAAACAGGCGAGGTGCGGTCTGGTCAGGTAGATGCGCCTGAAGGATTCGACTATTATCTTATTAAATTGGATGGTGTCTCGGCAAAGGCAGGATTTAAGGAAACAGAGAACTATGGTCGATTGGAGTATTCTTTTTATAAATTGGTGAAGGCTTGTGGAATAAAAATGACGGAGTGTTCACTGATTGAGGAGAATGGACGTGCCCATTTCCTGACGAAGCGTTTCGACCGTAAGAATGGTAAGAAAGTACACATGCAGACACTTTGCGGTATGGCTCATTATGACTATCGACTGCATCGGGCCTATTCTTACGAGCAAGCATTCAATGTGATGCGTGCCCTGCGTCTGCCCTATTCTGAGGCCAAGGAGATGTTCCGCAGGATGGTGTTCAACGTGGTGGTACGCAATCAGGACGACCACACCAAGAATATCTCATTTCTGATGGAGGGAGACGGCAAATGGCATCTCTCACCTGCTTACGACATGGGTTATGCCTATAATCCCAATGGTGGTTGGACAGCTACACATCAGATGTCTATTAACGGGAAGTTTGATGATATCTCCCGTCATGACTTGCTAACATTTGCCCAACAAAACAACATCAAAGATGCTTCGCTGATTATTGATGAAATATATGAGGCTGCATCACATTGGCCGCAAATAGCCCGCGAGTGCGATGTGCCAGCAGAAATGATTGAGGCTATTGTGCCGAATATGCTTGTTCGATTGTGACCTTTACTCGTTTGCATGGTCCGATTATGTCACACTAGAGGGGACAGACCCGGTTGTGAGGTTTTGATGTCACATTAGTTACTGAAGAAGTTATGACGCAGGACGAAAAATGGATTCTGAAATACAATGAAGTGATGGATTTCATCAAAATGAATAAGAGGAATCCATCAAAGCATAGATTGGAAGAGCATAATATGCTGAACTGGCTCAAAGCTTCCCGCAAATTGATCAATGCGGGGAAAATGAAGCCGGAAAGGGTGAAGATGTTTGAAGAGCTACAGGCATTGATGGAAGAGCATAAGAGAGTGAATCAGTATCAATAAAGATGAAAAGCCAGCCTTTCGCTGGCTTTCATTCGTTTTAATAGGGCTGAAGCTAAAAGCTTCATTGATAGAATCGATGACAGACGGGAGTTGAAAAACTTCCTGAGAAAATAGCTATCGAGAAGGGAATCCGTGTTATCGTATGTATTGACGAGTTCCAGCAGTTGGCAAATATTCCTCATTGGGAGAGACTGGAGTCAATGTTGCGCTCAGAATGGCAGTTGCAGCACCATACGACCTATTGTCTGTATGGAAGTAAGATGCACATGATGAAGAAAATCTTCAATAACTCCAGAAGTCCTTTTTATAAGTTCGGTCAGATGATGCAGTTGAAGCGAATATCCAAAGAATACTGGTTGCCATACATTGTCGACAACTTTGAGGCTACAGGTAAACATATCACTGAAGAACAGGCAGAGAGGTTGTGCGAAAAGGTGAAATATAATTCATGGTATGTCCAGCAATACAGTTTCTTTGTTTGGTCGCATACAGAAAGCAGCGTTACTGATGAGGAGCTTGACCGGCAGTTGGATCTGGTGATCGATACTAATGCGGAAACATTCCAAAATGAACTCGACGAACTGGTCCCTTCACAGATTGCCTTATTGAAGGCAATTGCGTCAGGGGAAACGCATTTTAATGCAAAAGGTGTGGTCGAAAAATATCGTCTTGGCCAATCTCAGACCATCACAAGGAACAAAAAGACGCTAGTCGAAAAGGACTTGGTTGAGAAAACCAGAGATGCATTCTCTTTCGTAGATCCGTTGTTTGAACTTTGGTTAAAACGTGAATATGGGATCATTTAATTTTATTACCTCTGGGGTCAGGCCCCAAAACTAAGTGCTGGGGTCAGGCCCTAGCAGTAAGTTTCCAAAAGATACTTTATCTCGGGGCCTGACCCCAGCACTAAAATTTGATCTCGGGGCCTGACCCCAGAGTTGAGTTTTTGAATATGCGATATACACAAATATATTTAAATTTCCTTGCAAAATATGGTAAGTCTCAGAAACTTTATGTATATTTGCGCCCAGAAAGGAAAAGAGAGCTGCTCCCCGTGATAGTTATTAATCCCTAGATATTTAAAACCCCATGTTTACATTGATTCAACTTTCTTATGCGATGGAGGCACTGGCGCCTGTGATCAGTGCTGAGACACTGTCGTTCCATCATGGTAAGCATCTGCAGGCTTATGTCGATAATCTCAACAAGCTGCTTCCGGGCAGTGAGTATGAGGGGATGGCGCTGGAGGAAATCGTGCGACAGACTCCTGCCGGGCCGGTCTTTAACAATGCCGGGCAGATACTTAACCATGAGTTGTATTTCACGCAGTTTAAGCCTGCCAGTGAGGCTGCGCAGGGGCCGACAGGCCCGCTCGCTGCCCAGATTGAGAAGCAGTGGGGGAGTTTCGAGGCCTTCAAAGCTGAGTTCGAGGCCAAGGGCGTGGGACTGTTTGGCTCTGGCTGGGTGTGGTTATCGGCTGATGCTGACGGCAACCTGGTCATCACACAGGAGCCGGGAGCTTCTAATCCCGTGGTGAAGGGCTTGAGGCCGCTGCTGACCTTCGATGTATGGGAGCATGCCTATTATCTGGATTATCAGAATCGTCGTGCAGCTCATCTGGCTGCGCTGTGGCAGATTGTCGATTGGAGCGTCATCGCTGCCCGCTACGATGGTAAGTAGATTTTTACCTCTGGGGTCAGGCCCCAAAACTAAGTGCTAGGGTCAGGCCCCAAAACTAAGTGCTAGGGCCAGGCCCCGAGGCTAAGTTTCTAAAAGATACTTTATCTCGGGGCCTGACCCCAGAGGTAAAAAATCAGAGGCCGAAGGCGGCGCGGATCAACTCATAACGATCCCTTAGCTCCATACCTGTATAGCGGAAAACGGCCTCGGAGCCCGGGCGGTGAAGCCCTGCCGCATAGTAATTGATCTGCACCTTGTTGAGCATGTCGATATGTGTCTTGCGGGCGAGCTTCGATGTTGCCACCTCGCAGATTGAGCGGTACTCGTTGTCGCCCGTCTCCGGGCAGAACAGACTCACCCGTCGCGTGATCCCGCAAACTTCCAACAGCCTCCGAAGCGTCTTATTGTACCGCTGCTTCTCATACTTCAAGTTCGGCCCGACCAATCGCAGCCCGGTGCGGTTGATAATCTCCAGCGCAGGTTCAATCAGCGGTGTGATCACCTCGCGATTGGTGGATTGCCGCTTGGCCGTCTTCGAGGGGATGTAATGCACAAACGGGATGCCCTCATCCGAAACGGCCACCTTGTCGGGCGTCAGGCGAAGCAGGTCGCTGATGCGGCATCCGACGGCACAGTTCAGCACAAACAGATCCTTGGCCCACTGCAGCTCAGCCGGCACCGCAGTCGCAATCACCTGTCTGACCTCCTCAGCCCGCAGAAACACCGGGGTGTCGTACATCACATGCATCATGACCCGCCGTTTCTGCGCCGAGATCTTCCGGAAGGGGGAGCAGCGTATCTCGCCGGCATTCTCCAGCTCTGCAAAGAACGCCCGCAACAGCTTCAGGTCGTGAACCACCGTCGTGTCGCGGATACGCTTCTGGGGTGGGCGATGGCCTGCTCCTCGCGGGTATAGCATGGGGTAGAGCGATACGTACTTGTACTCGTCGGAGACAAACCGGCGGAAGTCGAGCACCATGTCGGCGGTAAACTTGTCCGCTTGTAAGGACGCACGCTTGGTGATGACAAGAAACCGCTGCAGCTTGCTGGCTTTCCCAAGTGCAACGGCATAACGCCCGTCGCCCATCACTCCATCGCGGTGAGCCTCTTCGATAAATCGCAGGAATCGGGGGTACATCAGTTCTGACGTTTTCCTGGCGTGAAACACGCGCAGGCATCTGTTGAAAATAGCAAATGGTTCCATATCTCTTTGTTTTTTAGTTATTTAGGTAATATATTAACGGCCGGAAAGGCTGTGTTATTGTCTTACCTCTGGGGTCAGGCCCCAAAACTCACTTCTGGGGCCAGGCCCCGAGATCAAATTTTAGTGCTGGGGTCAGGCCCTGAGATAAAGTATCTTTTGGAAACTTAACCTCGGGGCCTGACCCCAGCGCTTAGTTTTGGGGCCTGACCCCAGAGGTGAAGAGCGATATGCGGAATGCAGAAAAACCGGTTTTTCTGATTAGTTTTGCAAATTTCTTATTATTTTTGCAGCAAATATATTAAGGAATGAAGGACTATCCAGATAAGATGACGGTGGAGCAGGCGAGGAGGTTTGGTGAGGACGTGCTGAACATCGTGAGCCAGATTCCTCGTGGCAAGGTGACGACGTATGGGTATATTGCTGCGCTGGCGGGGTGGCCGAGCCATTCGCGGATGGTGGGGCGGACTTTGCGGTATTCGCCTGGGGCGGAGGGGCTGCCTTGCCATCGGGTGGTGAACAAGGAGGGGCGTACGGCTCCAGGGTGGAGTCGGCAGCGAACTTTATTGGAAGAGGAAGGGGTGGTCTTCAAGAGCAACGGACATGTGGATATGCAGCGACACCTTTGGGAACCGTGGCAGATTACCGGCTGAGATGTGATCGGACAGTGGTGTAATCAGTGGATACTCATCCATTCCTTGCGCTCCTGTTCAGACATCTTTTCGATGGCGTAACGGAGCATGGTGCGGGGCATTGTGTGGGCATGCTGGCGGAGAAAGTCGCGCAGGAGGTCCATGCCAGCCTGGACCTCCGGTCGAGACTTGCTCATCTCGCGGAGCATCCAACCTACGGCCTTATGCATGAGGTCGTGGGGGTGGTGCAGGTGGATTTCGGCATAACGCAGGCACCACGATGGGTCGCCCTGATGGGAGGTTTTCCACGTGCAGACGATACTCATGCGTTGTTTCCACAGGCAGGGGCTGGCAGCGAGATCGTCTAATACCTTGAGCTTGTAGTCCTTTTGAAGTCTGTCTTCTTCGCCAATGGGGGGAAGATCGGGATGGCGGCCCAGGTTCGTAGGCAGGAGGAGCCAATGGCCGAGGATCTTGGGCGCGGAGAGGTCGACGAGGTCCCAGTTGTTGGCCTGTTCGGCATATTGCAGGTACATGGTCAGGATTTCATCGCGCTGCTTGATGGCATCGGGATTGTTCTCCAGGCGTTTGGTGGCCAGCTTCTCGAATTTCGCCACGAGGATGAGGAAGCCGCAGAGGCGCACCTCATGCCAGCGGTTCATCAAGAGCTCGGGAATCTCGCCCAAAGGGAAATCATGAGCCACACTTTTTACGATTTCGCGGGTCTGGGGCACTTTCAGACCTAGGAATTCATCACCAAAGCCATACTCGCCTGGTGCGGTTTTGAAGAACCCCATCAACACCTTTCGCTGCTCTTCATTGCGCAGTGACTCCATGTATGTAATAATATCCTGTGCGTTACTTGCCATATTTTGTTCCATCATGCATTTTTTTCTAATTCATTTTGCAAAGATAACAATAATAATCGGAATAACGCCGCATTTCGCGTAAAATTCACCTCTGGGGTCAGGCCCCAAAACTAAGTGCTGGGGTCAGGCCCCGAGATCATCAGGCCCCAAAACTAAGTGCTGGGGCCAGGCCCCGAAGTAAAGTATCTTTTGGAAACTTAATTTTGGGGCCTGACCCCAGAGGTAAAAAAAGAGGGAGCCATTTGAGTGACTCCCTCAGGTTAACTAAAAGTGTTCTCATAGATACCTCTCTTTTTGCCGAGAGCTGATTATTAATCTGTGCTCATAGTATTTGTTCATTGTCCTCAATAGCTTCCGCCTAAGGCATTAGAACAAAATTTATATTTGTATATAAATTGTGTCTGAAATTAGATTACAACAATATCTTTAATGTCTGTGATAAATATTCATATCAAGACATTTTTTTATGTATTACGTAAATGCGCTCATTACCGCAAAAACCTTTGTGCTATATTGTAAAAGGTTATCTGTGTCATTGTTTTCTGTGTGCAAAGATAAAAAACTTTATAATATAAAACAAACTTTTATTGAAAAATCTTTCAAAAATTAACCTCATTTAACGATTTAGACGAAATGTATCGGTGTGTTTACGCACACAGCCCAAAACTCATTGCTGGGGCCAGGCCCTAAAACTTAGTTTCGGGGCCTGGCCCCAGCGCTAAGTTTTTGGGCCTGCCCCCAGCGCGCGAAATGATGTAGGTGCTGATGGAGGTGAGGCAGGAGAGCTGGTTTATACCGGCTCCGAAGTCCAGGGCAGCCTGCAGAATCTCGTCGCGTTGCACTTTGGGGTAAGTCTTGAGGTCTTTGGGGTCTTTCACATGATAGGCAGAATTAAGGAAGTCGATTACCGCCTCGGTTGGGGCAATTCCACGGTATCTGTCGAAATCGAGGACTTGCTGGGCTTTCGGCAAAGGCGTGTGGACTTGTTCTCTCAGCTCGTCGAGTGGGATCCTGCCAAGGACGGTGGTGACAGCACAAATGGCGGACACCCGATTGGGCGCATTGGTGTATTCTGCCCAGCTGCTCCAATCGTAATCCTCGACACGCTGGCATAGCCTACCTGCAACCGGGTTCTGGTGGATGTATCGGATGAGCGTCAGGAAATATGAATAGGATTCGACGGGCTCGCTCTTGAATCTGTCTTGGAAGAGATGTCCGAAATGTTCGTACTTGTTGTTGTAGTACATCGCGTAGCGCGAAGCGATCTGCTTGACGGTCTTCGAGAGTTTCTCTTCCTTCTCTTGGATGAGGAGATGGACATGGTTGGGCATGAGACAGTAAGTGTAAAATGCGCAACGCGGGGGTAAAGGACGCTTTAACTCGTCTTTTGGCGAGGTCATGTCGTGGAGGATCATGATAAACTTGCGGTAATCGTCGTCGTCGAAGAAGATCTGTTGACGATTTACGCCTCTGAGCATCACGTGGTAGATGCCGCTTTGACTTGATAATCTGGGCTGTCGTGTCATTTCTTAGTAAAATTTAAAGTTTTAATATCGGTTGCAAAGGTAATAGGTTTTTCTGATATTGCCAAATTTTTTTCGTGTTTTTTTTATTCTAGGGTCAGGACCCGAGGTAAAGTATCTTATAGATACTTAATTTTGGGGCCTGACCCTAGCACTTAGTTTTGGGGCCTGGCCCCAGAGGTGAGTTTATTCCCACTCGATGGTGCCGGTGGGTTTCGGGGTGAGATCGTAAAGGACACGATTCACGCCGGGAACCTCGGTGATGATGCGCTGGGTGATATGATGCAACAGGGCATAGGGAATCTCCTCGATGGTGGCTGTCATGGCATCACGCGTGTTCACGGCACGAATGATGACGGGCCAGTCCCAAGAGCGCTTGTTGTCCTTGACACCGGTTGACTTGTAGTCGGGCACGATGGTGAAATACTGCCAGACCTTGCCCTCGAGGCCGTTCTTGGCGAATTCCTCGCGCAGAATCGCGTCAGACTCGCGCAGTGCCTCCAGACGATCACGGGTGATGGCACCCGTGCAGCGGACACCCAGACCTGGGCCGGGGAACGGCTGGCGGAACACCATGTTGTCGGGCAGGCCAAGCTGTTTGCCGACGACGCGTACTTCATCCTTGAAGAGCAGTTTGATGGGCTCCACGAGCTCGAACTGCAGATCCTCAGGCAGACCGCCTACGTTGTGATGAGATTTCACAGGGCCAGACTCCACAATATCGGGATAGATGGTGCCCTGGGCGAGGAAACTGATGCCAGAGAGCTTGCGCGCCTCTTCCTCAAACACGCGGATGAACTCTGCGCCGATAATCTTGCGCTTCTGTTCTGGATCGGCCACACCAGCCAGTTTGTCGAGGAACCTGTCGGTGGCATCGACATATACCAGGTTGGCATCGAGCTCATCGCGGAACACGCGAACCACCTGCTCTGGCTCGCCTTTGCGCAGCAGACCGTGATTCACATGAACAGATACCAGCTGTTTGCCGACAGCCTTGATAAGCAGGGCAGCCACCACGGAAGAGTCAACACCCCCCGAGAGGGCCAGCAGCACTTTCTTGTCGCCAATCTGAGCACGCAGCTCACTGATCTGTTCGTCGATAAATTTCTGGGCCAGTTCGGGCGTCGTGATGCGCTCCATGTCGGCCGGACGTACGTTTCCTGTTGTCATAAGTTTCTTGTATTTTTGAGTGATTTAGAAGCCTGGGATGAGCTGGCGGAACTTTTCGCGGAGCGTCTCTACGGTGTCCCACTGCTCGTTGTTGTTTGAAGCATAGTAGAAGCCCTGTTCTACGAATTTCGCGTTGTGGTGCTTGAGATAGTCCTCCGGGGTGCGTCCGTCGAACACGATCGAGGGCAGGATGGCATAGTACTTACCCAGGTCGATGGTGCTCAGCGAGTCGGTGGCTGTGATCATCTCCTCGTGGAGCTTCTCGCCCGGACGGATACCCACCTCCACCTGTTTCAGGTCGGGGGCAATGGCAGTTGCCACGTCTGTGATGCGATAAGAGGGGATCTTGGGGATGAAGAGTTCACCACCCAGATGATGGCCCAGCGCCCACATGACGAGGTCGACACCCTCCTGGAGCGAGATGTTGAAGCGCGTCATCCGCTTGTCGGTAATGGGGAGTTCCGTCGCACCCTCATCGCGCAGTTTGATGAAGAACGGGATGACCGAACCGCGGCTGCCCATCACGTTGCCATAGCGTACGACCGAGAATCGCATCTCGCGCGAACCTTTAATATTATTGGCTGCGATGAACAGCTTGTCGGAGGTGAGTTTGGTGGCGCCATAGAGGTTGATGGGGGCACAGGCCTTATCGGTCGAGAGTGCCACAATATCCTTTACACCACAGGCAATGGCCGCATCGATCACATTCACTGCACCGTTCACATTCGTCTTGATACATTCGCGGGGGTTGTACTCAGCCGTATCCACTTGTTTGATAGCAGCAGCGTGGATAATCACATCGACCCCTTCACAGGCCATCTTCAGACGTTCTGCATCGCGCACATCACCAATGAGGAACCGCAGCATGGGGTAATCCTTGGCGGGGTAGCGCTGTTTCATGTTATACTGCTTCAGTTCGCCGCGTGAGTAGATCACAATCTTCTTCACATTGGGATAATCGCGCAGGATTGTCTCAACAAACTTATTACCGAAGGAACCTGTTCCTCCCGTAATCAAAACCGTCTTTCCATTTAGCATATTTTAAAACCTTCTATTTTCAAGCCGCAAAATTACAATAATAATTCGGTATATCCAAATTTTGGTGCAATTAATGCGAAAAAGACGATTCAGGACTAGAGAGGCGAGTGTTTTTTCGCCGAAAAAATGAAATAAATTAATGAATATTTGTTTTATTCCAATATTTATACTAATTTTGCACCCGATTTGGAGATGATAGTAAATGAAGAATCCATTTGACAAGATATTAAACTGGTATTTTACGAAAAACTCGTTGCCGTATTGGAGCATTCTGATGATAGACTGCTTCATTATCATTTTTAGCGGACTCGTAACATACTGGATATTCAATAGTGCTTCGATTGTACTGGAAAACGGCTTCAGAGTCATGAATACTCTGATGTGCTTTGTATTGTTGAGTCTACCGGGATTTAAGCTATTCCACACCTATTCGGGCTTTATGCGTTTTTCAAGTTTCGTCGACTTGATGCGCGTGGTGTATGGCAACCTGGTGTCGCTGGGTATCGTGACAATTGTTGATATCCTCTTGAACCATTATTATAACGAGTGGTTCGTGAATTTCAGCACAACCAGTATCTTCCTCATCTATCTTGTCTCCACGCTGCTGATGTGGGCATTGCGTGTCGTAGTCAAGACACTCTACGACGTGGCGTTCTCGAACTCCCGGGCTATCCGCGTGCTGATCTATGGTATGGTGGCCGATGGCGTGGGCCTGGCGAAGCATATCCGTTCCGAGCGTCCTAGGCGTTACCTCGTAAAAGGTTTTATCACGCATGGGAAGAATCTGAAACATGTTGAAGTGTTGGGTGAGAAAGTCTATTCCATTGATCAGGATGTTGCTGCGATTATCAAAGAAAATGATATTGAGGGCGTTCTGGTATCGCCTTCACGCGTCAAGGATTTCCGCAATAATCAGACCCTGCAGGATAAGATTCTTGGAGCCGGCGCTAAGATCTTCATGGCGGAAGGCGCTAAGGAAATGAATCCAGATGAAGACATCAACGACGACTATATAGGCAATCTGACGATGCGTGAGGTCAGCGTGGAGGAGCTGTTGCCCAGAGACGAGATCCGCGTGGACCTGAAGTCGGTGGAGGAACTGCTGAAGGGTACGCGTGTGCTGATTACGGGTTCTGCCGGTAGTATCGGTTCGGAGATGGTGCGCCAGGTGGCCGCCTTCAAACCGGCCAAGATGATGCTCATCGACCAGGCCGAGACGCCCCAGCACGATATCCGTCTGATGATGGCGAGGGACTTCCCTGACATTGAGGCGGAGGTGGTGGTGACGAGTATCAGCCGTCAGCGCCGTATGGAGGAGATCTTCAGTACGTTCAGGCCTGACTACGTGTTCCATGCTGCTGCCTACAAGCATGTGCCGATGATGGAGGACAACCCCTCGGAGGCTGTGCTGAACAATATCTGGGGTACGAAGATCATCGCTGACTATGCCGTGAAATACGGGGTGAAGAAGTTCGTGATGATCTCGACCGACAAGGCTGTGAATCCGACAAACGTGATGGGTTGTTCGAAGCGTATCTGTGAGATCTACGTGCAGAGTCTCGACCAGGCCATCAAGAACAAGAAGACACTGGAATACCTGCATCTGTTGAACAACAAGCAGAGTACGGAGATGGAGAAACAGACCTACAGGACGCAGTTCGTGACGACGCGTTTCGGCAATGTGCTGGGCTCAAATGGTTCGGTGATTCCCTTGTTCAGGGAGCAGATCAAGAACGGTGGGCCTGTGACGGTTACTGACGAGCGTATCGTGAGGTTCTTCATGCTGATTCCTGAGGCCTGTAAGCTGGTGCTGGAGGCCGGTACAAAAGGAAATGGCGGTGAGATCTTTGTGTTCGACATGGGTCAGCCTGTGAAGATTGCAGATTTGGCCAAGCGTATGATCAAACTCTCTGGTGCGAAGAACATTGAGATAAAGTTTACTGGCCTGCGTCCTGGAGAGAAGCTCTATGAGGAAGTGCTGAACGAGTTGGAGGGTACGAAGCCGACGTTCCATGAGAAGATCCGTATTGCAGAGGTCCGGGAGTATGACTTTGCGGATATCAGCCGGCAGGTGGATGAGCTGGTGGAGATCTCGAAGCATTATGATGATATGGAGACTGTCCGGAAAATGAAGGAGATTGTTCCGGAATATAAGTCTAATAATTCGGTGTACGAAGTACTGGATAAATAAAAAAGGCCTCGCGATTGCGAGGCTTTTATTATGCAGGGGGCATAACTTCTACCTGATGAACAGGAGCTCCCGGTATTTGGGAAGGGACCAGAGCCCATCTTCGACAATCATTTCGAGATGGTCAATCTCAGTGCGGATCGCCTCCATCTTGGGACAAACCGTGTCATGGTAGGCAATGGCACGCTGGTGGATAGCCGGGATGCGATTGGCAATGCGACGGGCATCCGTCAGTTCCTCAACCAACTGTTCGATGCGCTCTGTGCGCTCGGCAATCTCCTCAATCAGTTTCATGTTACGGGCGGAGAGCCGTTCTGCGCGCTCTACCGGGAACACATCCTTCATGCCCTGTACGTTCTTGATGAGCTGCGACTGGTAGTGGGTAGAAACCGGGATGATATGGTTCATCGAGAGGTCACCCATGACACGGGCCTCAATCTGAACCGTCTTCACGTAAGTCTCCCATTTCACCTCGTTGCGCGCCTCCAGTTCCTTGCGGTTCATGACCTTCGTGGCCTCGAACATGCGGATGGACGACTCGTCGAGGTAGTGCTCGATAATCTTCGGGCACGACTTCTCCACATCTAGGCCCCTGCGACGGGCTTCCACCACCCAGGCCTCACTGTAGCCGTTGCCATCGAAACGCACAGGCTTACAGGTCTTGATATCCTCGCGCAACACATCGAGGATGGCCGATACCTTGTTGTCGCCCTTGGCTATTTTGGCATCGACACGCGCCTTGAAGTCGATGAGGGCTTCGGCCATCGCCGAGTTGAGGGCAATCATCGCCGAGGCACAGTTGGCTGAAGAACCCGGTGCGCGGAACTCAAAGCGATTACCCGTGAAGGCAAAGGGTGAGGTGCGGTTGCGGTCGGTATTGTCGATGATGAGGTCGGGGATCTGCGGGATGTCGATCTCCATGCCTCGCTTGCCTTTCAGGTTGAAGAGCTCGTCCTTGTCGGAGAGTTCGATATGGTCGAGCAGTTCAGTGAGTTGTTTGCCGAGGAACGAGCTGATGATGGCTGGGGGCGCCTCATTGCCACCCAGGCGATGCGCATTCGTGGCACTGACAATCGAGGCCTTCAACAGTCCATTGTGGCGATAGACAGCCATGAGCGTCTCCACGATAAACGTGACGAAACGCAGATTCTCTTCCGGTGTCTTACCGGGCGCATGGAGGAGGACAGACCCTTTCTTCTGGGTGGCCGTCAGACTCCAGTTGTTGTGCTTACCCGAACCATTGATCCCGTCGAAAGGCTTTTCGTGGAGCAACACACGGAAACCGTGGTTACGGGCCACGCGCTTCATCAGTGACATGAGCAGCATGTTATGGTCGACTGCCAGGTTGCACTCCTCGTAGATCGGGGCCAACTCAAACTGATTGGGCGCCACCTCGTTGTGACGCGTCTTACAGGGGATGGCCAACTCCAATGCCTGGATCTCCAGATCCTTCATGAAAGCCTGTACGCGATCAGGAATCGTGCCGAAGTAATGATCATCCATCTGCTGGTTTTTCGCACTCTCATGACCCATCAGTGTGCGTCCGGTCATCAGCAGGTCAGGGCGCGCTGAATAGAGACCCTCGTCGACGAGGAAATATTCCTGTTCCCAACCCAGATTCACCTGTACCTTCTTCACATCCTCATAGAAATAATCACAGACCTCCTTGGCAGCCTTGGTGACTGCACGGATGGAACGGAGCAGGGGGGCCTTATAGTCGAGCGCCTCACCTGTATAGGCGATAAAAATGGTGGGAATACACAGTGTGTCGTCGATGATGAACACCGGTGAGGTGGGGTCCCAGGCCGAATAGCCACGAGCCTCGAAGGTGTTGCGGATACCACCATTGGGGAAAGAAGAAGCATCCGGTTCCTGCTGGACGAGCAGCTTGCCACTGAACGCCTCCATCATGCCCCCCTTGCCATCGTGCTCCACGAAGGCGTCGTGCTTCTCAGCCGTACCTTCCGTGAGGGGCTGGAACCAGTGGGTATAGTGGGTGACGCCCATCTCCTGGGCCCATTTCTTCATGCCTTCTGCCACCGCATCAGCGATGCTCCGGTCGAGACGGGCACCATTGTCCATCACATCGATCATCTTGTTGTAGACCTCTGCCGGGAGGTACTTAAACATTTTCTGGCGGTTGAAGACGTATTTGCCGAAATATTCGGAAGGTCGTTCTGAGGGTGTTGGCACCTCACGGGCCTTTTTCTTGAAGGCCTCTTCTACGACCTGAAATCTGAGTAAGTTTGACATATCTCTTGGTTGTGTTTGAAGTTGATTAATCGATAAAGCGGCGGAGGATATCCCCATAGGCATCGATGCGACGGTCGCGCAGGAAAGGCCACCAGCGACGCACATCCTCGGAGTGCTGGAGATCGATGTCGATGATGATGCTCTCCTCTTCGTCGGGGGCTGACTCATAGATGATCTCGCCCTGAGGACCAGCAAGGAAAGAGGTGCCCCAGAACTGGATGCCCTCGGTCTGGCCGCTGGGATCCTTTTCAAGGCCGACCCTATTAACGGCCAGAACGGGAAGTCCGTTGGCCACAGCATGACCGCGCATAACCGTCTGCCAGGCCCTGCGCTGGCGCTGCTGTTCTTCGGGCGTGTCACTAGCCGCATAGCCGATGGCCGTGGGGTAGATGAGGATCTCGGCCCCCTGAAGGGCCATCAGACGGGCTGCCTCAGGATACCACTGGTCCCAGCATACCATGACACCCAGACGGCCGACAGAGGTCTGGATGGGGTGGAACCCGAGATCGCCGGGGGTGAAATAGAACTTCTCGTAATAGGCCGGATCGTCGGGGATGTGCATCTTACGGTAGATGCCTGCGATGGAACCGTCCTTCTCGAGTACCACGGCTGTGTTATGGTAAAGTCCTGCTGCCCGTCGCTCAAAGAGTGAGGTGACGATGACCACCCCAAACTGTCGGGCCAGTTCGCCATAGAGCTTGGTCGAGGGACCGGGGATGGGTTCCGCGAGGTCGAAATTGGCCACATCCTCCACCTGACAGAAATACAGGGAGTTGTGGAGTTCCTGCAGTACGATGAGTTCTGCCCCTCGTCGGGCGAGGTCGGCAATACCTTCTGACAGGCGCAGAATATTCTGATGCTTGTCAGCGCTGTTGGCTTGTTGTATGAATCCTATCTTCATATTTTGGGAAATTGCATGGTACAGCAGTGGAGGCTGCCATGTTGTTTGATGATACTACGGCAATCGATTGGGACAATCTGACGGTCGGGGAAAGCCTCGCCAATCAGTCGGAGGGCGATGGCATCAAGGTCTGGCTGGTCATAGACAGGACAGAGTACAGCCCTGTTGATAATCAGGAAGTTAGCGTAAGTTGCCGGCAACCGTTCACCCTCAAACCAGATAGGCCTGGGCATAGGGAGTTTTACCAGATGATAAGGCTGTCCATCGCATGTGCGGAACGTCTGGAGCTGTTCTTCCATCAGTTTGAGTCCGGCATACTGTTCGTCGGCAGGGTCATCGCACCCCACGTACAATAACGTGTCGTTCGGACAGATGCGTACCAACGTGTCGATATGGCCGTCGGTATCATCACCTGTCAGGTTTCCATGGTCGATCCAAAGGATACGTCGGGCATGGAGTTCCCGGAGCAGGCGTGCCTCAATCTGTGCCTTCGTGAGGGGCTGGTTGCGATGCGGGGCCAACAGACAGCCTGTGGTCGTGAAGACGGTGCCCTGACCGTCGCTCTCGATAGAGCCCCCCTCAAGCACAAAATCGAGACAGTCGATATATTCACCCGAGACGATACCCTGCTGATAGAGCCGGGCATTGATGGCATTGTCCTGTTCGGCGGGGAACTTCTCGCCCCAGCCATTGAAACGGAAGTCGATCAGCCGACGATGACCTTGGTCATCGACGAGGGAGATGAAGCCATGGTCGCGTGCCCAAGTGTCGTCGGAAGGGATATCATACCCCTTCTTTCCTACAATCAACAACGCTTCGCGCCGACTGATCTCACGGGCCATCTCCTCATAGGTAGCCGTAATCTCCTCCAGCATCGGTGCCCAATCAGTATGCTCGTGCGGCCAGGTCAGCTGCACACCCATTTGCGGTTCCCATTCTGCCGGTAAACGCCAACTATCAGGTTGCTCTTTGATGTCGAAACTCATAAAATCGCTGCAAAGGTACAAAAAATCTCCATAATCAATCAGCAGTTATTAATTTTTTTGTACCTTTGTGGCTGAATTCTTAATGATGTTAGAGGTTAAAGACGCCACGATAGCCGTGGGAGAAAAGATATTGGCCACCAACCTGTCGTTTATCGCCAGAGATGGAGAGCTGACCTGCATCACCGGACCGGAAGGTTCGGGCAAGACTGCCTTTATCCGTACGCTGATGGGTTTTCTGCCTGTGAAAGCGGGGTTTGTGAGTGTTGACGGGGAACTGTTGACCGTCAGATCCTCCCATGCATTCCGTAAGATGATGGTCTATCTGCCACAGACCCTCCAGATGCTGTGTCACCAGCTGGAAGAGGTGGCACCGGAAGAACCCGAGGAGGCAGACTATGCCGTGTGGGATGCCCTGTTGCCCAAACGTGCCGTCGTGGAAGCGCCAGCACCTCTTTCGTCGGAGGCTATCTGCCAACTGGCGGAAAAGACCATCCGGGAGGCTCCGGACAAGCCTATTATTGTGGCAGACGAGCCTACGGCCCTGTTGACCCCAGAAGATACCGAGCGGCTGATCAGCCTGCTGAAAGCCCAGGCAGCAGCCGGGAAAACAGTTCTGGTGGCCAGTAGAAAGTATCAGGTGATCAGCAGAGCCGACCAAGTAATAACCCTAGAAAACGACAAATCATGAATACAGGCATCATCTTATCACTCGTGTTAGGCGGACTGTTGGCAGTCATTCCTGCAGGCATCCTCTGGTTGTTGGACCGTTCCCGCCTGATGACCTTCGGCATTGCCATCGTCCAGATGGGGGTGCAACTGCTCCTGCTCTGTGGGGTGGTGTGGGCACTGGTCAAGGTCGACAAGCTCTGGCTGTCGCTCCTCTGGCTGCTGTTGACTACTGGTTGGCTGACGTGGCTTGTGACGAAGCGCTGCAAACTGGAACTGGGCCGTTATGCCCTGCCCATCGGGGTGGGACTGTTGGCAAGTACCCTGCTTGTAGGGCTCTGGCTCCTGTTGGCCGTATCGCCAGCCCATTCCCTTGCAGCCCAGTGGTTTGTGCCGGTGACTGCCCTGTTGTCAGGTCATTCGGCCATCAGACTCATCCAGGGGTTCAGCACCTATATCGAAGCTTTGAAGACCGATGAACAGCAGTATGAGTTCCTGCGCGGCAATGGCGCGTCGCACCAGAAGGCCCTGTTACCCTTCCTGAAAAGGAGTCTGCAGGCTGTCTTCTCGAAGACCTGTGCCAGTCTGTCGGTGATGGGTATCGCTACGATGCCCCTGTTGCTTGTGGGTATTCTCCTGGGAGGCATAGCCCCACTGGAGGCCTTTATGTGGGTGGTGGTGCTTACCGTCGGTTGTGTGGCGGCCTCTGTCCTGGCACTGGGAATCGCCATCTGGCTGGTGGACAGGCGACTCTTCGACTCCCTGGGGAAGATGACACTCGCGCTGATGGCCTTCACGTTGTCTGTAACGGCTTGTAATGGACAGAACGCCCATCATAGCACCCCGACCAAATATGAGCTCCCAGCGCCCTTGAAAGACCGTCCAGAGCAGATTCTGGCGCGTACAGGGTATACCACCTCGTATAACCGTGAGACGAAGAATCCCAACTGGGTGGCCTGGCACCTGACACGCGAGCATACCAGGGGGCAGAACCAGCGTAAACAGGTGGTCTTCACGGAAGATCTGGATGTGAGTCCCAGGGCTACGAACAACGACTATTACAATTCCCGCTACGACCGTGGACACATGTGTCCCGCAGGTGACAACAAGTGGGATCGCAAGGCCATGAACGAGTCGTTCCTCTTTACGAATATCTGTCCGCAGAACCACGGATTGAACAAAAACGAGTGGAATGACCTGGAAATCCAGTGCCGTTCGTGGGCCAGGGAATATGGGGCCATCGACATCGTCTGCGGACCTGTCTATGAGGCGCATAATCCCCGTACAATCGGCAAGAATAAAGTGCGTGTGCCTGACGCCTTCTTCAAGGTAATCCTCTGTCGGAAAGGCAGCACCCCCAAGGCTATCGGCTTTATCTACCGGAATGTGGGGCAGAAACAGACACTTCAGGAAGCCGTCAGGACTGTGGATGAGATAGAGCGACTGACTGGGATCGACTTTTTCCCGGCCTTGGAAGATGGTCTGGAGCGTAAAATCGAGGCCGAAGCCAGACTCAGTGACTGGTAAAGCGTTAAAAACGTTTAATAAATAACATGGCCGGGGCAGAGTCTCGGCTTTTATTCGTAACTTTGCAGCGTGAAAATTAAGGAGGTTTTGTGCGCCCTTGAACAATTCGCGCCTCTGCCTCTGCAAGAAAGCTGGGATAATGCTGGCTTGCAGGTAGGATTGACAGAGACGGAGATTTCAGGGGCATTATTGTGTCTGGACGTCAACGAAAAGATCCTTGACGAGGCCATACAGAAGGGCTGCAATCTGGTTGTCAGCCACCATCCCCTGTTGTTCAGGGGCCTGAAGACCATCAGTGACTTGACAGACGTCCAGCGGACTGTGAGAAAAGCCATCCAGCGTGATATCTGCGTCATCTCGATGCATACGAACATGGACAACGCGAAGGGTGGGGTGAATTTCCGGATTGCCCAGAAACTGGGGCTCCAGAACGTGCAGTTCTTTGCTGCCAAACAGGTAAATGGCCTGGAGGCTGGCAGTGGGGTGATCGGCGCGTTTGCCGAGCCCATGGCTGCCGATGACTTTGTCATCCAGGTGAAAAAGACCTTTGGCGTGGAATGTGCGCAGTGTAATGAGCTGTTACGCCGTCCTGTGAAGCAAGTGGCCATCTGTGGCGGGGCAGGGGATTTCCTGCTCGACGAAGCCCTGAAAAACGGGGCTGACGCCTTTATAACGGGAGAGATGCATTATCACCAGTATTTCGGGTATGAACAACAGATCCAGATCTGCGTCATCGGGCACTATCAGAGTGAGCAGTTCACGACGGAGGTGTTTCAGGAGATTATCCAGCAGACCTGTCCAGGCGTGAAGACCGTGATTGCAGAGACAAATACGAATCCAATATTATATTTATAAATTGTAAAGAAAATTATGGCAAAGAAAGATCCGACAGATTTGTCAGTAGAAGAGAAGCTGAAGACCCTGTTCCAGCTTCAGACAGCCCTCTCGTCGATCGACGAGAAGCGTGCGTTGAGAGGTGAACTTCCCCTTGAGGTTCAGGACCTGGAAGATGAGATCGAAGGTCTGACCACCCGTATGGAGAAGATCAAGGCCGAGATTGCCGAGTTCCAGCAGGCCATCGTCCAGAAGAAGGGCGAGATTGCTAATGCAGAGTCGAGCGTGGCTCGTTATAAGGCCCAGCTTGACGAGGTGAAGAACAACCGTGAGTATGATACCCTGAGCAAGGAGATCGAGTTCCAGACACTGGAGATTGAACTCTGCAACAAGAAGATCCGTGAGGCTAATACGCGCATCCAGGAGAAAAAGGATGAACTCGTTCAGAATGAGGAGGTTATCGAGGAGAAGAAAAAGGATCTCGAGGTGAAGCGAGAAGAGCTCGAAGAGATCGTGACTGAGACTCGCGCTGAGGAAGAAAAGCTGAAGGAGAAGGTGAAGGACCTGGAGTCGAAGATTGAAAACCGTCTGCTCACCTCGTTTAAGCGTATCCGTAAGAATGCCCGTAATGGTCTGGGTATCGTCTACGTGCAGCGTGATGCCTGTGGCGGTTGCTTCAACAAGATTCCGCCCCAGCGTCAGCTCGACATCAAGATGCACAAGAAGATCATCGTCTGTGAGTATTGCGGACGTATCATGATCGATCCCGAACTGGCAGGTGTAAAGGTAGACAAAGCTGTTAGTGTGGAGAAGAAGACACGCAAGCGTGCCATCCGTAAGACAGCTTCGTCGAAAAAGACCACCGACGCCAGCGATATGGAATAATCGGGATGTTATAGTTTTTCGTAGTCAGGAATACCCTCCAGGAACGTGTAAGACCGGGTGTCGTAATCCATCTTACAACAATGATGCTGGAGACCGTTGCTGACAATGAGAAAATCCACTTTCAGCAGGAGATTGTAGGCCGATATCTGGTCGAAAGTCTTCTGCTGAATTTGTATGGTGGGGGCCTTGTATTCGATAATCATCCTCGGGTGGGTGTCGGCTGTATATAATAAGGTGTCGCAGCGCAGGCGCTTTTCACCTGCTTTCAGTTCCACTTCGTTGGCCAACAGTCCCTTCGGATAGCCTTTGTGTTCCACCAGGAAGTGCACGAAATGCTGGCGCACCCATTCTTCGGGCGTCAAGGCCACGTATTTCCGACGTAAAAAGTCGAAAATATACCGTTTTGCACCCTTTTCTGTGATTTTTATCGGGTATGGAGGTAGGTTTAATCGAACCATTTTTGCAACTTTTGATAACTTAGGCAGCATCTCGGCAATAAAAATAAGCGTGATTATTTTGTATTTCGCCCGATTTGCACTAACTTTGTAGCCGCAAAATTACGAAAAAACTCTCAAATAGCATCATGGCAGAAGCAAAAAATGTCAGTTTTGGCCAGATTATGAAGGATCTGGAGGCCCGGAAGTTCGTACCTGTCTATTATCTGATGGGTGAGGAGTCCTATTATATCGACCGTATTGCTGATTATATCGCAGACCATGTGTTGCAGCCTGAAGAGCGTGATTTCAATCAGACGGTGCTGTTCGGCTCAGATGTGACGGCCTCACAGATAGCTGACTATGCGCGTCGTTATCCGATGATGGCAGAATATCAGGTGGTAATCGTCAAAGAGGCCCAAAATGTGAAGCAGACAGAGCCTCTGGAGAAGTATTTCAAGGCTCCCCTGCGGTCTACCATCCTGGTGATGTGCCATAAAAACGGTGCGATTGACGGTAGAAAGAAGGAATACGTGAAGGCTATTCAGGGGGCTGGCGTGCTTTTTGAGAGCAAAAAACTCAAAGATCGCGACCTGCCAGTGTTCATCGAGCGTTATCTGGGAGCCAAAAACGTGAAAATCGACCCCAAATCCACCCAGATGATCAGTGATAACATCGGTGCAGACCTGAGTCGCCTCACCAGTGAGCTCGATAAGGTGATTTTGTCTCTTCCCGAAGGGCAGCGCAATGTGACACCTGAGATTGTGGAAGAGCAAATAGGGGTGAGTAAGGAGTTTAATGGTTTTGAACTTCGTGATGCCCTGGTGCACCGAAATGTGTACAAAGCAAACCTGATAATCAAATATTTTGACGAAAATCCAAAGGCAGGCAGTCTTTACTCATTTCTCCCAATGCTCTTTAATTTCTTCCAGAATCTCATGATCGCGTATTATGCGCCAAATAACAAGAGTCAGGAGGGAGTGGGAGAGTGGTTGGAACTGCGAAATTCATGGGCGGCGAAAGACTATATGGTTGGCATGCGAAACTACACAGGAGTGAAGACCATGCAGATCATTTCCAAAATTAGAGAGATCGACGCGAAAAGTAAGGGTCTGGATAACCCAAATACCCCTCCAGGGGAGCTGATGAAAGAATTGATTTTTTACATTTTGCACTAATTCGGACGTTTTTTCAGATCTAGAATTTTTAAAATCGGCACTTTTCGTGAGTGCCTTTTTTTGGCTCTTTTCCCTTATAATCAGGGAGTTCGGATGATTTTGTACCCCTCAAAACTCGCGTATTTTCAGGCTTCCGGAGACTGGTTCAGAATACGCGAGTAATGCCTATTTTTCGATTTTTCGGTCACCCCAAATTTGGCTTTCACGTTTATTAGGATTTAATATTCTTGATTTTGAATTATAAATCCGTATACAAGTTTATGATTTTATAGGTTTACAGGTGTATATTTCGAATTATAAAGTAACATTTAATCTTCTGTAATTTTAATATCAATATTCAAATATACGTGTTCGGTTTTGTATATTCATAAATATACAGTGCTATATGCAAATTTGTAACTGCTTGTCAGCCAATAAATTACGCTAAAATACTATAAAATACACCCGAAATATTCGTTTATATACATCTTAAGATATGCATATCAGCTATTATAGGGACTCTTATTCGTAAATACCTTGTTAATAGCCAATTATTTGACTCAAAATCTTCGTGTAACGCTTTGTAATGATTTAGTTCCTTAAATTTGTATTTGTAATTCTAAAGCACGAATTCAGGTTATCGTACCTTTGTATTTACAAATTCAAAAACGCAAACTTAAATTATAAAATCTTAAATTCTCTTTTGAATTGTTGTATAATTCAATTTTTTGTTTTACCTTTGTAAATCGAAAGAAAAACGGTCAAAAATGGCCCATAACCCTTATCGTTACTAAAATGAAGGATAGAATTCGTCAGATTATGGAGTCTCAACATATGACTCAACAAGTTTTTGCCGACTACATCGGACAGTCGCCTGCCACCCTTAGCAGCATCTTCAACGGACGTACCCGTCCTACCCTGAACATCGTGGAGGCAGTAAAAAAGAAAATTCCTAACATCAGTACAGACTGGCTGATGTTTGGTGTGGGTGACATGTACCTGCCAGATCAGTCTAATCTCGCAGCCCAAGGTGAAACCTCCCTCCCCCAAGGAGATGAACTTTACGGCACTGGTGGTGGACAGGTCAGTCAAAATCTGATGCTCGACTTTGAGGCCGGCCCTGCTGCGATGCCTCAAAATGGTGTTCCGGCATCTTCTGCAACAAATAGTGTAAAAACTACACGTTCGGAAACCTATCCCAAAGAGGTAAAAATAATAGACAAACCACAACGTCGGATTACCGAAATCCGTATCTTCTATGATGACCAGACATTTGACGTGTTTGAGCCTAAGAAGAAATAATTTTTTGTTTTATTTGGTATTTTACCCGCTTAATTGTAACTTTGCACCGAATAAGCAAAGATACTATATTTATGAAGAAGTATATCCTCGACCTGAAGGTGGTGTCAGTGACCCAGATTCATGCCCGTTATGTGCTCATCAGGCTCACTGACGACAATCCCCTCCCTGAGATGTTGCCCGGACAGTTTGTAGAAGTGCGTGTAGACGGTTCTGCAAGTACTTTCCTGCGCCGTCCAATCTCTATCAACTATGTGGATCGTACCCTCAATGAGCTCTGGCTGCTTGTAGCGACAGTGGGTGATGGAACGCGCAAACTAGCTACTTTACAAGCTGGCGATACGTTGAACTGCGTATTACCCCTGGGAAATGGCTTTACGCCTGCTAAAACGGGTGAAAAAGTGCTGCTGATAGGTGGTGGCGTGGGGGTTGCTCCCCTGCTTTATATGGGTGCAGAGATGAAACTGGTGGGCATCGAACCAACCTTTCTGCTGGGTGCCAGAACAGCGCAAGATCTGTTGCTGACAGATGAATTTAATAAGTACGGGCGCGTGTATGTGACCACAGAAGACGGTTCTGAGGGGGAAAAGGGCTTTGTGACGAACCATCATATCCTTACCCAGGAGACGTTTGACCGTATCAGTACTTGTGGTCCTACCCCCATGATGAAGGCTGTAGCGCGACTTGCCAAAGCCAAGGGCATTGCCTGTGAGGCTTCGTTGGAAAACCTCATGGCCTGTGGGCTTGGGGCCTGTCTCTGTTGTGTGGAGAAGACCGTTGACGGCAATGTGTGTGTGTGCAAGGATGGACCGGTGTTTAATATCCAAAGCCTGCTTTGGGACTAATTGAGAAGTGTTATGGCAGATTTAAGCGTAAAATTAGGTGCGCTGGCACTGAAAAACCCTGTGATGACAGCATCTGGCACTTTTGGCTATGGGTTGGAGTTTGCTGATTTTATGCCCCTCGACGGTATTGGGGGCATCATTGTGAAAGGTACCACCCTGCATCCCCGACAGGGTAATGACTATCCCCGTATGGTGGAGACTGCACAGGGGATGCTCAATTGTGTAGGGCTCCAGAACAAAGGTGTGGACTATTTCTGTGAACATATCTATCCTCAGATCAAGACGATCGACACGAACATGATCGTGAATGTAAGTGGTTCATCACCAGAGGATTATGCAGCCTGTGCAGCGCGTATAGATGCACTGGAGAAGATTCCCGCCATCGAACTGAATATCTCCTGTCCGAATGTGAAGGATGGCGGTATGGCTTTCGGTGTGACTTGTGCCGGTGCTGCAAGTGTGGTGAAAGCCGTCAGGAAGGCTTATCATAAGACGCTGATCGTGAAACTCTCACCGAATGTGACGGATATTGCTGAGATTGCCCGTGCTGTGGAGGCTGAAGGTGCTGACAGCGTGTCGCTGATCAACACGCTGATGGGTATGGCCATCGATATCGAGAAACGCAAGACCCTGTTGAGCATCAATACGGGTGGACTGAGTGGTCCTGCTGTGAAACCTGTTGCCCTGCGCATGGTGTGGCAGGTAGCAAAGGCCGTGAAAATCCCTGTTGTGGGACTGGGAGGCATTGCTTCGGCGAAAGATGCCATCGAGTTTCTGATGGCTGGGGCTACAGCCATCGAGATTGGTACGGCCAATTTCCTCGATCCGGCTATTTCTATTAAAGTTCGCGATGGGATTAACGAGTGGTTGAATAACCACGGGATTTCTTCGGTGCAAGAGATTATTGGGGTTGTATAATCTCTTGCAGGGTTATCCTGCAATTCTCCATCAACCCCAACCCCTTCTTCATAAGAAGGGGCTTCAGACCACTCCCCAAACCCCTCGCCAATCTTTGGCAAGGGGCTTAACTGAAAATCACGGGCGACCGCTGATTTTCAGAGTTCATTAAGGTAAAATCGACCATCAAAGGTCGATTTTTGTTTTTTATAAAAATTTGAGGGCTGGCAATCGCCAGCCCTCAACCAACACAAAAACTAAACTAGACTTAACTAAAGCATATCGGGATTTATCACAAACCCCTAAATGCGATGCAAAAATACTACTTCTTTTTCAAAC
>Ga0247611_10001340_pt1 | contig 44473 bp, 46 predicted proteins | sample 177DNAGHGhighgp2_FD_192422 | JGI IMG/M metagenome (GOLD analysis project Ga0247611, IMG submission 192422) | Sheep rumen microbial communities from Palmerston North, Manawatu-Wanganui, New Zealand - 1770 DNA GHGhigh gp2 | ecosystem: Host-associated > Mammals > Digestive system > Stomach > Rumen... | reverse complement strand
TATGTCTCCTTTTTTGTTACTACAATTATATGTCGATAATTTTTCAATTTATATTGTATACGAAAAATGGAGAAAAGTCAATAAAAAAGTATGTGTAATTGTAGTTACACATACTTTTTGAAAAATATTAATGTCTCTTATAAGTACAAGTATAAATTTTTTCTTTTGATATAACTTTTCCTTTAAGACTACGTGTTCTATAAGTAACAGATTTTGTATATGTAGAAGATTGGCTAATAACCGAAGCATTAACTTTAATATCATATTCAGGATCTTCTTTTACACCATAAATTTTAAATTTTGCAACTCCACCTGAAACAGAGCATTCTATTTTTATTGCATATTTTCTTGTATTTTTAAATTTAAAATCTTTTGAGCCATAAACAACTGTTGCATCTCTTCCGGCTCCAACATAAGATGGAATAAATTGATGATTATGAAGTTCTACTATATCTAAATTTGCAAATAATACGGCATTAAATAGTGTTGTGGAAATCTGACATATTCCTCCTCCTAAGCCATCTACAACTTCTCCATTTTGATAAATTGCAGCATTTTTATATCCTGCAGCAATTGTTCTTTCTCCAACTACTTTATTATATGAAAAAGTTTCGCCAGGAAGTAATACGGTACCATTTATTTTATTGGCTGCAAGCCTTAAGTTAGTAGTTCTACTTGGGTTATTAACATAGTTTGTAGAAAATGAGCCAAGTAAATTAGGAAATGCTTTTTTACCAATATCATTTGTTTTTACTTTTGGATAAACAGTTTTTAATGGAATTTTACATTCTTTATCTGATTTTGCAACTTTTTTCTTTGCATCTTCTAAAGAAATTTTGAAATCTACTCCATTTTCTGAAGGATAAACTGCATAAGGATTTGTTGTGTAATATGCATCTTTTGCTTCTTTATGGACTTCTTCATAAATTTTGTCAATATCTATTTCTTTTGGTTTTTGATTAATTACACTTATTTCTACTGGACTTGTTAAGTAGCTAAAATCTTTAATTTTGGCATTTATATCTGATGAAGTCTTTGTAGTGTCTACAACAGCGCCTTCTTTTCCTTTCGTAATAATTAAATTTGAATTTTCTATATAATAACTGCTTTCAACTACTGCATTTGGCAAATCTTTAGAAATTTTATCTAATGTAGAAGCTAGAGCCTTTTCATCTAAAGAATAAGTTGGTGTAATATTTACAGGATTTATCATTGAGCTAAATACATCAAAGTTATCTTTGAAAATTTTTCCAGATTTACCAATAGTGTAGGCGTAATTAATTGCAGAGTTAACATCAAAATTTAAATTAATTTCAGATGGATTTATAGCTGTTTCAAAATTTTTAGAAGTTAGTTTAATATCTGTACCTTTAATTGAATCAAATTTTTCAGAAACTGCAATTAATGCTTCTGCTTTTGTTTTACCTGATACATCTATTCCATAGATTGATACACCACTTGCAATTTTATCATTATTATTTAAATTATAAATTGCAAAGCTTCCAAAAACAATAAGTAAAATTAAAAATAAGCTCACAAAAAATATTAAAACATAAAATAAAGTATGTTTTGGTTTTTTATTATTTTCTGAATTTTCTGGTGCTTTTTGTTGTAATGCTTTTGGTTTTTCTTCTTCAACTATTTCTACTTTTCCTTCTTGTATAATCATGTTTTTACTCCTATAATTAAACATTTAAATTTTGTTGCATAAAAAAAATATCTAATTGTGTCAATTTTTTGCTACACTAATAATTTATAATATTTTAACTGGTTTGTCAATGGATTTTTTAGGGATTTTCAGAAATTGTTGTATATTCTTGACTAAGACCGTCTCTTGTTTCATTATTTACAAGAATTTTTATTGAATCAACTTCATTTAATTGAGTTAAAGAATCCAGCATACTATTTATAATATTGTATTTTTGTACATCATCTTTGAAATTCAAAAATTCTTCTGAAAAGTTTAAAATTACGCAATTATTTGACAAATTTGCATCAAGTATTCTAGTGTTTTCAGGAAATACATTTTGTAAATTGGTACTTGAAGGTCCTTCAATCAATTTTTCTACAATTAGTTTATATGGATTTTTTAATAATTCATTTGTATTTACTGTTTTTCCTTCTGATTTAAGATCACCTGTTTCAGGATTTAAAAAATATAAAGTGATTGATGTTTCTCTATTTTGACTTTCACTTATCTCTTCTTGAGGAGTATAATCCATATATTCATTGTCAGTTTTTGTTATAGAAATGTTATTAATTAAAAAATAAATAACCATTCCAATAAAAAATAGTATAATAAAGATTAATAAAGGTTTCTTTTTCATTTTAATTCCTTACTGATTTTATTTAGGTTTTTTTAGGATACCTATAAACCTTTATTAAGTAATAAATTCCCTAGGTGAATTTATAACTTTAATAATTAATATTTAAAGGTTATCTTATTTAGAACTATTTATTTTAATATTTTATATAGTTTTAAATAATTAGAAAATTTTTTGAGATTTCTTAAAAAAAGCTCAACTTCATTTATAGAATTAAATGTGTTTTTTTTTATTACTTTAAAATTTGGCTTATTCATTGAAAAATCTCCTTTTTTATAGTATAATATGAAAAAATATGTTTTTGTGTTATTTTTTAAATGTTATAAAATGTTGCATAAAAATATTTTTTGTGATGAGTTATGAAACATAATTATTATTAGGAAAATTTGTAAATGCATCATTAAACCAAACAAAGTGTATGAAGCATAGTAAAAAAACATATTTAAAACATACAAAAATCAAAAATAAGAATTTTTAATTAAGATAGGCATTATTTTTGAATAAAAACAGCTCGAAATTAATATGTAGGCGATTTTCAGCGGTCACATAAAAAAAGAGGCAGTTACAAATTTATTAAAAAAATATATAGTACATTTCATAAAAACTAAAACATGAAATGGATTATAGACATAAAAATATTAGGAATTTAAATGTAACAATATTTTTTAAATTTTATGATTTGAGGAGAGAAAGCTAGAAATGAATTTAAAAGAAAATGAAAGAATAGATGACTTAGAATTTAAAGATTTAAAAATAATACAAAATATAAAGGGTTTTTGTTTTGGAATTGATAGTGTTTTACTTTCAGATTTTGCAAAAGAAATGAGATATAATTCAAAGGTTATTGATTTGGGAACAGGTACAGGCATAATAAATATTTTACTCTCAGGAAAGACAAATGCAAAAGAATTTGTGGGAGTAGAGATTCAAGAAGAAGTTGCTGAAATGGCTGAAAGGAGCGTTCAACTTAACAAGCTGAAAGACAAAATTACGATAATGAATGAAAATATTTTAAATTTAAAAAATATTTATAAAACAAAAAGTTTTGATGTAGTTGTTACAAATCCACCATATAAAAAAATGAATACTGGATTAGTCAATGATGAAGACAAAAAGATAATTTCAAGACATGAAATTACTGCAAGTTTGGAAGATTTTATCCATATTTCCGCATATCTATTAAAAGATTTTGGAGAATTTTTTATGGTGCATAGACCTGATAGACTAGTTGATATTTTTTGTTCTATGAGAAAAGAAAAAGTTGAACCAAAATTAATCAAATTTGTTTATCCAAATAAAAACAAAAAATCAAATTTAGTTTTAATTAAAGGAATTAAAAATGGAAAACCATTTTTACAACTTGATGATAATTTATTTGTTTATAACGAAGATGGAACTTATACAGATGAAATTTTAAAAATATATAATAAAGGAAAGGATTAAAAATGAGTGGGATTTTATATTTAGTCGCTACACCTATAGGTAATTTAGAAGATATGACTTTAAGGGCTATTAGAATTTTAAAAGAAGTAGATTTAATTTTAGCAGAGGATACAAGAAATACTCTAAAGCTATTAAATCATTTTGAAATAAAAAAGCCTTTAGTTAGCTATCATAGACATAATGAAGAAATAAAAGTTGATAATTTAATAGAAAAATTAAAAAAAGGAGAGAATATTGCAGTTGTTTCTGATGCAGGAACACCTGGAATTTCCGATCCTGGAGAAGTAATTGTAAAAGAAGCAATAAAAAACAATATTGAAGTTATTCCAATTCCTGGGGCGTGTGCAGGTATAAATGCTTTGATTGCTTCAGGATTAGACACAAAAGAGTTTGTATTTATTGGATTTTTACCTTTAAACAAAAAACTAAGAAAAGAAAAATTAAAAGAAATAGAGAAGGAAACAAAAACGATTATTGTGTATGAAGCCCCACATAAATTAAAAAATACGCTTGAGGATTTAAAGACTATTGTACAAAATAGAAAAGTAGTTTTGGCAAGAGAAATTACAAAGATTCATGAGGAATTTATTAGAGGAAGTATTGATGAAATAATTTCTAAATCTGATAATCTAAAAGGAGAAATGGTTATTTTAATCGAAGGTGCAAAATTTAAAGCAAAAGAAACTGAGCTAGATAAGATTTCTTTAGAAGGGCATTATGAATTATATAAAAATCAGGGATTAGATAAAAAAGAAATTATCAAAAAAATTGCTAAAGATAGGGGAGTAAGCAAAAACGAAATATATATGGAGTTTGTTAATAAAAAATGAAAGCTGTTTAAAAAATAAACAGCTCTCCTTTTTTAATTATTTTTATATAGTTCATCATAGCACTTTTTGCAAATTAATTTTTCTTTAAATTCAATAAGCTCTTTTGTACTTCTACAAAATGTACATTTGTCTTCTACCTTTCTTAATGTGATAGAATTTGAGTCAGCATAAATCTCCATTGGATCTTTAATATTTATTCCAAGTTTTTTTCTAACTTCCTTTGGTATTACTATCCTACCTAATTCATCTATTCTTCTAATTACCCCTGTCGATTTCATAGCATTTCCCCCTTATGTATTATTTCTAAACATACTATATCACAAAAATAATTTTAGGTCAATAAATTTGTAAAATATAATCGAAAAGTGTCAGTTATATATTTGTTATGGAATAAATACCAAAATAGAGAATACATTAAAAAAGAGGAGATACATATGTTAAATTTAATTTGGCCAATCTTTATAATTATTTCATATATTTATGCAATTTTAAGTGGGACAATAGAAAATGTTAACAATGCAGTTTTTGAATATACTGAAACAGCAGTAAAACTTACTTTAACATTATTAGGGACAATGTGTTTGTGGAATGGATTGATGGAAATTGCTTCAAATACAAAATTAATAAATAGAATAACTAAAATTTTAAGTCCATTAGTGAACTTTTTATTTCCTGAAAACAAAAATAATAAAAAAATACATGAAGAGATTTCAATGAACATAGTTTCAAATATGTTAGGACTAGGGAATGCCGCTACACCACTAGGACTTAAAGCAATGCAAAGCATGCAAGAAAATAATCAAAATAAAGATAGGCTAACAGATGATATGGCAACTTTTATTATATTAAATACTGCTTCTATTCAAGTAATACCAACTACTGTAATAGGTATAAGAATGTCTTTAGGTTCTTCTCAGCCAACAAAAATAATTTTTGCAGTATGGTTTTCCACAATTTGTTCAGCAATTGTGGGTTTAGCTGTTACAAAGCTTTGTATAAAACTAAAATTATGAAAGGAATTTGCAATTTATATATTAATACAGTTTAAGCTTATGAAGGTTAATATAAATTGTGATAAAAATAATATGAAAATAATAAATTATATTTCTATAATTGCAGTCCCAATAACTATTCTAATAATTTTATTATATGGAATTTTTGAAAAGAGAAATGTTTATGATATTTTCTTAAAAGGTGCAAATGATGGAATAAAAATGGTGTTTAAAATTTTTCCTACTTTAGTGGGATTATTTTTAGCTATTGGTGCACTTAGTAGTTCAGGGATATTAGACTTTATAATTAATTTTATAAAACCTCTACTAAATATAGCAAAAATTCCAGCAGAGATTATGCCACTTGCAATTTTAAGACCAATTTCCGGAAGCGGTTCTATTGCTGTAGCAACTGATATAATGAAAAAATTTGGAGTAGATTCTTCAATTGGACTAATGGTTGCAACAATTATGGGATCAACAGAGACGACTTTATATACAATTGCAGTTTATACAAGCTCTGTTAATATAAAGAAAATAAGATTTGTTTTATTTTCTGCATTGGTAGCAGATTTAACAGGAATGCTTGTTTCGGTTATAATTTGGCAAAAAATATTGTAATTTTTTTCGAAAGTAAAGACTTTATTTAGCTAAGTAAACACACATATCAATATTTGTCGAATTTTGTCGAAAAGTTTTTCTTGACAAATATTGGAAAATAATGTAAAATGATTCTAGAGTAAAAAATATTTTTTCAAAGGAATTAAAATGATTATTTTTATTATTTCAAGAGTTTTATTATTTGTATTTGTTTTTATAATAACTAGATTATTATTAACAAAAATTTTATCAATTTTTTTAATTAAAGAAATAAGTAATAACTAAATCTTGTTAATTTTCAAATTATATTAATAAAATCTTAGTCGTTTTTTTTCAAGTGAATAATTAAAATTTGTTATTTATCTTGTAGAGAAAATAATTTAATCTTCAAATAATTACCCCATTATTATTTAATTATAAAATAATTGCCCCTATAAAATTAGTTTTATAATGTGTGACACTTCCCTTATTGTTTCTTTTGTCACAAATCTATGAAAGTTATTTTCTCTACAAAATTTTATATTTACGCTACATAAGATAAACCTTTCAATTATATCAAAATGTTGCAATAATATAAATATTGCAATTGGCACAATTTAAGTGTCAAAAAAAATGTTGGCAAATCAATTAAATTTGTATTAATTTGCCAACATTATCTCTACTTGCAACAGATAGCTTCAGTTTTGAAACATCTGTGCCTGAATGTATAAGTTCATCAATAACTGTTTGATATGCAAGTTCGGGAAAATTACTTTCTTTGCTTAGGTGACCCAACATAGCAGTTTTAAGATTTCCTTGTAATAAATAATTAATTACTTTACTTGCAACTTCATTAGAAAGGTGTCCATTAGGACCTGCAATACGTTGTTTAAGTATGTATGGATATTTAGAACATTTTAGAACTTCTGCATCATAGTTAGACTCTAAAAGTATAAATTGACTGTTTTCAAGCTCTTTTAAAATTTCATTTGTCATATGACCTATATCAGTTGCTATACTTATTTTATTTGATTCATTAGAAAGATTAAATCCACATGGATTAACTGCATCATGAGGAATAGCAAAAGGCATAATGTCAATATCTTTTATAGAAAAATGTTCTTTTACATTAAATATATTAATATTTTCAGACTTAATTTTATCTGTTTGTTTAGGCATGGCAGAAAAAGTTTCTGAATTTGCAAATACAGGTAAGTTATATTTTTTTGAAAGATTACCTAAACTTTGAATATGATCAGAATGTTCATGTGTTACAAGAATTCCATCTAATGAAGATGGGTCCACATTTAGTGTTTCTAATCCGGCTTCGATCTTTTTTAAACTAACGCCTGCATCTATAAGTAATTTTGTATTTTCAGATTCTACATATAAACAATTTCCACTGCTACCACTATACAAGCTACAAAAATTCAACATATTTTTATCCTTATTCTGTTACCCTTTCTATTTTAGCACCGAGGTTACGAAATTTGTCTTCTAAATTTTCATATCCTCTGTCTAAATATTCTAAATTGTATATTTCTGTTTTACCTTTTGCAATTATTCCAGCTACAACTAATGCGGCTGCAGCACGTAAATCTGGAGCATATACAGGTGCACCAATTAATTCTTCAACACCTTCAAATACTGCGGTTTTTCCATTTGCAATAATATTAGCTCCCATTTTTATTAATTCATTTGTATATAGAAAACGAGAGTCCCAAATACTTTCATTTATAATACTTGTACCATCTGCGATGGATAATAAAACTCCCATTTGTGATTGCATGTCTGTTGGAAAACCAGGATATGGCAAGGTTTTTATATTGGCTTTTGTAGGTCTAGTGTTACAATAAACCCTAATACTATCTCCATAGTCTTCTATTTGTCCGCCAACTTCAAGTATCTTTGCTGTAATGCACTCTAAGTGCTTAGTTATACAATTTTTTAAAACAATGTCACCCTTAGAAGCAACTGCAGCAACCATAAATGTTCCTGCCTCTATTTGATCTGGAACAACAGAGTAAGTTGAATTACCTTTAAGCTTTTTCTTACCAATAATTTTTATGGTATCTGTTCCAGCACCTCTAATATCTGCGCCCATTGTGTTTAAAAAATTTGCTACATCAACTATATGAGGTTCTTTTGCTGCATTATCTATAATAGTTGTTCCATTAGCTAAAACTGCAGCAAGCATAATATTTATTGTAGCACCTACAGAAGTAATATCCATATAAATGGAACTTCCAACTAATTTTTCTGCTTTTGCAACAATTTTTCCGTGTGTTGTCTCAACTTCTGCACCTAATGCTTCAAATCCTTTTATATGTTGGTCTATGGGTCTTGCACCAAGTTTGCATCCCCCAGGCATACCAACAGTTACAGACCCCATTCTGCCAAGCATAGCACCAATTATATAATAAGATGCTCTAAATTTGCTTGTTAAATCTAATGGAGCTTCTGTGGTTGTAATATTTCTAGTGTCTATTGTTATTTCATTTTTGCTTATCCATGTGATTTTGGCGCCTAATGCTTCTAGTATTTCACAATATATTTTTACATCACTTATATTAGGTAAATTATTAATTGTGCAAATTCCATTTATTAAAAGAGTAGCAGGTAAGATTGCTACTGCTGCGTTTTTTGCACCACTTATGGTTACTTCTCCTTTTAAAGGAGTACCTCCTGTTATGACTAATTTTTCCAAATATATTCCCCCCAATTATACATTTACCATACTAACATATCAACTATACCACAAAATTTACATATTTACAAGACTTTTTAAAAATTTAATTCTTTGCAGTAATAATACCTGCTTTTTCAAAAAATTCAACAATTTTAAATTTAATAGCGACATTTGAGGAGTTGGATTCTGAAACAATTATAAAGCTTTCATCTGAAAGACTATTTTGCAAGAGTTCCTTAGAAGAATCAGGGATAATTCCAGTAGTGGTTTCAACAAAACAAAGAGGAGGGAACATTACACACCACCAGTTTTTACCAGAGCTTTCTCCAATTTTTACTCTTAGGGCATCATAAAATCCTGCAGGAAAAGTTATATCTCCATACTTTTTTGTTGGAAATTCAAAATTACCAATTTCAACAGTAACGGGATAATTATAACCTTGCTCTTGTATTATATCTTCTGCAACTTTCTGCAAATTTGATATATTGTTTTTAGCATACATTACAACTTCATCTTTGTTGAAAAGGTTGTTACAGTTATTATTCATGTAGTCAATTAAACCGTCTCTTACAATATATTTTAGAGTTTGATCACCTTCAGAATCACTATTTGCAATTACATGTAGCCTGAAAATACTATTATATAAATTATCCGATATTGCTAAGACATAAGAGTAGGCACATGTAAATATAAATATAGAAAAAAGAACTATAAGGATGACAAATATTTTTAATTTTTTCATAATTAAATTTTCCTCCATTTAAAAATTTCAAAAAAAACTAAAATTATGGTTGTTTTTCAATTTTAAACTTTTGTATTAATTATTTCCAAAAATAAAAAATATATACAAAAATGTTATGTTCAGAAGAAAATAGTATGTTATCTAATTTGTCGAAAAAAAGTTATAAAAAATATTTGTAATATTATTGACATATTTTAAAAATAATGGTAAAATTTACCAGTAAACGAATGAAGGAGGAATGATGCCTAAATGATTACGGAAGAACAATATGTAGGAAAAACATGCCTTTTTTGCGTAAGCGATTTTCATCTAGAAATGATTTTATTGCCATATATAAAAGAAAAAATGTATAATGAAGATATAATAATTATGACAGAAAAAAATTTAGAAGAAAGTTTAAACACTTTACTAACAAAGATAAATTTAAAAGAGGAAGATAAGTTGAAGATAAAGAGTTTAGATTGGAAAAACAAAAATTTATTAAAACATGTGATGAAGGGGAATGATAAAATATTACATATTATAGTTAATGGAAGCTTCAGTTATATTAAGAAGATAAATAAAATAATTAGTGAAATAAAAGATAGACAAATAGAGGTCGTGAATTGCTTCCATATAGAAGAAAAAGATGTAGATGTTTCAGTATTGTCGCAAGAATATAAAAAAATATTGAATACGCAAAAAATTTAAAAATTTTAATTATTGACAAACCATTTTTTTAATAATATAATTAAAAAAATTATTAAGGAGGGTTTGCAATGAAAACAGCAAATATTAATAAGAGTAATTTAATAAAAATTGATAAAAACTAGGCTTTTTAAATGTTTATATACATTTATAGCTTAGTTTTTATTTTGTATTTAAATGGGGAAAGTTGGACAAAAGAACAGTCCCTTTGTCCAAGAAAGGATGATTTAAAAATGAAAAATTTAATTGGAATTGAAGATTTTACAATAGAGGAAATTGATGAATTGATTAAAGTATCAAAAGATATTATTTCTAACAAAGGAAAATATTTAGAAAAGTGTAAAGGAAAAATACTTGCAACTTTATTTTTTGAACCAAGTACAAGAACAAGGTTAAGTTTTGAATCTGCAATGCTAAGCCTTGGAGGAAGTGTTTTAGGTTTTTCATCTGCAGATAGTTCTTCAACACAAAAAGGTGAAACACTTGCAGATACAATTAAGGTAGTAAGTGGATATTCAGATATAATAGCAATGAGACATCCAAAAGAGGGTGCTCCTATTGTAGCAGTAAATAATTCGAATGTACCTATAATAAATGCGGGAGATGGAGGACATAACCATCCTACACAAACACTTTTAGATTTGTTGACAATAAGTCAAGAAAAAGGAAGACTTGATAATTTTACAGTAGGCCTTTGTGGAGATTTAAAATTTGGAAGAACAGTTCACTCACTTATAGTTGCTTTATCAAGATATGAAAACATTAAATTTGTTTTAATTTCTCCAAAGGAATTAAAAATTCCAGAATATTTGAAACAAGATGTATTAGATAAGAAAAAAATAGAATATGTAGAAACAGAAAACTTGGAGGATAGCATAAATAAGCTAGATATTTTATATATGACAAGAGTTCAAAAAGAAAGATTTTTAAACGAAGAAGAATATGTAAGACTAAAAGATGTATATATATTAGACAAACAAAAACTTGAAAAGGCAAAAAAAGATTTATGTATTTTGCACCCATTACCTAGAGTTAATGAAATTTCAACAGAGATTGATGATGACCCAAGAGCTGCATATTTTAGACAAGCTGAATATGGAAGATATATGAGAATGGCTATAATTTTAAAATTATTAAATATAAAGTAAAATAATAAATAAATTTAATAGTAAAAAGGGGAAATAAAAAATGAATATAGATAGTATTAAAAATGGATATGTTATAGATCATATTAGTGCAGGACATGCTATGAAAATATATGATTATTTAAAACTTGGAGAATTAGATTGTTCTATAGCTATGATTATGAATGCAAGAAGCACAAAAATGGGAAAAAAAGATATAATAAAAATTGATAAGAAAGTGAAAATCGATTTCGATGTATTAGGATACATAGATCCAAATATTACAATAAATGTTATAGAAAATGATAAAAAAGTAAAAAAGTTTCATCCTGAATTAAAAAATGAATTAATAGATATAGTAAAGTGCAAAAATCCTAGATGTATAACATCAGTTGAAAGAGGGTTAAAACATATTTGTGTATTAAAGGATAAAAAATCAGCAAAATATAGGTGTAAGTATTGTGATTCAGAGGTATAAAGAAAAGCTAGGAAATGTGTGAAAACATTTCCTAGTTTTTATAATAATATTATTTTGAAGCTTCCTCTTCCTCCTTATTTGGATCTTGTTCTAATCTATCGGGATATAATGCTTTGAATTTATTTGCAGCAGATTGGAGAAAAGCATTATTAGCTTGTTGGGCTCTTATTTCTTCAGGACTCATTTGACTTTGTTCTTTTGGTGCTGTAAGTTTACCATATGATACACCTGTTACTTGTTGTGCTTCCTCAGCCATCATTTCTCTAAATTTCTTTGAAGCATTTATATAAAAATCATTATCTACTTGAGCTCCTATTTCAGTAGGACTCATTGGATTAGTTTTTTCTAGTGCTATATCTTTATCAATACCTTTCATTAATTCTGCTAAATCTATGGTATCATTTTCTTTTTGTACATTATCTTTTTCATCATTTTTTGGTTGTTTATTAAATAATTTATCTAAAAATCCCATAATAATCACCTCTCATATATATATTATACCACATTTTAAGCAATTTGTAAAATTTTTTGGGGATATCTTCATATAAAAATCAAAAAAACTATTGCAAAATAATTAAAAATGTTATATAGTGGTATATAACGAACTCCAAATTCTAAAAAAATGCAGAAAGGATGAAGCGTATGGAAGAGGAAAATTTTGAAGATATTGAAAGAAAGATTAAAAGGTATAATCAAGGACATTTACTAGATTATTATAACAACATTAAAGATGAAAATTTAAAATTAAAATTTGAAAAACAACTTGAAAACATAGACTATGAATTAATAGATAGTCTATACAAAAAAACAACAATACCTATAAAAGAAGAAATAGGTAATGTAGAGCCTATTAATTATTGGGACAAAGAAAGGCTTGGAGGAAAGTACGATTTTTACGAAAGCATTGGAATAGATGCTATTAAACAAGGAAAACTTGCTGCAGTTACTATGGCTGGAGGGCAAGGAACTAGATTAGGTCATAAAGGACCAAAGGGAACTTTTGATATAGGTCTAGATTCTCATAAATCATTATTTGAACTTTTGTGTGATGGATTAAAGGAATCAGGGAAAAAATATGGAGTTGAGATTCCTTGGTTTATAATGACAAGTGAAGAAAACAATGAAGAAACACAAGAATTTTTCAAAAAGAACAAATTCTTTGGATATGAAAAGAATGTACATTTCTTCGTACAAGGACAGCTTCCAATGGTTGATACAGAAGGAAAAATTCTAATAGGAGATAATGGATTAATCAAAGAAGCGGCTGATGGTCATGGTGGAGTTTATGAATCATTAGTTAAAAGTAAAATGTTAGATAAAATGAAAGAACTTGGAGTAGAATGGGTATTTATTGGTGGAGTAGACAATTGCTTAGTCAAAATGGTTGATCCTGTACTTATGGGACTTGCAATTTACAAAAATGTTACAGGTGCAGGTAAATCAGTTGTTAAAGCTAATCCACACGAAAAAGTAGGAGCTTTCTGTAAAAAGAATGGAAAGCCAAATGTTATTGAATATTCAGAAATAACTGATGAAATGGCAGAAGCAACAGATCCAGCAGGAGAGCTTTTATATGGAGAATCACATATATTATGCAATTTATTTAATATAAAAGCTATTGAAAGAATGGGAAGTAATCCACTTCCATATCACAGTGCTTTCAAAAAAGCAACATATATCGATAAAGATGGAAACAAAATAGTTCCGGATTCACCAAATGCATACAAATTTGAAGCATTCTTGTTTGATGCTTTTGGAGATTTAGATGATATGGTAATATTAAGAGTTAAAAGAGAAGAAGAATTTGCTCCTGTTAAAAATGCAACAGGTGTAGATAGTCCTGAAACAGCAAGAGAATTATACAACAATTTACACAAACATATTGAAATAAAATAGTTTACAAGGGGAAGACTTGATGATGGTCTTCCTTTTATTAATAAAAAAGAAAGGGTGATAAAATGAATTATTTAGAAGAGTACAAAAAATGGTGTGAAAGTGATGAATTTGATGAAGAAACAAAAAAAGAGCTATTAGCAATTAAAGACAGTCCAGAAGAAATTGAAGATAGATTCTATAAAGAATTAGAATTTGGAACAGCAGGATTAAGAGGCATAATAGGTGCTGGAACTAATAGAATGAACAAATATGTTGTTGGAAAGGCAACGCAAGGATTAGCTAACTATATTTTAAAACGAGGCACACAAAATAAAGGAGTAGCAATAAGCTATGATTCGAGAAGAATGTCACCTGAATTTAGTAAATATTCTGCTCTTGTTTTAAATGCAAATGGAATAAAAACATATTTATTTGATCATTTAAGACCTGTTCCAGAGCTTTCTTTTGCAGTTAGAGAACTTGGATGTACAGCAGGAATAATGATTACAGCTAGTCACAACAAGCCTCAATATAATGGATATAAAGTATATTGGGATGATGGAGCACAGATTATAAGTCCGGTAGATAAAGGAATAATGGATGAAGTTAAAGCAATTTCTGATTATAAAAAAATTAAAGAAATATCTGAAGAAGAAGCAGTTCAAAAAGGATTATTTAATATAATTGGAAAAGAGATAGATGACAAATATATAGAAGAGCTTAAAAAATGTGTAATTAATCCAGAAATTATAAAACAATATGGTAAAGATTTAAGGATAGTATATACTCCTCTTCATGGCGCAGGAAGAGAAATGGCACAAAGAATTTTAAAGGAATTAGGTTTTGAAAATGTATATACAGTGCCGGAGCAAGAAGAACCTGATGAAAGATTCCCAACAGTTGATTATCCAAATCCTGAAGCAAAAGAAGCATTTAAAATGGCACTTGATTTAGCAAAAGAAAAAGACGCAGATTTGGTTTTGGCAACAGATCCAGATGCAGATAGACTTGGAATTTATGCTAAAGATACTGTAAGCGGAGAATATAAAGTATTTACTGGAAACATGTCTGGGCTATTAATTGCAGAATATAGACTTTCTCAAATGAGAGAAAAGAACATATTACCAAATAACGGAATGTTTATATCTACAATAGTTTCATCAAATTTAGCAAAAGCAATTGCAAATGAATTTAAATTAGATTTTAGAGAAGTTTTAACAGGATTTAAATTTATAGGAGAGCAAATAAAATTAGAAGAACAAAAAGAAAATGGTAAAAAGTATTTATTTGGTTTTGAAGAAAGCTATGGCTGTTTAATTGCAGATTATGCAAGAGATAAAGATGGTATAAGTGCAGTTATGAGTTTATGTGAGGCAGGAGCATTCTATAAATCTAAAGAAATGACATTATGGGATCAAATGATAAATATTTATGAAAAATATGGATATTACAATGAAGGGCAAGTATCTATTACATTAGAGGGAAGCAGTGGGGCTGAAAAGATAAAACAAATGATGGATAATTTAAGAAATAATTTACCAGAGCAAATTGGAAAATACAAAGTTCTTGTATTTAAAGATATTGCAAATAATTTAGTAAGAAATATGAAAGATGGAACTGAAGCAGAGACCGGCCTTCCAAAATCTAATGTTTTGTATTTTGACTTAGAAAACGACGCATGGTGTTGCGTAAGACCTTCAGGAACAGAGCCAAAGATTAAATTATATTTTGGAGTAAAAAGTAATTCTTTAGAAAATGCAGAAAAAGATTTAGAAGAATTAAAAAATGCAATGTGTGAGATTGTAAAATAAATTAAAAAAGCTAGAAGAGATTTTTTCTAGCTTTTTTTCTAGCAATAACTCTTATGATATTTGTGTTTTTTCATTGACTTTAAAACAAAAACTTGCTATAATATGTATAAAATGTTCTCATAGCTCAGCAGGATAGAGCAGTCGCCTCCTAAGCGACCGATGGTGGTTCGAGTCCGCCTGGGAACACCAAAGTATTAAAAAAACAAACACATACATCGTTGTAGATGGCTCCGCCGTAAGTGTGTGAACTACCTAAAGTTTAATAAAATGCTATTTTTTTATTTAGTGCTTGTTTTAAACAATACTGAAATATCAACTTTTAAGTGTAATTAAAAGATAAGTAAAGGGGGATTTTTTATGTTTAAAATTAAATTAAATGAAGGAAGAACTATGGAAGTTGAAGAGGGTAGTTTTTGGCACACCACGTCACATGTTATGGCACAAGCAGTAAAAAGACTATTTCCAGATGCAAAGCTTGCAATAGGACCATCAATAGAAACAGGATTTTATTATGACTTTGATGTAGAAAAACCATTTACAGATGAAGACTTAATTGCAATTGAAGAAGAAATGAAAAAAATATTTAAAGAGAATTTACAACTTGAAAGATTTGAGTTACCAAGAGAAGAAGCAATTAAACTTATGGAAGAAAAAGAAGAACCATATAAAATTGAGCTTATAAAAGATTTACCAGAAGGAGAAGTTATATCTTTTTATAAACAAGGGGATTTTGTTGACCTATGTAAAGGACCTCATATACCATCAACAGGTGCTATAAAGGCTGTAAAGCTTTTATCATCATCTGGAGCATATTGGAGAGGCGACGAAAAGAATAAAATGCTTCAAAGAATATATGGTGTATCATATCCAAAGGCTAGTCAGTTAGAAGAATATTTAAATTTATTAGAGGAAGCTAAAAAGAGAGACCATCGTAAATTAGGAAAAGAGTTAGACTTATTCTTCTTCGATGAAACAGCACCAGGTATGCCATATTGGTTACCAAAAGGACTAAAAATATTTAATACACTTATAGATTTTTGGAGAGTAGAACATGAACAAAGAGGTTACCAAGAGTTTTCGGCACCTCAACTAAATAATAGTGTTTTATGGAAAACTTCTGGACATTGGGATCATTATAAAGAAGACATGTTTATACTAGAAGATGCAGATGGAAATGAACAAGCATTAAAACCTATGAGTTGTCCAAATGCAATAAAAGTATATCAAACAAAAATGAGAAGCTACAAAGACTTACCATTAAGATTTAATGATGTAGATGTTATTCACAGAAATGAAAAATCAGGTCAACTTAATGGACTATTTAGAGTAAGAATGTTTAGACAAGACGATTCTCACAATTTTATAACAGAAAAGCAAATTGCTAGTGAAATTAAAGAAATATTAGATATTGCAAATAAATTTTATGCTGTATTTGGATTAGAATTTACACCATCACTATCTACTAGACCAGATGATTTTATGGGAGAAATAGAAGTTTGGAATAAAGCAGAACAAGAGCTAAAAAATGTATTAGATGAAATGTACGGAGAAGGAAACTATGGTATAAAAGAAAAAGATGGTGCATTCTATGGACCTAAAATAGATATACAAATGAAGGATTGCTTAGGAAGACAATGGCAAATGGGAACTATTCAATTAGATTTTCAATTACCACTAAGATTTAACTTATCTTATATAGATTCAGATGGAGAGAAAAAGACACCTATTATAATCCATAGAGTTGTATATGGATCTTTAGAGAGATTTATAGGATTAATTACTGAACATTTTGAAGGAGCTTTCCCACTATGGATTGCACCTGTTCAAGTAAAAGTGCTTCCAATATCTGAAGAATTTAATAGTTACGCAGAAGAAATAAAAAATGAACTATATAAGAATAATATTAGAGTAGAAATAGATGAAAGAAACGAAAAAATAGGATATAAAATTCGTGAAGCACAATTACAAAAAGTTCCATATATGATTATTGTTGGAGAAAAAGAAAGAAAAGAGGGGAAAATTGCAGTTCGAGCAAGAAAACAAGGAGACATTGGGCAAATGGCATTAAATGAATTTATCGATATGGTAAAAGAGAAAGTTAATAATTTTATAATAGAATAATATAATACACATAAAAATCTTGCTAGAAAACTAAACAAAATGGATGAAATAAAAAATTTGGTAAACTTAACTCAAGAAGATTTAGACATTATTTACAAAAATATTGAAAACAACAAAGAAAAAATACAGTTGTTAGATTTTATAGATAAAATTAATTTACCAGCTGATAAAGTTGAAGAAATAAAAGATGCACAAAGAAATTTGGTTCCACAGGAAAGAACTTCTTACTTTGAAAAATATAGTAAAATGGTAAAAGCATCTCGTACTCTTGACCATAATCTTACTGAGTTAAGGATTAACCCATATACAGAATTTGAAAAAAATCCACCATTGTTTTTTGGCATGGGTGGAGGAAGCAAAGCCTTATGTAAAGGATTACCTTTTGATGTATTAACAATGATACTTACCGGCGAAAATATGAGAAGAAAAATGAATCTAGGTAAGTGCAGAATATTATTAGCGAATCGAATAACATATACAAATATACCAAGAAATAGCGAGTTTTCCAAAGAAAGTATTGATAGAGTAATGACTGCTGAAAGAGATATAATTAACTTGGTTTTAAAGAAATTTGGTTTTGATAAATATTGGGAAGCATTTTTGCAGACAGATATAGAAGATATTATTGGTAAAGAAGCAAAACAACAATATGAAAACATAATAGAAAATGGAGATAAATCAAAAATTGTAGGTGGTCATCATTATGCAATAGAGATGGCAGACATTTATTCTTTAGTTGGAAGAGAATGTGGCGGTATAAAATTAGGATGGTTTATTCGAAATTTAGACAAGGTAAATGGTGGATATATAATGGATGAACAACCATTCCATGTTAGATTTGCACTATTTATGGCTACACAAAATTTAACTAATAAGGTTACTCTAGCATATGCAAATGCTGGAGCTAGACTATATCCAGGACCAACAGGAGAACTAGAAAAAGAATCTCCATATATTTGTTATCAACCAGAAAATAGACTATTACTAAGCCCTTTTGAAAATGCCATTGATAAGCTAAAAAAAGCAACTAAGGCAGGTGGAGCATTCCAATTTAAGTATTATAGAACTTTTATAAATGGTATAATAGATTTATTTGAAAACCTTGTTATGGGAAAAGATGAAGATGGCAAAGTAATTAGAATAAAAGTAAATAATAAAAATGAATTTCGTGGACATGATATAGCTGAAAAAGTTGAATATATTCTAAAATATATTTTTGAAGGTGAAGAAACTTTTAAAGATGTTTGGAAAGATGCTTTTGGAATTGGGCAATCAAGAGAGGTTGATGATAATGTTTAAGGTAAAGTACATTGATAATATATCATTAAATGAAATTATTAAACTAAAAAATAAACACAGTTTTTTAAGAAGTGCACACATTGGAAATTTTAATAAACAGACTTTAGTTTTAGCAGACTTAGGGGTTCATATTTTATTACATGAGCATTTGAGAGGAAATGCTAAGATATATGAACCTTCTTATATAAAATATAAAAACAATAAAACTAAGATATCAAATAATGATGAGAATATATTACAGCTTTATGACAATAATCTAAAGCTTGAAGACAATTATGGATGTGTTAAACCATCACAATTTCATTTTAAGGCACTAAAAAGAGTTTCAGATAAAATAGAACTAGCTTCGGAATTTTTATTATCTCAAATTGATTTTATAAAAAAAGCAATAACATTATTAGCAGAAGAATTCCCAGAACAGCTGTATAGGTATCAGGATAAACAGGGAAATAGCTATGACTATATGGATAGATTAGATAATGGAGATTTAAAATATAAATGTTTTGAGAGTGAAGTAATAATTCCAAAATCAGAAATAGTTAACGAAATTTTAAAAATGTTGTATTCTACAGAGAAATGTTTGAATTCAAAGAAAGCAATTAATCCAGAAGGAATAGTAATGAACTCTAGAATGTATTTATTATTATTCAGTATAAGTGAAGTGTATAAAAATCGTAGTGGAGTACAAAGATTTAACAGCGAAATAGTAGACATTTACCATTTTGCAGGTGCACAAATGATAAACTATTTGTGCCAAAATAAGGAAATGTCAGAAGAAAACAATATTTTTTTTCAGACAGCTTATAAGAAATTATATACTACATTTTCAGATGAATTGCCAAAGAATATTATTTTTAATTTGATAAAGACAAGTGACTTGCAATTTGTTGGATGTATACAAGAGGATAATTATCAGGTTTTAGACCGAATACTTAGCAGTTATAAGAAGATATTAAAATTAAAGGACAGAAAAAAAGAAAATGTCAGTTTTAATATAAAAGAATATGTAGCAAAATTAGAAAAACTAGATTTTGAACAATTTAAACAATTAGTTGAAAATTTAGAATTACCAAATAATACATACAAAAAAATTTTAGAATTATCAGAAGATTTTCAAAACAATAAAAAACGCATAATTGGTGAAATTATTAATTTTTATAAATCTTCTGGAATTATTATAAAAGATAATGCTGAATTAATAAAAAAGCTAAATATAGAGATTGTAAATGAAGAAAATAGTTTGAAAAAAATGATTTTAAAGAACTTAAATTTGTTTTTTACTGAAGTGAGTCAATATGATTTAATAAAAGATAATAAAAAAATATATATATCTAATGAAGCATATGATATGAGCTTTAAACAAATTGAGGGATTGGCAGTTATAGTTAAAAATGCTAAAAATGAAAAAGAAGAGACTGAAAGGGAAGAACAAAAGAGGAAAAAGTTGGAGAATATAATATATGCACCAATACAAATAAAAGTTTTTCCAATTGGAGAAAAGCAACATGAGTATTCTGATAAAATTAACTGGTTATTGAAAAAAGAAAAGTTTAGAGTAGAAATAGATAAAAGAGATCAAAAAATAGGATATAAAATAAGAGAAGCACAAATGCAAAAGGTTCCATATATGATAGTTTTAGGTGAAGAAGAATGTAGTCAAGGGGTTATTTCAGTTCGTGATAGAAGAAAAGGAAACATAGGGAAAATGAATTTAGATAATTTTATTGACATGATAAAAAACGAATGTAAGGAAAATGAAATTTATATTTAGGAGAAATTATGCAAGAAAAATATATGAGAGAGGCTCTGAAGGAAGCTCAAAAAGCCTATGATAAATTAGAAATACCTGTAGGAGCTATTATTGTTAAAGACGGAAAGATAATAGCTAGAGCGCATAATCAAAAAGAAACAAAATTTGATACAACAAAACATGCAGAAATTATAGCAATACAAAAAGCAAGCAAAAAATTAAAATCATGGAGACTTATAGATTGCGAAATGTATGTTACTTTAGAGCCTTGTTCTATGTGTGCTGGAGCCATAATTAATTCTAGAATTAAAAAAGTATATATTGGAACAATGGATGAAAAAACAGGTGCTGTAGGGTCCGTTTTTAATTTGTTTGAAGATTATACTTTTAACCATAAGCCTGAATTTGAGACAGGAATTTTAAAAAATGAATGTGAAGATATTTTAAAAAGATTTTTTAAAAATTTAAGAAAAATAAAAAAAGTTGGAGGAATTTAGAATGCCAAAAGCTTTACATCTATCAATTATATTTGTAATTCTTGTTGCTATTGGTTTTACAGCAATAATGTTAATTTTAAGATATGATGAAAAAGGTGAAGAAAACATGCCTTTTGATATTTCAAAGGTTTCTTTAATTTCATCTATAAATGCACAAGATATAGCTGATGATAAAAACCTATGGAATAAAGCGGTCGGACAAGATAATGATGTATATATTTATATAGAAAAAAATAAAGGCTATAGTAAAACAGAAACTATAGAAAAAATAATTTTAGACAATTTTAAAATAGATAAAGAGCCTCAAAAAGGGCAAGTTGTAATTTATAGACCGTGTAATAATGAAAAAGAATTGTTTGAAAATACAGAAGAATTTAAATGTGAAGAAATTACTTTTACAGGAGAACAATTAACAAAAATACAGGAGCTTAAAATTTCTAATCAAGGTGGAATTATTGCATTTAGACTTGCTAATCAAAACTTGGGAAGTTATGTTTCAAATGACAAAGAAATTGATTATAAAGATTTATTAAAAAAGATTAATGTACTAGAAGATGAGATAAAAGTTAGTATTTCTTTTGATGTTACGATTAAATTGACAGAGAGCAAACAATTTAAAACAACTATAAGTATAGAGCTACCTGTTGAAGGAGTAATTGAAAACGGAAAAAGTAGTAAAGAAATAGAAGGAAAAGATTTCATCTTTAAAAGAATAGAAACTTAGCCAAAACTACTTGTAAAATAAAAGAATATGTTATATAATACAAATGGTATGAAGATAAATTCTTGTATGGAGAGTATCCAATAAAAGCCTATGAACCTTGTCAGGTCCGGAAGGAAGCAGCAATAAGTAGATACTTTTATGTGGAGGCTTTCCATAGAGGAATTTAATTTCACACCATTTTTTCAAATTTTTTTAAACATTACGATTTATTATATAACAGCCATTTTAACAAGGGGGTGTTAATATTGGGGTATACAGCTCTTTATAGAAAATTTAGACCTATTAGATTTGACGAGTTAGTAGGGCAAGAACATATTACAAAAACTATAAAAAACCAAATCCTATCAGATAGAGTAGGGCATGCATATTTGTTTAATGGAGGAAGAGGAACAGGAAAAACAAGTATTGCAAAAATTTTGGCAAGAGCAATTAACTGTTTAAACCCACAAGATGGGGAGCCTTGTAACGAATGTGAAATATGTAAGTCTGCATTAGATGGCTCTCTTACAGATATAGTAGAAATGGATGCAGCCTCAAACAATAGTGTAGAAGATGTTAGAGATATAAGAGAAGCGGTGAATTTTTTGCCAACTAAAGCAAAATATAGAGTATATATAATAGACGAGGTTCATATGTTATCAACAGGGGCTTTTAATGCTTTACTTAAAACATTAGAAGAGCCACCAAAACATGTTAAATTTTTACTTGCTACAACTGAACCACAAAAAATACCTGCAACAATTCTTTCTAGGTGCCAAAGATTTGATTTTAAAAGAATTTCAAATGAAGATATTATAAAAAGGCTTAAAATAGTGTGTAAAGAAAGTAAGATTGAAATAAGTGATGAAGCATTAAATTTGATTGCAACTTTGGCTGAAGGAGGAATGAGAGATGCCTTATCTATTTTGGAAAGATGTAATCAAGATGGAGAGGACAAAATAGATGAAAACAAAATTAGAGATTTGGTAGGAATTCCAAAAATAACATATATAAAAAATCTAGTAGAAGCTATAATTAATCAAGATGTAGATTCAAGTTTAAAAGTTATAGAAGAAATACTAAAAGAGGGGAAAGATTTAAATAATTTACTTTGGGAAACTATTAAATATGTAAAAGATATTCTGTTATATAAATCAACAGGAGGTTTACAAACATATACAAAAGAAGAAATAGAGGATATAAAAATATTATCAGAAAAAATATCAAAAGAAGAATTAATTAATTTAATTTGTAATTTATCAGAACTAGAGAATTCTTTAAAGATGACGACACAAAAATTAATAATATTCCAAACAGGAATAATTAAATTATGCAATAGAATAAATTTACACAAAAGTGAAAAAAATGTGGATAACAGTAGTGAAAATAATAGTTATAATATAAATACTTTGGAACAAAGAGTTACTAAAATTGAAAATTTTATTCGTGCTAGTAATTTTGCAGGAAAAGGTGTAAAGCCAAAATTCTCGGTACAAACAAATTCCGAAGAAAGCCAAAAGGTTATGCAAAAGCCAAAATATGAAGGAAAAACGCAGGATTACTGGCCAAAATTAGTAGAAAACTTTAAAGAAGAAGGCAAAATGTTCATGTACATTAATTTAGCAGGTACAGTTGCTAAAGAGATTAATGATATGACAGTTGCAATAGAATTTCCAAATGGAATGAGCAAAGTAGCAAAAGATTTTCTTGAAAGACCAGAAAATAGAATGAATTTACAAAAAACAATTACTATTGCTAGTGGTAAAGATATGCAAATAAAATTTGTTGACTGTAAACCTAATGAGGAGGATTTTTCAAGTGGGTTTGAGAGTTTTGCGAGTCATTTAGATGTTCCATTTAATGTGATTTGAATGCAGACATTTATTATAGTAAACTAATTGAATATATAAATATTTTTCAAATAATTTTAGCTAACTTATATTTAACGATAAGAAATTCTAATTAATTTTTCAAGCACCTTAAAAAAATTTTGTTTTTAGATTCCCTTGAAAAATTAATAAAAATTTCTAATCTATAAAGTTAAATAAAATTATCCATCAAAATATTTAATATTCAATTAATAAAAAATAAGAAAGGAAGGATTTAAAATGGGTAAAAGAGGAGGATTTCCAGGTGGAGGATTCGGAGGAATGAATATTAATAACTTAATGAAAGAGGCTAAAAAGATGCAGGCAGATTTGGAAAAATCTCAAGCGGAGATTACTGCAAAAGATTTTGAAGCTACTGCAGGTGGAGGAGCAGTAAAAGCGGTTGTTTCAGGAGCAAAATTTTTAAAAGAATTAATTATAAATAAAGATGTTGTTGACCCTGATGATGTTGAAATGTTACAAGATTTAATAATTACATGTGTAAATGAGGCTCTAAGAAAAGTTGATGATGAAACATCATCACAAATGGGAAAATTCAATATACCAGGTTTTATGTAGGAGAGAGAACAAAATGTCAGAATATGCACCATCAATAGAAAAATTAATAGAAAGTTTTGAAAGGCTTCCAAGTATAGGACATAAAACCGCAGCAAGGCTAGCCTTTCATGTTTTAGATTGGAACGAAGAAGAAACAAATGCATTTATTTCTTCAATAGTTACTGCAAAAAAGAATTTAAAATATTGTAGTAAATGTTTCAATATAACAGATAATGATCCCTGTCCAATATGTGCCAATCCTAGAAGAGATCAGAGTACAATTTGCGTAGTAGAAGATGTAAGAGATGTTGCAGCAATGGAACGTACACACGAGTATAAAGGAGTTTATCATGTTTTGCATGGTTCAATTTCTCCTATGAATGGAGTTGGACCTGATGATATAAAAATAAAAGAACTACTTTCAAGACTTATGGAAGGAAATGTTAAAGAAGTTATTTTAGCAACAAACCCAAGAGTTGAGGGAGAAGCAACAGCTATGTATATTTCAAAATTAATTAAACCTATGGGAATAAATGCAACTCGTATTGCACATGGAATTCCTGTTGGAGGAGATTTAGAATATACAGATGAAATTACTTTAACAAAGGCTTTAGAAGGAAGAAGAAAACTTTAATTTTCAATGTAAGATTAGATTAAATAAATAAGTGGTGATAAAATATGAAAAAGGTACTGATTTTAATGGCAGAGCGAACAGGTACTGGACACAAATCAGCAGGAAATGCTATAGAAAAAGAACTAAAGAGTTTAGGGTATGAGACAAAACAAATAGATTGTTTTAATATGTTAAAAGGATTTTTAGGTAAAATGCTTGAAAATTCTTATATACCAATAACTACAAAATATCCAATACTATTTTACATACCATATTTGCTATTTTCTCAGGCTTTTCCAAGTATGCTCCACTTTTTTTTGTATCTCAATTCAAAAAAAAGATTTAAAAAAGAATTTGATGAATATAAGCCTGACTTAATAATTTCAGTACATAGTATGTTTACGAAATCAATTTCAAAAATTATTAAAAAGGAAAAATTAAATCTTCCATTTTATATAGATGTAATTGATTTAGTAAAACCTCCAAAGGTTTGGATGGATAAAAGAGCAGATGTTACTTTTGTACCAACAGAAGATGTAAAACAAGATTACATCAAAAAGGGATTTGACGAAAGAAAGGTAATAATATCTGGATTTCCAATAAGAAGTGATATAAAAAGAAGAAAATTTCCAAAAACAATTGAAGAGAAAATAAACATTTTGATGGTAAATCCATCAGTTAATTTAGAAAAGAATATAAAATATGTAAAGGAAATTTCTAGACTAAGTAACTATTTTTGCGAATTGCCAAATGAATATAGAAAAACAATAGACATAAATGTTATTTGTGGCAGAGATAAAAGAATGTATGATGCATTAATCAAGGAGCAAAAAAATGGAAAAATTTCTGAAGACTTACAAATACACAGTTTTGTTAATAATATGAATGAATATTTAGAAAATGCGCATATTTTATTAACTAAAGCAGGCCCAAACATGATGCTTGAAGGAGAAAGAAGCGGAACAGCTGTTGTAGTTACAGGTCATGTTCAAGGTCAAGAAAACAAAAATTATGAATATGTAGAAAAAAATAAATTTGGCTTCAAATGTGAAAATCCAAATGAAATATATGAAAAATTAAAAGCATTTATAGAAAATAAGGAATTAGATGAATGTTTAAAAAATGTATTAAATTCAGATTGCAGTAATGGAGATAAAATGATTGCACAATATATTGATGAGGTTACTTTTGGGGACTGAGGAAAAAAGTAACCGTGTTATGAATAAACAATATAAAGGAGTAGTTAGATGAGCTTTTTGGGATTATACAGAATAAATGGATTACATAAAAAATATTTTAAAACAGCAAAACAGTTGTATAAACGTGTTTTAAATGATAGTGAGTCTAAACAAGAATGGATTGCTTCATATGCTGAACTTGTTAAAGTTTGCCAAAAACAAAAATTTCCAAGAAAATATGCAAAAGAAATAATGATTTGCATATTAAATGCATCTTCTAATTCAGATTCAAATACAAAAAGGATACATTCGTCTACGGAATTATCTGAAGATGAAAAAGCGAAGTACTTTTGCTACAAGCAATTAGCAAAAAGCACTGACGAAAAAGCTATTACTTCAAGAGCAACTTTTTTTGCTTCAATTATAGATAATATGATAGAAAATGGCCCAAGAGATATTAGATTTCTAATATTGCGAGATGAAATATATAATGAAATATGTTCTGAATGGAAAAAAACAATGATGGAAATGTTTTACAAAGATGAGCTAGTAAACATTGAAAACATTAAGAGTTTTCTAGAAATTGACTTTTATAATACTATTATAAACGCTAAAAATAAAAAAATAATTGTAACAGGAAGTAGAAAATATAATATTACAAATCGTGGAAATAATCGAGAAACTAGATAATTATTTTATTAAAAGCATTTAGAATAAAACCTAAATGTTTTTTTTTACATAAAAATTGGAATATTTTTTTTTATTTTGCTCAAAATAAATTTATGGGAAGGTGAATAAATATGAGAAAAATAAAAAGATTTGTATGGATTTTTGTATTGATACTAATTGGAACTGTTATTTGGCTAGGATATAGTTTATACAAGAAAAATAAAGAAAGCATACTTGCAAATGAGAATTTATATAATCAATCTTTATATGAACTTGTATATTATATGGATAATGTAAAAAATTATTTGGCAAAATCTACAATTTCTACAAGTGCATCTAATGGAGCTGAAACTCTTACAAATGTGTGGAGAGAAGCAAACCTAGCACAAACATATTTGTCTATGCTTCCAATTCAAGCACATGAACTAGAAAATACAGAAAAGTTTTTAAATCAAGTAAGTGATTATACTTATAGCTTGTCTAGAAAAAATTTTGAGGGTAAAAAATTAAGTGATGAGGATTTAGAAAATCTTCAGGAGCTTCATAAATATAGTATTGAAATAAATAATGTTGTAAATCAGATTTCTTTTGATTTAAATGCAGGAAACTTAAAGTGGAAGGATTTAACAAAAAATAGAGATGTTGACTTTGCACAACAAGTTAGTTCTGATTTTAATTTAGCAAGCTCATTAGAAGAAAATTTACATCAATATAGTGGATTAATTTATGATGGAGCATATTCCGAGCACACTGTATCAGATGAAAAGAAGGGGTTAAAAGGAGATAAAATTTTAGAAGAAGAAGCAAAAAATAAAGCTAAAGAATTTGTAGGCAATGAAAATATACAAGAAATATCAAGTTATGGTTATTCTGAAAATGCATCAGTACCATCTTTCACATTTAATATAAAAAATAAAAACAATGAAAACATTACGATTTCCATTTCAGAACAAGGAGGAGATATTGTTTTTATGAATTCAGATAAAAAAGTTAAATACGAAAATATAGACTATGAAGAAGCAAATAAGAAAGGAAAAGAATTTTTAGAACATAAAGGCTTTAAAAATATGCAAGAAACATATTATTTGAAAAATGATGGAGTAATGACCATAAATTATGCATATTCTCAAGATGGAATAATAATGTATCCAGATTTAATTAAATTAAAAATTGCACTAGATGATGGACAAATATTAGGTATAGAAACAACCGGCTATTTAAATAATCACACTGAAAGAGATATTTCAAAAATTAAAATTAGCAAAGAACAGGCAAGAGATAAGTTAAATAAAAAATTAAATATTCAAAGCGAGCTTTTGGCAGTAATTCCAACAGAATGGAAAACAGAAATATTGTGTTATGAATTTAAAGGAAAGGTAGAAGATACTGAATATTTAGTGTATATAAATGCAGAAAGCGGAAAAGAAGAGCAAATTCTAATAATAACAAATACACCTAATGGAGTTTTGACCATGTAATTTAGTGTGATTTGGGGATGGGTAAAAATGTACTCACTGTTTTACCAAAAATTATAATAATGAAAAAAATATTTTTGAAGATAATAAATTATAAGAAAACATAAAGATTATAGTTATTAGTCAATTCACACATTTAACAAGTTGAGCTATAACAATAATTAATTGTTTTCTTAAAGGAGGATATTGATTATGTCTAGAAATAGCAAAAAAATGTCTGAGAATCTAAAAATGGAAATTGCAAAAGAATTAGGAGTATATGATCAAGTGAAAAAAGATGGTGGATGGGAAAATGTATCATCTAAAACATGTGGTAATATAGTTTCTAAGGCAATTGAAATAGCCAATCGTGCTGTAGAATAGTTTAAGAAGGTAAAGTCTTGTAGTAGCAAGATTTTATCTTTTTTTTATTGAAAACAGCTATTTGACAAAACTCAAAAGCTAATATATAATAAAGCAACATAGGAGGAAATAAAACAATGGAATTAACAACATCATACATATTATCACAATTTTTTTCGACAATAGGATATATTTTATTAGGTAGCACCTTTTTTTTGAAAAACAGAAGAACTATATTAATAGTAGGATTTATTAATTCTATTTTTTTAATTATTGGATATTGGTTTTTAAATAAATATCAAGGAATGGCAATGGTTACAGTAGGTATACTTGCCAATATAATATTTTTTATAGATGAACAAAAAAATGGAAAAACAGACATAATCGCAAGAAAAGATATTATAATGCTTATAATTCTTTTAACATATACTGCAATTTTAACAGCTATTACGTATACAGACTTATTGAGCCTATTTTCTGTATTAGGAACAATTGCGTGGCTTATTTCTGTATGGATTAAAGATGTTAAGAAGTATAAAGTTATAGCAATTTTTACTGCAATATTTTGGCTAGTATTTAATATTTATGCATTGTCAATCTCGGGAATTATTACAGAGATTATACTAATAATAGCTTCTATATGTGGCTTGGTCTTACATATAAAAAGTGAAAATAAAAATACAGAAAATTTGGAAGAAAAAAAGGTGGAAGTATAAATATGAATAATGATAGATATGATGAACAATAAACTAACATTAGAGCGCAAAAACAATGGGATAAAGATTTTAACGTGCTTGGAAGAAATAGAAATGAAATAAAAAATGATAGACCTCTAAATTTTTAAGAATTTAGAGGTTATTTATATAAAGTAATTCAAAGTTCTATTTTTAATTTAGGATTATTTTTAACTTTTTTCAAGACATCTTCTACTTGTTTTTTAAATTTAATATTAAACTTAGAATTATTTTCAATCATATATTTATATTTCTGAATATTTTCGTTGTCATTTTTAGAAACATAATAGCATAGTAAAAACATTTGAGATTCTATTAATTTTTCAGAAGATTCAGTTAAAAGTTTAATAGCTTTTTCTTCATCTTTTTCTATATTAACTTCATAATTACCATACATATAAAAATAAACTGCTAGATTATATTTAGCATAATTTTCAACAAATTCAATCGGAACATCTAAAGCTCTATTATAATATTCAAAAGCTTTTTTTAAATCCATGTTTGTTCCAACACCTAATCTATACATTTCACCAATTTTATTACATGCCCAGCTTTCATCTAAGTTAGCACTTTTTAAATAGTATTCAAATGCTTTATCATATAACTTTTTGTCTTCATAAATTTTTCCTAAATTGTTAAATGCATAAACAAAATTATGAGAGCCAGCACGTTCAAAATATTTTAATGCTAATTTCTCATTTTTTTCTTTTAAATAAAATTGACCTAAAACATTTAAACAAGCAATATTATTAAGACTTTCAGCTTTTTTTAAATATTTTAAACCTTTTTCTATATCAGTTTTAGAACAATTTCCAACGGTTCCTTCTACCAACATTCTGCCTGCAATGTAATTAGCTCTAGGATGATTAAAGCTAGCAGCTTTTGCAAAATACTCAAATGCAATATTATATCTAGGTATGCCAGTCATTTTACCGAAATATTCAGATAATCCCATTTCAAATAATGCATATGGATTCTCTTTTTTTGCTAATTGACGAATAGAATAACTATAATTTATGCCATCGTCAAATTGCGTATTTAAAAATTCCTGTAAACTATCAAAAGAAATATTAGTATTATATAAAATATTTTCTAGCTTTTCAGTTATCTCATCACTTACATAAACTGGTTGAACATGCTCTAAGACTACATATATTAATAACTCTGAAATACAACAATATAGATTATTGGAATTAATTAACCCTAGTAGTTTTGACGAAAAATTTTCAGATATTTTTGCATCATTTTTAGAAATATTATATAATGAAATACATACTTTTTTTAATCTATTATTATTATTTATTTGTGCAAGAGTTTGTTTATCGTAAATATTGCCCATTAGAATACTTGAGATTTGACTGATAATTGGAATAAATATGGAACTATTTTTACTATATTTTTTCTTCAAATTTACATACTTATTTTTATATTCATCACTTATACTACGTGCACCTATGCAATAATTATTAATTGTTGATTCATTAACATCATCAACCTCAAAAATTATACAAAAAATCTCAGCTTGACTTGCTAAATGTTTATTTATGGAATTCTTTTTTATAATTTTAATAAGGTTTCCTAATGAAAGTTGATTTATATTATTATTCATTTTAATAAACTTTTTCTCCATAAAATCACCAATAGTATTATAGCACCGGGTAATTATTGTGTCAAATTTTTATGCGTGGGTATTTTATAATGTGGAATATATTTTTAAATCAACATATAATGCTATAAAATATAAGAGCTCTTGACAGAAAAGGTTTTTGGGAAAAGAGTTTTATTATTTAAAGGAGGAATGCGAGGTGGATATTACTAGACCAGCTTGGTTAGAGATTAATTTAAAAAATTTACAATATAATATTAAGCAAATACAAAACAAGGTTGGAACAAATGTGAAGATAATGCCAGTAATTAAAGCAAATGGATATGGAACTTATATTAATCAAAGGTTAGATGTAATAAATCAATTTGAAATTGTAGCAGTTGCAAATGTTGATGAAGGAGTTTATTTAAGACAGATCGGATATGAAAAAGAGATATTTGTTTTAAATCAACCATATGAAAGTGAAATTGAAAAAATAATAGATTATAATATTGTTGTAGGAATAAGTTCATATGAATTTGCAAAAAAATTAGCTGAAACTGGTAAGAATGTAAAAGTTCATGTAGAAATAGAAACAGGGATGGGGAGAACAGGAGTACACCCATATAAAATTGAAAACTATTTAAAAGAATTATCTTCTAACATTATTGTGGAAGGAATATATACACATTTTTCCTCAGCTGATATAGATGATCAGTATTCAAAGAAACAGCTTGAATCGTTTAATAAAGCGCTTATAAAGGCAAAAGAAATATTAGGTGATATTAAATATATTCATACAGCCGCATCAAATGCATTGTTAAATTATCCTAATGCAAGATTTAATCTAGTAAGACCAGGTATAATTTTATATGGCTATCCAGGAGAAGATGATACATTTGAAAAAATTGATTTAAAACCAATAGCAAAACTTAAAGCAAAAATAGTGTTTTTAAAAGATGTTCCACCAAAAACAAGTATAGGTTATGGTAGAAGTTATATAACATCTAAAGAAACAAAAGTTGCAAATGTGCCTATTGGATATGCTGATGGATTTAGAAGGGATTTTTCAAATGGCTGGGAGATATTAATTAAAGGAAAAAAAGCACCAATTATAGGGAAAGTATGTATGGATAGTTTTATGGTGGATGTAACTGATTTAGATAATGTGGAAGTTGGAGACGAAGTAACCATTTGGGATAATGAAAATATTACATTAGAACAATTATCAGAAAAATGTGATACTATAAATTATGAATTATTATGTACCGTTGGAGCAAGAATTCCAAGGTTATTTGTAGAGTAATGATTTCAAAAAAAAATTACATAATAAACAGTAATATAAAACAAAAAGTGTGCAAAAAAGAACTGGTCCCAAATGCCCGGGCAAAAAAGAACCGGTCCCAAATGCACGGAAAGGATTAGATATGAATTTAAAAATAAAGGATATAATAAAATGTACAAACGGAATTTTACTTACAGGAGATAAAGAATTAGAATGTGAAAATTTCTCGAAAGATACAAGATCTATAAAAAAAGGAGATACATTTATTGCATTAAAAGGAGAGAATTTTGATGGTAATTTATTTTGGGAAGATGCATTAAAAAATGGTGCAGATACAGTAATTATGAATAAAATCAAAATAGAGAATCAAGTGTTAGAAAAATACAAAGATAAAAACATTATACAAGTAGATGATACAAAAACTGCTTTAGGGCAAATAGCAACAGAAAAAAGAAATTTATATAAAAACTTAATTGTAATTGGAGTTACTGGAAGTGTTGGGAAAACTAGTACTAAAGATATAATTGCAAATGTTTTAAGTCAAAAGTATAAAACATTAAAAACAGATGGGAATTATAATAATGATATTGGACTCCCTCTTACGATATTAAATTTGAGAAATCATGAAGTAGCTGTAATAGAGATGGGAATGAATCATTTAGGAGAAATAAGTTATTTATCAAAAATTGCTAAGCCAACAATTTCTGTAATAACGAATGTTGGAACATCTCATATTGGTTTATTAGGATCTAGAGAAAATATACTAAAAGCTAAACTTGAGATTCTAGAGGGAATGGATAACAAAAAAGTTGTTATAAATAACGATAATGATATGTTAAATAAATGGGCTAAAGAAAATGAAGATAATGTTGATATCAGGACTTTTGGGATAGAAAATAGAAGTGAATGCATGGCAGAAAGTATTGAACGAAAAGAATATGGCAGTAATTTTATATGTAATTGCAAAGGAGATAAATTTAATATAGAGGTCCCAGTAGGAGGAGATGCATTTATTTTTAATGCTTTATGTGCAAGTCTTGTTGGAAAGATGATTAATTTATCAAAAGAAGAAATTCAACAAGGAGTTTCAAGCTTTGAGCTTACAAAAAAAAGAATGGAAATAATTAATTTAGAAAATGATATAACAATTATAAATGATAGTTATAATGCAAGTTTAGATTCTATGAAAGTAGCAATAAAATATTTGGCTAATACAAACGCCGAAAGGAAAATCGCAGTTTTAGGAGATATGTTTGAGCTTGGAGATTTTTCAGAAGAATTACATCGAAAAGTAGGAGAAGAGGTGGCAAACAATAAAATTGATTTGTTGTTTACAATAGGAAATGATGCAAAGTTTATTGCTAAAGAAGCGGAAAGCAAAGGAATAAATAAAGATAATATTTATTATTTCAATCAAAGACAAGAATTAGTTGAGAAACTAAAGAATACAATGGGAAAAGGAGATAGTATTTTATTTAAAGCATCAAATGGTATGAAGTTATTTGAAATTGTACAAGAACTAAAAAATGAATTTTTAGATATTTAAGCTATAGAGTTAAATTAAATAATAAGAAAAAGAAAGGATTGTGATTAATTATGATTAAATTAGGTGTTATTTTTGGTGGAATGTCAACGGAAAATGAGGTTTCTGTAAAATCTGCAACTTCAGTGATGAACAATTTGGATAAAAATAAATATGAGGTTTTTCCAGTATACATAGATAAAGAAGGTAATTGGTTTGAGTATGAAGGCAATAAACCAATAGAAAATATTATTAAACATTTAAAGAGCATGGATGTGATTTTTCCAGTATTACATGGTCTATATGGTGAAGATGGAACTATTCAAGGAATGCTTGAGCTTTTAAAAATTCCTTATGTAGGTTGTGGAATTATTGCATCAAGTGTTGGAATGGATAAAGCTTATACAAAAGTCATTTTTGAAAAAGCAAAAATCAATCAAACAAAACATATTTATATAAAAGATTTTGATGGAGATGTTTTAACATATGTAGAGGAAGATTTAGATGAAAAGAAAATAAAACTAAATGAAATAATAAGTATAGTGGATGAAAAATTAAGATATCCGTTATTTATTAAACCATGCAATTCAGGCTCTTCAGTTGGTGTAAATAAGGCAGAGAACCATGACGAACTAAAAAAATTTATAATAGAAGCATTTAAATATGATAGTAAAGTTTTAGTTGAACAAGGAATAAAAGGACATGAGGTTGAATGTGCAGTTTTAGGAAACAGTAGAATTGGTGTAGAAGCCTCAAGAGTTGGGGAAATCTTATCGGCAGAGGATTTTTATACTTTTGATGCAAAATATGAAAATCAAAATTCAAAAACCGTAATACCTGCTTCTATTACAGATGAACAACAAGAAGAAATAAGAAAAATAGCGTCAAAGGCATTTAAAGCCTTAGATGGGAATGGATTATCACGAGTAGATTTCTTTGTTGAAGAAGGTACAGGAAAAGTATTTTTAAATGAAATTAATACTATGCCAGGATTTACAAATATTTCTATGTATCCTAAGTTAATGGAGGATTTTGGATACAGCTATAGTTCATTATTAGATAGATTAATTAATATTGCATTAGATAAAAACTAAATTTTTTAGACCTTAGATTATAACTATTTGATTAAAAAACAAAATAATTTTTCATTCATAGAGCTGGGTATAAAAAATATAAATAAGTGGATATAAAAAATATGACATGAACTTTAGAGGAAACTGAATTTGTCGAATTATGTCAAAAATTGCGATGAAAAGTTGTAGTAAAAATGCAACTTTTTATTGCATTTTTATTAATAATATGATATTATAATTATGCAATAGTAATTTTTGTTGCTAAATTATATTTATAAATATTTTATTTTTTCAAAATTTTATAATAAATAAATTTATAATTCAATATTATTTATTTTAAAAAATAAGCTGAAATGTGATGAAAATATCTCATTTTAGATATTTATTCTATATTTAAAGAATATAAAAATTAAAATCTAAAAAGTCTTTAGGAAAGGAGAGTGTAGTCTGTATGGTTAACTATTAGTTATGAAAAAAATAGAAAAAACGAAAATCACTATTGTAAAATTATAAAAATTATATTATAATAGGAGGAGAAGACTAATGGCAGAAAAATTAAAAATGAAAGATGACATTTTATTTAAAGTGTTTTTTAGTAGAAATCAAAAAAATTTAAAGAGTTTTTTAGGGGCAATATTAGGTAAAGACTTAAAGATTACTAGAGTTACTCACGATGCAAGGCTAGAACAATTGGCAAAAGAAATGAAATATGGAATTTTAGATTTAGAAGTTGAACTTGAAACAGGTGAAATTGTAAATGTAGAAATGCAGGTAAAAGATTATAACAATATTGAACAAAGAACCACATTCTATGCAAGTAAAAAAATAGTAGAACAATTAGAACCTAAACAAGATTATAGTAAACTAAAAAAAGTAATTATTATAGCGATTTTAGACTTTAGTATAACAGATTTACCAGAGTATTTGCTAGAAACTGTAAGAATAATAAGAGGTCATGATGATTATGAATCAAATAATGAGGTAAAGTACTATTATATAGAGTTAGATAAGTTTAGAAAACAAAATCCTGATATGAGTAACATTCTAAATCAATGGTTAGCTTTTATTGATATGGAAAGGAGGGATTTACTCGAAATGGCTATGAAAGAAAATAAAGAAATAGAAGAAGCAGTAGAAAAATATGAAGTATTAACTGGAGAAGAAGAAGTAAAAAGATTAGCCGAATTAAGATTGATGTCAAAATTAGAAGAGAATGCTGCACTGGCATCTGCTAGAGCAAAAGGAACAGAAGAAGGATTAAAGCAAGGTAAAGAAGAAGGATTAAAGCAAGGCAAAGAAGAAGGATTAAAGCAAGGCAAAGAAGAAGGATTAAAGCAAGGCAAAGAAGAAGGATTAAAGCAAGGCAAAGAAGAAGGATTAAAGCAAGGCAAAGAAGAAATAAGAAAAATTGTTAAAAAACTAAGTAAAATGAATTTTTCGACAGAGCAGATACAACAAGTTACAGGATTGTCAAATGATGAAATAATTAAAATGGAAATATAAATACAAATTTAAATTTAAAAGAATTCCCACAGATGTTAAAACCATCTGTGGGAAAAATAAAACTAATATATATACAAGAGGTAGGTGAAGGATATAAATATTTATTCAACAAAGAACATAAATTTAATCACTTTGATTATTTCTTTAGTAATTTTTTTAAGCTTAAATTTTTTAATTAGTAAATTTAATTCAAATAACTTAATAGAAAACAGTATAGATAATAATATTTCAAATAATAAAATTCAAAAAAATAATAATCAGAAAGAAGAAGAACAGGTATGTTTTAAAGAAAATAATGAGAACAATCCCCAAGAGTTTAACTGGTATATAGAAATATCATCTATTGATTTAAAAGCGCCAATTAAAGAGTCCACTAAAATGGAAGTTTTAAATGAGTTTGTGGGTCACTTTGAAGATATGTCAAAAACAATAGGAAACATAGGGTTAGCAGGACATAATAGAGGATATAAAAATAATTATTTTGAAAATTTAAATAAAGTGAAAAAAGGTGATGAAATAAAATACAAATATTATGATTTTGAAAAATTTTATTCAGTAGAGAATATAGAAATTATAAAAAGCACAAATTGGAAATATTTAGAGAATTCAAAAAATAATAAAATTACGCTAATCACATGTATAGAAAATGCCCCTGATTACAGACTATGTATACAAGGTGAAGAAAAACAATAACATAATTTAAAGATGTATGGAATAAAAATATATTAAAATTATAATTTAGTATAGGGGATTTGATTATGAAAAATAAGAAAAATTATTATTTGATAAATAATAAGATAGCAATAATTATTATTTTTGCAGTGACAATTATTATATCAATATTTATTTCAAAAAACATGACTAAAAATCGAAATAATGGAAACAATATGAATAGTCAAGAAATTGTAGATAATTTGTTAAATTTAAATTCGTATAAATCTAAAGTTAATGTTCAAGTAAATAGTAATAAAAACAAAAATAAATATATTTTATTGCAAGAATATAACACAGAAAATGGAAGTATTCAAGAAGTAATAGAGCCTGAAAATATTGCAGGTGTGAAGATAATAAAAAAAGATAATAATTTAAAATTAGAGAATTGTGCGTTAGATTTAAAAACTATTTTTGAGAATTATAAAGGACTTGAGGACAATAGTTTAGATTTAATTAGTTTCATAAATGAATACAAACTTAACCAATCAAATTTTGAAGAAAAAAATAAAGAGATAATTATGAAAACAAAATCTAATAAAATCAATAAATATTTAACAAACAAAGCATTATACATAAACAAAGAAAAAAGAATTCCTACAAAATTAGTGATACAAGATAATAACGAAAATATGACAATAAACATAGAATATATTGAAATAGAAATTAAATAAATTTTATATCTACGAATATATTGACTTTTTAAATATGCTAATATTAGGAGTGAAGATTATGACAATTAAAAGAGGAGATATGTTTTATGCAGATTTAAGTCCAGTAGTTGGCTCAGAGCAAGGAGGTATAAGACCAGTAGTTATAATACAAAATGATCTAGGAAACAAATATAGCCCTACAGTAATTGCAGCTGCAATAACATCTCAAACTAATAAGAATAAATTGCCTACACATATAGAAATAGAAGCTGATTCTGAAGGATTAAAAAGCAATTCAGTTGTTTTGACAGAGCAAATTAGAACAATAGACAAAAGTAGATTAAAAGAAAAGATTGGACATATAGATGATGCAAGTGTTATGAATAAAATAAATAATGCGTTGGGTGTAAGCTTTGGGCTTGATGAATAGATAAAAGCGAGGGGATTTATAAATTAAATTTTCTCGCTTTTAAAATTGTTTACAAAATAAAAATAAAGTGTATACTTAAACAGACACACTTTATTATAATTATAATTTTAATGATTTAATTTTTTTAATTTCTTCATATAAATTATTTATTTTTTGCTTCCTTTTTGTATAGGCATCTTCGTATTCTTGTTTTATAGATAAAAAATTGTTTATATCTTCACCTTTTTCAAGATATAATTTTGTATATTCATAAAAATATTGTTCTTTTTTCTTACTTTTAGTAGATTTCATTTTATCATAGTATTTTTCAGCTTTTTCAAGTCGTTTAATGTTATCTTTTAAGTTGTTGATGTATTCTTCGGTGCAAAAAATTTCATAATTAATATCGTCAATTACTACTTTTGTCAAAGTTTTAACAATGATTGGATTATTCTTTCCTTCTAAAGCACTTTCCACTAATTTGCCAATTGTATGAGACTTTATATTATCAATATTTGGCTGAGTATTTTGAATAATAATTTTTAAAGTATCTGTTATTCCAATGTGTGATTTATACTGTCTTTTACTAACTATTGCATCATACTCATCAGCGACTCTTATTATTTGTCCCTCATAAGGAATATCTTTTTTTGTTAAGCCTTGTGGATAACCAGTACCATTTAAGGCTTCATGATGATATAATGGACCTGCTGCATAAGGACGTAATTTTTCATTTTTTATACACATTTCATGACCAATTGTTGTATGTGTTTTTATGACTTCATATTCTTCATCAGTGAGTATAGAGGGTTTTTGAAGGATAGCAGGTGGAATGAAAAGTTTTCCAATGTCATGAAGATATGCACAAATTGTACAATACTCTGTAAATCCTCTTGAACAATGCAAATATTCACAAAGTCTACATGTAATTGCTGCTACATTTTCACTATGTTTTCTTGTAAAAACATCTAATCCACTTAATGCATTTAATTGATCTTGCATGGTTTTTTCCAAATTATATGATTTTAAAGATGTTCTATCATAAAAATCAAAATTTTCTATTTTCATCAGTAGTGTCTCCTTATTAATTATTTAAAAGATGGTGTTATTAAGAATTTTAATCTTCAGTATTTAATTTTTTTAAAAGTTCATCTACATCAATTCCATGAACCTCACAAGCTTCTGCTAAAGATTCCATTTGAGAAGCAGGACAGCTTAAGCAATGCATGCCGGCTTCTAATAAAATATCAGCTTTTTCTGGAGCTTGTGCTAGCAAATCACCAATTAACATATCTTTATCATATTTCATAATAGTTTCTCCTTTCGCTAAACATATTCTAGATATATTTATACCAAAAATAAAATTTCTAGTAGTTAAATCAACATCTTACACAAAAATTTTATCACAAATTTTAAAGAAAGTCTAGACAAAATAAAAAAAAAGTGTTATTATGGAAAATATTGGAAGGTGGTGATTTTATAAACAAGTTAGTAATCATCTTTTTTACATCTCTTATTATTAATTTTTTTGTATCAATTTATACAATTTATATTTTTTTAGAAATCAAAATTTTTAATCACGGACAAGGCGCGAAATTAAATCTCAAAAAAAAATCCCTAATTAAAAGAATGGAGGAATAAAATAAAAAGAATTATTTATATTAGTATATTTTTAAGTATAATTTGTTTTCTAGGATTTAAAATATTTTATCCACTATTTATCTCAAAACAAATTGTAATTTATTATCATTTTAAAAGCTTCAACATAGTTTCAAAATACCCAAAATTATGGTATTATATTAAGATTATTTATATTATTGTATTTATCTTCGCAAACACTATTTATCTAAATTATATTTTTTCAAAATTTAGTTTCAAAAAGAAAATAAAAAAAGAAAATTATAAATTAAAAACTGATAAGCTAAATTTGCTTATTGGAAATGATGAAAAAACAGGAAAAAATGTTTATATAGATGAGTCGGGTTTATATCAGAATTTTCTAATAACTGGAACAATAGGAACAGGAAAAACAAGCTCTGCTATGTATCCATTTACTGAACAAATATTAAGATTTAATAGTGTTAATCCAAACAAAAAAATAGGAACATTGATTTTAGATGTAAAGGGTAATTATTTTGAGCAAGTAAAAAAATATAGCAGAATTTTCAATATAGAGGATGATTTAGTTATAATTGAGTTGAATGGAAAAATAAAGTATAATCCCTTGCATAAGCCGAATTTAAAGCCATCTGTAATTGCAAATAGATTAAAAACAATATTAATATTATTTTCAGAGAATAATTCTGAAAGCTATTGGCTCGATAAAGCTGAGCAAGTATTAACAGAGGCAATAAAACTTTGCAGACTATACAATAATGGATATGTTACATTTATAGAGCTTCACAAAATAATTACAGAAGAAAATTATTATAAAGAAAAAATAGAAATAATTAAGAATTTATTTATGTACAATAAGTTGAATAAAAAACAGATTTATGAGTTAAATTCAGCTATTGATTTTTTTCAAAAAGAATATGAAAGATTAGATTCAAGGACGCTTGCTATTTTAAAATCCGAAATTACAAGAATAACTAATGTATTTGTATCTGATTATGATGTAAGAAGAACTTTTTGTAGTTCAAAAAGAGAATTAAATTTTAAAAGTTTTTCTAAGGTAATTCAACAACGGAAAAGTTGTTGTTCTAAATATGAATGTAGCAGAATATAAGAATTTATCTAAAATAATTGCTGCATATTTAAAGCTAGATTTTCAGACAGAGGTAATGATAAATCTGTCAAAGAAAAAAGTGAGAACAACTGCATTTATTTGTGATGAATATGCAGAATACGTAACAAAAACAGATAGTGACTTTTTTGCACTGAGTAGAGAAGCAAAATGCATAAATATAGTGAGCACTCAAAGTTATTCATCTTTAAAAAATACATTAAAAGATGAAACTACAGTAAAAGTAATATGCCAAAATTTGATAAATAAAATTTGGTATAGAACAGATGATATTTTTACAATAGAGGAGGCACAAAAGCAATTAGGAAAAGAAGATAAAATAAAGACTTCTAAAAATATTTCAGAAAATTCTAAAGAAACAATTTATAATAGAATGACAAATTCAATGAGTTCATTAGATGCAACGATTTCTGAAAGTTTTAATTTATATACGCAAAATGAATATGTATATGATACAAATTTTTTTACACAGAAGTTACAAACATTTACTGCTTTAGCATTTTTATCTGATGGAAGTAAAATATTAAAACCAAAAAAATTAAATATGTATCCATATTTTAAGATTTAGATTTTAAAAAATGTTTTATGCACAGTGGTTATAGGTACCATGTTAAACCTAAATAATAAAAGAAAAGGTGATATTTTGAAAAAGAAATTATTTTATTTGATATTTATATTAATTTTAAGTTTGATTTTTTTATATAATTTCGAAATAAGTGTTAAGGCAGCAACCCCTAAGCTTGTTTCAAAATTAGAAAGTGCATTTGGAAATATTGAAAGTTGGATTATAAAACTATCAACACCATCTGCAGCAGTAGCAGTAGGAACAGGTATTTTTATGAAAAAATTTAGCTTTGGTGATGAAGAAAGAATTAGAATGGGAAAAAAAATTATAAGAAATTCTCTTTTTTCTTATGCTTTCATTTTAGCAATTGATTTAATTTTATCGGCTATTAAGTCACTAATATAAGTGTGCAAAAAAGAACCGGTCCCAAATGCCCGGACATTTTGCACGCAATAAAGGGGGGATTTTTTGGAGCAAAATTCTAATATGAGTCAAGTCGTAATAAATACTATAAATGCAATTTTTAGTGGGTTATTTAAATCTATAGATACAAATTTATTTAAAGTACTAGATGATTTGACTTTTATAAATTCTAATATTTTAAATGATAAATATTTTGGAAAGATATTTGGAACAAATTCAACAAATGGAATTTTACTAATTGCAAATGCTTTGCTTTTTGGATATCTATTGTATTATTCAGCAAAATATCTTTCGTCCAATTTAACATTTTCTAAAATAGAAAAACCTACACAATTTGTTTTCAAAATAATAATTTACGCGATAGCGATGAATTGCTCATATTTTATTATAGGTCAGATTTTGGAAATAAATTCAAATATTACTTCTGCAGTTAGAAGCATAGGAGAAGATTTATTCAAACAAAATATATGTTTTTCAAAATTAATTGAATCTATTAATTCCAATTTAAAGATTACAGAAAGCAATTTTAATATTTTTTCTGTTGATGGATTAATAAAAGGAACAACTACCATTTCGCTAGTAAATTTAGTTACAGTATATGCTTTAAGATATGTTACAATAAAAATTTTAGTATTAATATCACCATTTGCAATTTTGTCTTTAAGTTTAGAAAGTACAGCAATGTTTTTTAAATTATGGATTAGAAATTTGATTTCAATGCTTTTTATACAAATTATTGTTTCTTTAGTATTATTGATTCTATTTTCTGTTGACTATAATTCGGGTGATTTGATGGTTAGATTTGTTTACATTGGTGGAATATATAGTCTAATAAAAGCAAACTCTTTTGTTAAGGAATTCATGATGGGAACAGGTATTTCGACCAATGTACAGAGTAATATTGGGATAGTAAAAGGAGGTTAAAAGTGAAATTTATTTTTCCACAAAACTATAAATTAAATACAAAGTTATTTGGAATTATTGATTATTCTTCAGCTATTGTCGATGTAGTATGGGGAAGCATTATATTTTTTTTAATTAATTTTTTTATTAGAAAAATATTATATAAAATATTTGTATTTATAATTTTAGTATTTCCAGTTGTAATTTTTAGCATTGTTGGTGTAGAAGGTGAGAATTTATTATACTTTTTTTATTATATGATTAAATATGTACTTAGACAAAAATTGTATTTGTATGAGAAAAAATAGTTGAAAATATACAAAAAAAGTTATATAATGCAAGTGCACAATTTAGTAGAATAAATTACGGAATATACTGTTTTATTACATTGTGTTGTAGATTTAAGCAGGAAAGGAATTGATTTAAATATGAAATTAGAGCAAAGTGAAAAACATATGATTTTTAATACAACTGAAATTCCAGATATGTTTTTTTCAGAATTTTTAGGAAGAATGCCAGGGGACTATATAAAGCTATATTTGTATTTGGTATTTATCTCTAAATATAGTAAAGAATTAAAAATAAATGATTTGTCAAAAAATTTGGCATTACCATTTAATGTAATAAACGAAGGAATGAAATATTTAGAAGACAATAACCTTCTTCTAAGAAAGCCACAAGGATATATTATTTTAGATTTACAAGAGAATATGTTAAAAGAACTATATCAACCAAATGTAAAAACCTCTCCTGAAAAAATTGAAGAAAATTCAAAAAATATAGAAAGAATTCAATTTGTTGAGTATATAAACAATAAATATTTTCAAGGTGTTATGGGGCCTACATGGTATAATGATATTGATACATGGTTTGAAAAATATGAATTTGAGCCTGAGGTAATGGTAGCTCTATTTGATTACTGCTTTAAAAAATCTGCTTTGCATAGAAAATATATTCAAACAGTTGCAGAAGCATGGGGCTTGAATAAAATTAAAACAGTCACAGATTTAGAAAATTACTCTATGGAAAATGACAGAATTATGAGAATAAAAAAGGATATTGCAAAAAAACTTGGAAAACATAGTGGACTTACTCAATATGAAGAGGCTTATGTAGATAAATGGATAAATGAATTCAAGTATGACATGGATATTATTGAAATTGCATTAAAAAGGACAACTTTTAAAACAAATGCATCTTTTGAGTATTTAAACAATGTAATATCAGATTGGAATGAAAGAAATTTAAGAACTCCTGAGCAAGTAATATCATTTTTAGAGCAAAGAAAACAATTTAATAAAGATAAAGCAGAGCTTACAAAAAAGGCCAAGAAAGAAACATTTGAGCAAAGAGAATATGATAATTTAAGTTTTTTATATGCTAACAATGACTAGGTTCTTTTTGGGGACGGAGGAAAAAAGTAACTATAAAATTGAATTTGTGTTTAATGAAAGGAAGTGATTAATAATGGCTGATAAAAATCTTGAAAATTTGCTAAATGAGTATGAACAAAAAAGACGAAAAGCGCAGATGGAAGCGGAAGCAAATATTAAAAAATTATATGAACAATTTCCTGGATTAGAACAGATAGACGATGAATTGAATAAATTTGCAATTAATAAATCTAAGTCAATACTAAAAGGAGAAAAGAATACAAAGAAATTTGATACAGAAATTGATAAACTTAAAAACAAAAAAGCAAAATTTTTAAAAG